>Ga0335079_10008400_pt1 | contig 11771 bp, 10 predicted proteins | sample Lox_Sample_33_FD_206719 | JGI IMG/M metagenome (GOLD analysis project Ga0335079, IMG submission 206719) | Soil microbial communities from Loxahatchee National Wildlife Refuge, Florida, United States - Lox_Sample_3.3 | ecosystem: Environmental > Terrestrial > Soil > Wetlands | place: USA... | reverse complement strand
CTGCGCCCGTTGTCGAGCCGCGCAGCACGATCGGTGGCGGCAATGTTGGCGCTCATGCAATTTTTCAGCCAAAACCTGAAATTCCAGACGAATTGCGCCAGGAGGCGATGAAGGCGATTGCTATTGCCCGTTTCCACGTAGCGCCCGACGGCAGCGCCACCGTCGAACTCATCAAGCCGACCAATAATCCGCGCATTAATCAGCTTCTCCTCAATACGCTAAAACAATGGCGGTTTTTCCCGGCGCTTATCGACGGCAAGCCGGTCGCTTCGACGCAAGATTTGCGCATTCACCTCGAAATCAAGTAAACGCAAAACGACCAACGCGTTTACAAATACAACGAATCGCTTGAAAAACTCCGGTGTGCGTATTGCTGCACGCTGTTTCTGAAAGCGTCGATCACCATCGATCCCTGTAGACAATATACTATACCCCAGTATATTATCGAGCGATCAGCGATCGGAGGATCCATGGGGCACACCATCAGTGAAAAGACCAAACTGCTCGGCCGGGTACGCCGCATCCGCGGACAGATCGAGGCGGTCGAGCGAGCCTTGGAAGTCGAAAAAGGCTGCGCAGAAGTGCTGCAACTCATTGCCGCGGCGCGCGGCGCGATCAACGGTCTGATGGCGGAGGTCATCGAAGACCACATCCGCCTGCACCTCGCCGACCCGGCGCGCGATTCCAAAGCCGAACGATCCAAAGGCGCGGTGGAGTTGATTGAAGTTGTACGCTCTTACCTGAAATAGCCTGAGGCACCGCCATCATGGCATTGAGCGAGAACCGCGCTTCATTGCCCAACCTCACCGAGCGAGCACGACACGGCAGCACGATTCCATTGCTGCAGTATGGAAATGCAGAGGCCCGCGAAGTGGCTTTCACATGGCTTGAAGCGGCGCGAATCGCCCTGGTCGCTTTGAGCGCTGCAGCGGTCTGGCTCCGGCTCTGGGAGCCCTTCGGCAAACTGAGCCTGATCGGTTTACTTGGCGTGATTATCGGCGGCTGGCCGATTTTCCGGGAGGCGGCCCAAAACATTGCGGCGCGCCGCATGACCATGGAGCTATCCATGACCGTCGCTATTGTTGCGGCAGCGGCTATTTCGGAATTTTTTACCGCCCTGATCATTACCTTATTTGTGCTTGTCGCCGAGGTGCTGGAGGGCATGACGGTATCGCACGGCAGAAAAGCGATCCGCAATCTGCTTGATTTTCTGCCGCGCTCGGTTTTGGTTCGCCGCGCAGGCACGCTGCAACAGGTGGACGCGGACGTTCTCCAAGTCGGTGATGCGGTTCTGGTCAATCCGGGCGGGCACATTCCGGTGGACGGCACAGTCATCGGCGGCCATTCTTTTGTCGATCAGGCGCGCATAACGGGCGAGTCGCTTCCGGTAGAGAAAAGCGCAGGAGCGACCGTTTACGCCGGATCGATCAATCAATCCGGTGCTCTGGAGATCCGCGCAGCGCGCATTGGCCGCGACACGAGCTACGGCAAGATCATTGAAGCGGTTGAAGAAGCGGAGCGCTCCCGCGCTCCGGTACAACGTCTAGCCGATCGGCTGGCGGGTTACCTCGTCTACTTTGCGCTGGGCGCCGCGGCGCTCACCTTTGTCATCACTCACGATATCTACTCCACGATCTCAGTGGTGATTGTCGCCGGCGCGTGCGGCATCGCCGCCGGCACGCCGCTCGCAATACTCGGTGCGATTGGCGCAGCGGCGCGCCTCGGCGCAATTGTCAAGGGCGGGCTGTACCTGGAACTGCTGGGGCGAGTGGATACGGTGGTGCTCGATAAAACCGGCACGCTCACTTTCGGCTGTCCCGCTGTGCAGGCGATCATTCCCTGTCCGGGCGTCGCGCGCGGCGCAATAATTGGGATTGCCGCCGCCGCGGAACTGCGTTCGGAACACCCCATCGGCAAAACCATCGTGGCATTCGCGCAGACGTTGGGCGAAATCATCGTCGAGCCCGAGCGTTTCGAATATTTTCCGGGCCAGGGAATCGTTGCGTCCGTCTCGGGCGAAGTGGCACTTGTCGGCAACCGCGCATTGCTGCAGAGCCATGGCATCGCCGCGCCGCGGGATCTGCTCGCGACGCATGAGGGCGCCTCCGAGGTGCTTGTCGCGCGGGAAGGAAAGCTGCTGGGTGCCATCGCCGTCGCTGACACGGTGCGACCCGAGGCGCGCCAAGCGATGCAAGAAATCGACCGCATGGGCATACGAACAATGTTGTTCACGGGTGATAACCAAACAGTCGCTGACGCAGTAGCGCAAAGTCTTGGCATTAAAGAAGTAGCGTTCGAGCTATTGCCGGAAGACAAACGTGCCCGCGTTAAGAGTCTCGTAGCGGCCGGCTCGACCGTCGCGATGGTGGGAGACGGAATCAACGACGCGCCAGCGCTAAGCGAGGCGAGCGTCGGCGTGGCGATGGGGTCGGGCACGGACGTAACGCGGGAAAGCGCGGATGTTGTTTTGCTGGGTAACGATCTGGTGAAATTCGTCGAGACTTTGACAATCGCAAAACGCACCCGCAAAATCATCTGGCAGAACTTCGCCGGCACGATCCTGGTGGACGCTGTCGGCATCAGTCTCGCAGCGTTCGGAATGTTAAATCCCCTCTTCGCAGCGTTCATCCACGTGGCTTCAGAACTGACGTTTATCCTCAACTCTGCGCGGCTGCTGCCCGTAGTCGACTCAGCGACAGGCTGGGCGAGAATGCGAAGAAACATAGTCTTGCCTAACAACTCATGATGCGGGAACAATCGTTCCCAGCCGCTGCGTTCCACTCGATTTTTATTGCATTAACGTCTGCTCCACGCGGGCCAGTACTTTCTGAGGCAGGCGCGCGGAAAAGCAATCGATCGATTCCACATTCGGCATTGAGCGCAGCCATGTCATTTGACGTTTCGCAAGCTGACGGGTGGCGGCAATGCCTCTTTCGGCAAGGTCCTGATAACCGAATTCCTGGTCCAGGTACTGCCACACTTGGCGATAGCCAACGCAGCGCATGGAAGGCATGGAGCGCTGCAATGCGTAGTTGCTGCGTAGCCACTTAGCTTCCTCAATTAATCCCGAAGTCAGCATCCCGTTGAAACGTTCGGCGATGCGCTTGTGCAGGGCGGCGCGGTCATCGGGCATCAGCGCGATGGAAATAGAGCGGTAGGGCAGCGCCGTAATTTCAGTTTGTCGCAGTACCCGTGACATAGGTTGGCCGGTAAGATAGCAGACTTCCAGCGCACGCTGAATGCGCTGCGAATCGGTACGCTCGAGCCGTGCCGCGGTCACGGGATCGAGCCGCGTCAATTCCGCGTGCAATGCCGGCCATCCTGCTCGCTCCGCCATGGCATCTATTACCGCGCGTATCGCGGGATCGGCCGGCGGAAGCTCGCTCAAACCTTCGCGCAGCGTCTTGAAATAAAGCATGGTGCCGCCCACCAGAAGAGGCACCCGGTCGCGTGCGCTGATTTCTGCCATCAGCCGCAAGGCATTTTCGCGGAACTGTCCTGCAGAAAAACGCTCAGTCGGCTCAATTATGTTGATCAGATGATGCGGAACGCGCTTGAGCGTCGCCGCATCGGGCTTGGCAGTGCCGATATCCATGTGTCGGTAAATTTGTCCCGAATCGACGCTGATGATTTCGCACGGCAGATTTTGCGCAAGCTCGAGCGCAATCGTAGTTTTACCGCTGCAAGTGGGACCCATTAAAAAAACGGCCGGCGGCCATTTTGAGTAATGGGTGAAGGGTAAAAGGTGAGCGGTATTCTCACTTGCTTTTTCTTGATTTTTCTCCTCACTCTTCACTACTCACTCCTCACATATTGTTCATTTGCCGCGCATGAACATCTTGTCCAGCTCTTCCATCGTAATCTGGAACCACGTTGGACGGCCGTGATTACACTGGCTGGCGCGCTCGGTCGTTTCCATTTCGCGCAGCAAAGCGTTCATTTCTTCCACGCCAAGAATTCGTTTGGCGCGAACCGCACCGTGGCAGGCGAGGGTGGCCAACAGATCGTTGCGCCGCTCGTTAAGCACGCTGCTTGCACCGATCTCGCGGATGTCTCTAAGCACCGCACGCGCAAGATCGGCGGCATCAGCGTTTTTGAGCATGGCCGGGACCGCGCGCACCGCCAGTGCATTGGGGCCGACAGGAGCGATTTCAAATCCGAGCTCGCGCAGCAGCGCACTATGTTCTTCAGCAGTGGCGACATCCAGCGTGTCCGCATTGAATGTGGCGGGTATCAGCAACGGCTGCGTTGCCGGTGTTCCGGCGTTGAGCGCGTTTTTTACTTTTTCGTACACGACCCGTTCGTGAGCCGCGTGCATGTCCACAATCACCAACCCCTTGTCGTTTTGGGCGAGGATGTAAGTTCCCTGCAACTGCCCCAACGCAAATCCAAGGGCAGGGATGTCCTGCCGCGCATTATTTATCGGCGACGCTTGGGAACGCGCCATGTCGGCAAACAGGGTTTCATACAATGCTTTCGGCTGGGCAGCCTCGAAGTTCATGCCGGATTGCACTGAATGATCGCGCGCAACAAAAGGATTGGCGGGCGCTGCTCGTGCTGCGTTGTGATCCACGACCGGCGCAGACAAGGCCTTGTTGAGCGAATGGTAAACGAACTGATGCACGGCCCGCGCATCACGAAAGCGCACTTCGATTTTGGTCGGATGCACGTTGACATCAACCACGGCGGGATCGATTTCCAGGAACAGCACGAAGGCCGGGTGGCGCTCATGATGCAGGATGTCATGGTAGGCTTCGCGAATGGCGTGGGCGAGCAGCTTGTCGCGCACGAAACGGCGGTTGACGTAGAAATATTGGGTATCGCGCGCACCCCGGGAATAAGCTGGAAGGCCGGCCATTCCCCACAAGCGCAGCCCTGCGGAGTATTCGTCAATCGCTACCGAAGCTGCGGCGAAATCATCGCCCAGCACAGCTCGAATGCGGTCAGATGCATCTTGCGCCGGCAAGCGCCATTGAGCGCGCGAATTGTGCTGCAGGCTAAAGCTCACGTCCGGGCGGCTTAGTACAGTGCGCTTGAATACTTCTTCGCAATGCGCGAATTCCGTAGCTTCGCTTTTGAGAAATTTGCGCCGCGCCGGAGTATTGAAATACAAATCCCGCGCCTCGACGCTCGTGCCGCGGCTCAGGGCAGCCGGCGCGACAAATCTCGTTGCGCCGCCGGATGATTCGATTTTCCACGCATGCTTGTCTTGCGCTCTCCGGCTTGCCAGAGCGAGCTTTGACACCGCTGCAATGCTGGCGAGCGCTTCGCCGCGAAAGCCGAGGCTTACCACGCGCTCCAGGTCATCTAGAGAAGCGATCTTGCTGGTGGCATGGCGCGCCAGTGCGAGGGTCAAGTCTTCCTTTGCGATACCGCTGCCGTTATCCAGGACCCTCAATAGCTTCATTCCGCCTTGCTCCAGCAGCACCGAAATTTCTCCGGCGCCCGCATCCAGGCTGTTTTCGAGCAGTTCCTTGAGCGCCGAAGCAGGGCGGTCCACTACCTCGCCGGCAGCGATTTGGTTAATCAGCAAATCGGGTAATATACGGATTGCGGACATGTGCGGAGCGGAAAAACTGATGTCCAGTATACAAGATTTTTCGCTTATAATTTGTCGTCCGCCCGATTCTTTAAGAACATTGGGAGATTCATAATAATGCAGATCGGCATTTCCGCGGAGACGCGCAGCGGCGAAAAGCGTGTCGCCGCCACGCCCGAAACCGTTAAAAAACTTACTGCGCACGGCCATCATAAAGTCTTAGTGCAATCCGGTGCAGGCGTGGCAGCCAGCATTCCCGATTCAGAATTTGCCGCCAGCGGCGCCAGCGTTATCGGCAGCGCCGCCGAAATGTATGCGCAATCGGAAATCGTGCTTAAGGTGCGCGGTCCCGAAGCCCCGGAACTGGCTATGATGCGCAAGGACTGCGTGCTCGTCGGCCTGCTGGCGCCGCAGCAGACGTCGCAAATCGAGGCTTACGCCAAACACGGGCTCACTGCTTTCGCGATGGAACTCTTGCCGCGCATCTCGCGCGCGCAAAGCATGGACGTGCTTTCATCGCAGGCCAACATTGGCGGATACAAGGCGGTAATTCTCGCGGCGGATACCTACCAGCGCTTCTTTCCGATGCTCATGACCGCAGCGGGGACGGTGAAAGCCGCGCATGTGCTGGTGCTGGGGGCAGGAGTGGCGGGCCTGCAGGCCATTGCGACTGCGAAGCGCCTGGGTTGCGTGATCGAGGCGTTCGACGTGCGGCCCGCTGTCAAAGAGCAGGTGGCAAGCCTGGGCGCAAAATTTGTGGAAGTGCCCCTTTCCGAAGAAGAAAAGAAGCGGGCAGAAACTGCCGGCGGCTATGCGGGCGAAATGTCCGAGGATTATAAAAAACGCCAGGCGGAATTGATACATCAGCGCGCAATCGCGTCCGATATTGTGATTAGCACTGCCCTGATACCGGGCAGACCCGCGCCGGTGCTGGTGAAAGAGAACACCGTGCAGTCCATGAAACCCGGCTCGGTGATTGTAGACATGGCGGTGGAAGCCGGCGGCAATTGCGAGGCTTCCGAGCTGGACAAAATTGTGGTGAAACACGGAATCAGTATTATCGGCATCTCAAATCTGCCGGCGCTGGTGGCGGCGGATGCCAGCGCCCTTTACGCGCGCAACCTGCTTAATTTCCTGGGCGTCATGCTGGATGCAAAAAGCGGCGCATTCAACATCAACCGCGAGGACGAAATAATTGCGGGCACGCTGGTATGCATGAACGGCGAAGTGATTAAAAAAACGTGAAGAGTGAGGCGCTAGGGGTGAAGCATCCTAAAGCAACTCTGTTTTTACCTCTTGCTCTTGACTGATTTTGCTGAGGAGCCAATATGACCGGAACCATCGACCCAACCATTATCAATATTACAGTATTCGTGCTGGCGGTATTCGTTGGCTACCACGTGATCTGGAATGTCACTCCGGCGCTGCATACGCCATTGATGTCGGTGACGAACGCGATTTCCGGAGTCATCATCGTCGGCGCCATTCTCGCTGCGGGTCCAACCGAATTCGATTTCGGCATGATCGTCGGTTTCGTGGCGGTGGCGCTGGCCTCGGTAAATGTTTTCGGCGGCTTTCTGGTGACGCAGCGCATGCTGGAAATGTTCAAGAAAAAGGCCCCCAAAAAAGAATAAGGAAGCCGCTATGAGCATCAATCAAGTCGCACTCACCTACCTTATCGCCTCGGTGTTTTTCATCTTGGCGTTGAAAGGCCTGTCGTCTCCGGTGGCGGCGCGGCGCGGCAACCTTTTCGGCATGGTTGGAATGGTAATGGCGGTGTTGACGACGCTGGCCGTTACCCGTGGCGTGCCGTACATACTTATGGCAATCGCGGCGGGCGGCACGGTGGGCGCGATTGTCGCCAGGCGGGTGCACATGACCCAAATGCCTGAGCTGGTTGCGGCAATGCACTCCCTGGTTGGATTGGCCGCGGTACTCATCGCAATTGCGGCAATCAACAATCCCGCTGCGTTCAACATTCCGGTGCCGCTGCCCCGGGGCAACCGCATGGAGCTATTCATCGGCACGTTTGTCGGCGCCATCACGTTCTCCGGCTCGGTCATCGCGTTCGGCAAACTCTCCGGCAAGCTTTCCGGCGCCCCGGTGGTATTCAAGGGCCAGCACTGGCTCAACCTGATTCTCGCGATCGTCATGATAGGCTTCGGCCTCGCTTTCTATTTCGCCGCGCCCGACTCGCAGTGGCCGCCATACATTGTAATGGCGGCGATCGCGTTCTTGCTGGGATTCCTGATCATCATCCCCATTGGCGGCGCCGACATGCCGGTGGTGATTTCCATGCTGAATTCCTATTCGGGATGGGCGGCGGCGGGAATCGGTTTTTCGCTTAACAACAACATGCTGATTATTTCCGGGTCATTGGTCGGATCGAGCGGTGCGATCCTGTCGTACATCATGTGCAAGGCGATGAATCGCTCATTCTTCAGCGTCATTCTCGGCGGGTTTGGCGCCGCGGAAGGCGCAACAGCGGCAGGAGCACAAAACAGGACCGTGAAAAGCGGCAGCCCTGAAGATGCCGCTTTCCTGATGGCCAACGCCGAATCGGTCATCATCGTGCCGGGATACGGCTTAGCGGTAGCACGCGCCCAGCACGCAGTAAAGGAAATGGCCGAGAAATTGCGCTCCAAAGGAGTCAACGTGCGCTACGCAATTCATCCAGTTGCGGGGCGCATGCCTGGACACATGAACGTGCTGCTGGCCGAAGCCGAGGTGCCTTATGACCAAGTATTCGAAATGGATGACATCAACAACGAATTCGGCACCACTGACGTGGCGCTTATCCTGGGCGCCAACGACGTAGTCAATCCGGCGGCGAAAACGCCGGGCAGCGCGATTTTCGGAATGCCAATACTCGAAGCATACAAAGCGCGCACGGTTCTGGTTAATAAGCGCTCGATGGCGACAGGCTATGCGGGGTTGGATAACGAGCTTTTCTACATGGACAAGACGATGATGGTGTTTGGGGACGCAAAGAAAGTAGTCGAGGATATTACAAAGGCAATTTAGAAAAAAAGAGCAGGACGGGTGGTCCCCTTTACACTTTCACGACCCCGCCCTGCTTAAGGAGGAACCTTACTCTGTCATTCCATGGCCCGTGGTTAGATCAACGGGAGCATTCAGTCTGGGAGGCTGCAGGTATCCGGTATTCAGTGTGTCCGGCTAATCCGCCGAGCCTGAAAGCCAGCACCGAGATAATTAGCGCCACAGCGAGATTTGCATACATCGGATTCAATTTCGCCAACATGGCACACCTCCCTTTCGTAACCGTCCTGAAATCATTTACTGCCCGTGAAACCACTGCTTTCTGCTCTCACCCATTAATGAGCAACCGCTGTGCCAATAGCGCCTAAAAATCGTGGATTGTCCTTTTAAAACAGACTATTTCAAACGACGAACGTCAATCTGACCCGACAAGCGGTTTTAACCGCAAGAGCGCTTGGTAAGGGGTGTGAAGCAGTTCACAAAAGTGCTGAGAAAATTTCCGGCAGGTGTCTGAGAGTTGACTATATTGCGGAAATTTGGACGCGTTTCATCATGGCAATGTACCGATTTTCCGCCACGATGGCGCCGGTTATTGCGGATGAATGTCGCCGGATTTGAATGCGCTGGCGATCAACTTGATGGCGTTCTGGTGCAGCTCATCCAGCGACGCCAACGGCTCCAATTTGCAGGACTCGCGCGTGTAAACCGGCGCTTCAAGCTCGACTTTGACTGAGTAGTCTTTGAGGTTTACCTGAAACTCAAAACGCTTGCGGAGGCTTTCTTCAGTTTGCAATTGCTGATTGCAGCGGCCGCAGTAAAAATGCTTCTTGAGCAAACCTTTCTTTTTGCCTGCAGATATCGTCCCGAGATTGGCGTCATCCATGAAAAAATCCATGAAGCCGGCGCCAAATGCGGGATAGACAAACCAGCGGTGATTTTCCGGACAATACCATCGCCGGCACGTTATGTAACGTAATCTTGAAAGAACCTGCTTCCCCAGCGACGCTGGAAAAAATTTCGAGCTTTCCTTCCTTTGCGCATTTACTGCAATTTTTCTGTTTTGCAGTAGCCGTGTAGGCGCTCCTCCCTGGAAGGCTGCAAGGCGCTGCAGCAGCCGGCCGCAAGCCTGGGCCTGGTCCTAGCATTTAATGTACTTGCGCGAACCTGGATTTGGCGAGAGGGGGATTATTGGCGAAATAACGCTTGATGCCGTCGACGATCGCGTCGGCGATTTTATTCTGGTAGCTGTCGTCCTTCAGTTTTCTTTCTTCTACCGGGTTGCTGATAAATGCGGTCTCCACCAATACCGAGGGGATATCGGGCGCCTTCAGCACCGCGAATCCCGCCTGTTCGACTGACTCGCGGTGCAGCTCGTTGACAGTTCCCAGTTCGGTGAGCACGGCTCTGCCAAGCTTTACGCTGTCATTGATAGTCGCGGTTTGTGCGAGGTCAAGCAAGGTCTCCTTGAGGTATGGATCGCGGACATTAAGATTGACTCCGCCAATCAGGTCCGACTGATTTTCGCTGTTCGCAAGCCAGCGGGCAGCGGCCGACGTAGCTCCGCGCTCAGAGAGTGCGTACACGGACGAGCCGCGCGCATTTGGCCGGATGTACGCGTCGGCGTGTATGGAAATAAACAGGTCCGCTCTTACTTTTTCCGCCTTGCGCACGCGGTCCTGTAAATCAATAAAATAATCGCCGTCGCGGGTCAGAATGCTCCGCATATTCGGCTCCTGGTCAATCCTGGCCTTGACTTTCCGCGCAATCGCCAGCGTCACGTCTTTCTCGCGTGTGCCGAAGCGTCCGCGGGCGCCCGGATCTTCGCCACCGTGCCCGGGATCGATCGCGATGGTGATGAGCCGAGTCACATTCTGGTTGGCGTCGGCATCGCGCTTGCCGGCAGTAGACCCCACCTTTTGGCTCTTGGTTTGATCATTGGCTTCCTTGCCGGCTACGGTGGGCGCGGTGGGCACGTCTGTCTTTTCCGCAGATGCAGAGGCGTTGTCTTGCTGCGCCATTTTGCTTTCGGATTTCTGCACCAGTGCCATCAGCGGATCAATCGGCTGCGCGGGGTATATGTCCAACACCAGGCGGTAGCCGTAATCGCCCACGGGCTGCAACGCGAATATTTGCGGTTTGACCTCGCCCTTTAAGTCGAGCACCATGCGCACTACGCCGGGCTTGAAGGTGCCGACGCGCAGCTGCTTGATATACGGATCTGTCGCGGAAATTTTTGACGAACCGTCATTCAGCGCGTTGTTCAATTCAATTTTTTCGAGATCAAGTACCAGGCGGTCCGGATTCTTGATCGTGAAAAGATTGTAGGTAAGCGGCGCATTGGATTCTATGGTCAAGCGTGTGTAGTCCTGTGCAGGCCACACACGTACCGCACTTACCTGGGTCGCAGCATCAACCGGGAGAGAAGCGAGTAGTGGAATACACAGAGAACAAGCTGCCGCGAGCGCTTTGCACAGCGCATTTGGACTCACCCCCCGTGCATTTGAGCTAAACATTGACTGCCTGTCTCCGTCGCTCCTTCGATCGTGGCATCGCGGCCTGCACCTTCTATCCGCAGACTGATTTTGATATCTGGCGCGGGCAACCACGCTCCGGCATTCTCCGGCCATTCCACCAAACAGACCGAGCGCGTGCCGAAATATTCGCGGAAGCCCGCATCGTGCCATTCCTTGGCATCTTCGAACCGATAAAAATCAAAGTGATATAAGTCTAACCTAGAAAGTGGGTAAAGTTCAACCAGTATGTATGACGGGCTTTTGACTTTTCCCCGGTAGCCCAGCCCTTCGAGAATGCCACGCACCAGCGTGGTTTTGCCGGCACCCAGTTCGCCGTAAAAGTACACCTTCAGCCCCGGCTGCAGGATTGGCGCGATCTGCATGCCGAGTTCGCGTGTCGCTTGTGCGTCGGGCAAGTGGCGTATGATTTTCATTTCCGGCTGATTATGATGAAGGCCATGCAAGGTACTGCAATCCGAGATTCCTGTTCAAATGCCGACTATGAGCAGCTCGCCGCGGCGATCAAGACGTGGGGGAAAGCGCTTGGCTTCCAGGAAGTCGGCATTGCGGATACCGATCTTGGCGAAGCTGAACTGCGGCTCCTGGAATGGCTGGAAGAAGGATGCCACGGCGACATGGATTATATGGCAAAACACGGCGCGAAACGCAGCCGCCCCGGCGAACTTTTGCCCGGCACCGTGCGCGTCATTTCAGTTCGC
>Ga0335079_10008399_pt1 | contig 11772 bp, 11 predicted proteins | sample Lox_Sample_33_FD_206719 | JGI IMG/M metagenome (GOLD analysis project Ga0335079, IMG submission 206719) | Soil microbial communities from Loxahatchee National Wildlife Refuge, Florida, United States - Lox_Sample_3.3 | ecosystem: Environmental > Terrestrial > Soil > Wetlands | place: USA... | reverse complement strand
CGCTGTCGGCGAGTATGGTGAGGCCGCCCGGGCCGACTTCGGCGAAGCCGCCGACCACCACGAAGGGCTCGCGCTTGCCGGCGGCCATCACCGTGACGATACCGGGCCGCAGCGCCGTCACCAGTGGTGCGTGGCCAGGCAGGATGCCCATATCGCCTTCGGTACCAGGCAGATCGACCTGATCGACATCGCCGGAAAACAACACGCTCTCGGGCGAGACAAACTCAAAATGCAGTCCGGCCATCACGCGCCTGCTTGGTTGTTGCCTGCCTGGTAATCCGGTAGGCGCCCGTTACGCCGCCTCGGCGAGCTTCTTGCCCTTCTCGACCGCCTGCTCGATGGTGCCGACCATGTAGAAGGCGGCCTCCGGCAGGTGATCGTACTTGCCTTCGCACAGGCCCTTGAAGCCGCGGATGGTGTCGGCGAGTTCGACGAACACCCCCGGCGAGCCGGTGAACACTTCAGCGACGTGGAACGGTTGCGACAGGAAGCGCTCGATCTTGCGGGCGCGCGCCACCGTGAGCTTGTCCTCTTCGGACAATTCGTCCATGCCCAGGATGGCGATGATGTCCTGCAGCGCCTTGTAGCGCTGCAAAATCTGCTGGACGCGGCGCGCTATCTGATAATGCTCCTCGCCGACCACCAGCGGCGACAGCATGCGCGACGTCGAGTCGAGCGGGTCGACCGCCGGATAGATTCCCTTCTCGGCGATCGAGCGCGACAGCACGGTGGTGGCGTCGAGATGCGCGAAGGACGTGGCCGGGGCCGGATCGGTGAGGTCGTCGGCCGGCACGTAGATCGCCTGCACCGAAGTGACCGAGCCCTTGGTCGTCGTGGTAATGCGCTCCTGCAGCGCGCCCATGTCGGTGGCGAGCGTCGGCTGATAGCCGACCGCCGAGGGAATGCGGCCGAGCAGAGCCGACACTTCCGAGCCCGCCTGCGTGAAGCGGAAAATGTTGTCCACGAAGAACAGCACGTCCTGGCCCTGGTCGCGGAAATATTCGGCGACGGTGAGGCCGGTGAGGCCGACGCGGGCGCGTGCGCCGGGCGGCTCGTTCATCTGGCCGTAGACCAGCGCGCATTTCGAACCTTCGACGCTGCCCTTGTGCGGGTCCTTGTTGACGCCGGATTCGATCATCTCGTGATAGAGGTCGTTGCCCTCGCGGGTGCGCTCGCCGACGCCGGCGAACACCGAATAACCGCCATGCGCCTTGGCGATGTTGTTGATCAATTCCATGATGATCACGGTCTTGCCGACGCCAGCGCCGCCGAACAGGCCGATCTTGCCGCCTTTGGCGTAAGGCGCGAGCAGATCGACGACCTTGATGCCAGTGACGAGGATCGCCGCCTCGGTCGACTGGTCGGTATAAGCCGGCGCATCCTGATGGATGGCACGCGTCTGCTTGTGCGGAATGCTGCCCGCTTCGTCGACCGGATCGCCGACCACATTCATGATGCGGCCGAGCGTGCCTTCGCCGACCGGCACCGCAATCGGCTTGCCGGTATCGGTGACTTCCTGGCCGCGCACCAGCCCTTCGCTGGTATCCATGGCGACGGCGCGCACTGTCGATTCGCCGAGATGCTGCGCGACCTCGAGCACCAGGCGATGACCCTGATTGTTGGTCTCCATCGCATTGAGGATCGCCGGTAGATGATCCTTGAAGTGCACGTCGACCACCGGGCCGATGACTTGGGTGATACGTCCGACTATGTTCGCCATGAAGCGTCCCTGGTTGTGCTGGTGCGCGGCGCCCTAAAGCGCCTCCGCTCCCGAGATGATCTCGATCAGTTCCTTGGTAATCATCGCTTGACGCGTGCGATTGTAGGTCAACGTCTGCTTACGGATCATGTCGCCGGCATTTCGCGTCGCGTTGTCCATCGCCGACATCTGCGCGCCGTAGAACGAGGCGGCGTTCTCCAAGAGCGCGCGAAAGATCTGCACTGCGATGTTGCGCGGCAACAGCTCGTGCAGGATGTCTTCCGCTTCCGGTTCGAATTCGTAAACGGCGCCGCCGAGCGCGTCGGCCGCCTTGGCGTCGAACACCGGCGGAATGATCTGCTGGGCGGTCGGGATCTGCGCGATGACCGAGCGGAAGCGCGAGTAGAACAGCGTGCAGACCTCGAATTCGAACTTGTCGAACAGCGCGATGATCTTTTTCGCGATCATCTCGGCATTCTCGAAACGCAGCGTGCGCACCGAGCGCAGGTCGACCATGTCGATGATCTGCTGGCTGTAGAGCCGCCGCAGCTGGTCGTAGCCCTTGCGGCCGACGCAGAAGAACTTCACGTCCTTGCCCTCGGCCATCAGCGCCGTGGCGCGCTCGCGCGCCAGCCGCACGATTGCAGTGTTGAACGGCCCGCACAGGCCGCGTTCGGCGGTGCAAACCAGAAGGAGATGGATGCGGTCGTCGCCGGCGCCGCGCAGCAGCCGCGGCGCCGTCTCGAGCCCCTGGACCGAGGCCGCAATATTGCCCAGCACCGTGTCCATGTGGCTCGCATAGGGACGCGCCGCCTCGGCCGCCGCCTGTGCACGGCGCAGCTTCGATGCCGCGACCATCTGCATGGCCTTGGTGATTTTCTGCGTCGCCTTGGTGGCGGCGATACGGTTGCGCAGGTCCTTCAGCGAGGGCATTGGGAGCGCGGCCTATCTGCTTGCCGATACGGGCTGCCCTCCCCCTTTTGGGGAAGGGTTAGGGCGGGGGGCGTCACGCAAAGGTCTTCGCATAATTGTCGACGACGCTCTTGAGCTTGCCAGCCGTCGTGTCGTCGAGGTCGCGCGAGTCGCGGATCGCACCGAGGATGTCGGCGTGCTGGTTGCGCAGCGTTCCGAGCAGACCCTCCTCGAAGGCGCGCACGCGATCCACTGGCAGCGGATCGAGATAGCCGTTGACGCCGGCATAGATCACGCAGACCTGCTCCTCCATCCGCAACGGCGAGAATTGCGGCTGCTTGAGGAGCTCGGTGAGCCGGGAGCCGCGGTTGAGCAGCCGCTGCGTCGTAGCGTCGAGATCGGAGCCGAACTGCGCGAAGGCGGCCATTTCGCGGTATTGCGCGAGCTCGCCCTTGATGCGGCCGGCGACCTTCTTCATCGCCTTGGTCTGTGCCGCGGAGCCGACGCGCGACACCGAGAGGCCGACATTCACCGCCGGACGGATACCCTGATAGAACAAGTCGGTCTCGAGGAAGATCTGGCCGTCGGTGATGGAGATGACGTTGGTCGGAATGTAGGCCGACACGTCGTTGGCCTGCGTTTCGATCACCGGCAGCGCGGTGAGCGAGCCGGCCTTTTTGTCGTCATTCATCTTGGCGGCGCGCTCGAGAAGCCGCGAGTGCAGGTAGAACACGTCGCCCGGATAGGCTTCGCGCCCCGGAGGCCGGCGCAGCAGCAGCGACATCTGCCGATAGGCCACCGCCTGCTTCGACAGGTCGTCGTAGATGATCACCGCGTGCATGCCGTTGTCGCGGAAATATTCGCCCATCGCACAGCCGGCGAACGGCGCCAGGAATTGCATCGGCGCCGGATCGGACGCGGTCGCGGCGATCACGATCGAGTAATCGAGCGCGCCGTTCTCCTCGAGCACCTTGACGAATTGCGCGACCGTCGAGCGCTTCTGCCCCACCGCCACGTAGACGCAATAGAGCTTGACCTTTTCGTCGCCCGAGGCATTGAGCGATTTTTGATTGAGGATGGTGTCGAGCGCGATCGCGGTCTTGCCGGTCTGGCGGTCGCCGATGATCAGCTCGCGCTGGCCGCGGCCGATCGGGATCAGTGCGTCGATCGCCTTGAGCCCGGTCGCCATCGGCTCATGCACCGATTTGCGCGGAATGATGCCGGGCGCCTTGACGTCGACGCGCGACCGCGCCTCGGCCTTGATCGGGCCGCGACCGTCGATCGGTTCGCCGAGCGCATCGACGACGCGACCGAGCAGACCTTTGCCGACCGACACCTCGACGATGGCACGCGTACGCTTGACGGTCTGGCCTTCCTTGATCTCACGGTCCGAGCCGAAGATCACAATGCCGACATTGTCGTTTTCGAGGTTGAGCGCCATGCCTTTGACGCCACTCTCGAACTCGACCATTTCGCCGGACTGCACATTGTCGAGGCCGTAGACGCGCGCGATGCCGTCGCCGACCGAGAGTACCTGGCCGACTTCCGAGACTTCGGCTTCCTGACCGAAATTTTTGATTTGCTCTTTGAGGATTGCGGAAATCTCCGCAGCGCGGATGTCCATCAGCGGGCCTCTTTCATGGCGTGCCTGATCGCATTGAGTTTGGTGCGCAGCGACGTGTCGACCATGCGACTGCCGAGCTTCACCACGAGCCCACCGAGAATGGCGGGATCGATTTTGATATCGAGATCGACGTCCTTGCCGCTCACCGCCTTGAGCGCGGTGCGCAGCGCATTGAGGTGTTCGTCTTTGAGCGCTTCGGCAACCGTGACCGAAGCCGTCGCCTCGCCTTTGTACTGTGCCACGAGCTCGCGATAGGCCTTGGCCATGTCGCGGGCCGCGAACAGGCGACGGTTCGCGGTAACGAGCTTGAGAAATTTCGCCGCGAGCCCGCCAATGCCGGCGCGATCGAGCACCGCGGACAGTGCCTGCAATTGCTCATCGGCGGAAAATACCGGGCTGCGCACCAGACGATTGAGGTCGGCGCTTTCGCTGACCAGCGCATCGAAGCGATCGAGATCGGCCTTGACCGCATCGATCGTATTGGTGTCGCGCGCCAATTCGAACAGCGCGGTCGCATAGCGACCCGCCATGCCCGATACGATGGTTTCAGCGGCTGCCACGTGCGCTCTCGGGGACTTTTTCAAGGTCTCGGCAGCGGTCCGATGGACCGACACAAGCCCTTGGGATTAAAGCGGGACTTGGACATTCGCCGACGTCGCAGAAAACCCCGCGAAACCGCGAAAATCGCGGGTTTGCTAACATAGAGCGTCATGCGGTGCAACAGAGCGCCACGGCCGGCAAATCCTCCGCAAAAGCCGCCGTCCCGGGTGTTCCGGCCGAGCCAAATGGGAGACGCGGCGACAGATCGCGACGGTACCGCCGAGAGCTTTCCTTGCGCCGCCGCGTCGGCTGATGCAGTTTGCCCGCCTAACGGTCGTCTTCCGTATGCGCCCTGCCGGGATTTCCGCCGCCGACCCGTCGGTCGGCCGCCTCACTCATGTCGTCTGTGCGCTCTGGCTGGCCGGGGTCGCCATGCGCATGACCATTTTGGCCATGCCACCGGTGATTCCGCTGGTGCACGACGAACTCAAAATGTCGGAGACGCAGGTCGGCCTGTTGATTGGGTTGCCGCTGGCGCTCTTCGCGTTGGCTGCGGTGCCGGGCTCGCTTTTGATCGCGCGGATCGGCGCGAGCCGCGCGGTCGTGCTCGGCATGGTGATCGCGGCGCTTGCCAGCGCCTCGCGCGGCGGTGCGATCGACGTAACCACGCTTTACGCCGCCTCGATCGCGACCGGCTTCGGCGTCGCCATCATGCAGCCGGGCATGCCGACGCTGGTGCGGGCGTGGCTGCCCGGCCGAGTCGGCCTCGGCACGGTCGCCTATACGAGCGGCATGCTGATGGGCGCGACGTCGGCGCCGAGCCTGACGATTCCTTATGTCTTGCCGCTCGTCGGCGGCTCCTGGCGGCTCGACCTCGCCGTCTGGGGCCTGCCGGCGATTCTGCTGGCGCCGCTGTTCTATTTCTTCAGCCCGGCGGCCGACGAATATGCGGCGAACGGAATCGCCGGCGGCGGGCGCTGGTGGCCGGATTGGCGCAATCCTCTGGTCTGGATTCTCGGCATCGGGCTCGGCAGCAACAATGCCACATATTTTTCGACCAATGCGTTTCTCGGCGAGTACCTGGCGAGCCAAGGCACGCCTGGGCTGCTCGGGCCGGCGCTTGCTTGGCTCAACGGCTTCCAGGTGGTGGCGCTCTTCATCCTGGTGCCGCTCGCCAATCGCATGCAGCGCAAGGCCTGGCCGTTTCTGATCTTCGGACCGATCCTGTTCGCCTCGTTCCTGGTGCTGATCTTTCTGCCGAGCCGTCTCGGCATTATCGGCGCCGCGGCGTTGATCGGCTTTGGCACGGCCATCACCCTCACCGCGACGCTCGCTTTGCCGGCGCTGCTCAGTCTGCCGGCCGACGTGCCGCGCACTGCCGCCGGCATGTTCACCATCAGCTATACGCTCGCAATCATCATTCCGACCATCAGCGGCGCGCTGTGGGACTCGACCGCCAAGCCATGGACCGTCTGGCTGCCGATTTGCCTGAGCACGGTGGTGATGACCGCGCTCGGCATTGCCGCCACGCGCTACCGGCCAGCAACCGTCGCGCCAAGCCCGTGATCCCATCAGCGATGACAGCGAGAGGCCCGTCATGACGACACGCCCGAAAAAGCCCGCAGCGCGGCCGGCGCCAAAGTCCTCGTCGCGACGGCCGATGCTGCCAAGCGATCGCCTCGCCTATTCGCCGATCACGCAGCGCCCGCCGCTCAAGCTGCCGGGCGGCGCCCGCATGGCGGTCTGGGTCATCATCAACGTCGAAGAATGGGACGCGACCCAGCCGATGCCGCGCACCGTGCTGACGCCGCCTGCCGGCGGCTCGCCGATGCCCGACGTGCCGAACTGGGCCTGGCATGAATACGGCAATCGCGTCGGCTTCTGGCGCTTCGTCCGGCTGTTCGACGAGTTCGCGATCCCCGCCGTGCTCGCCATCAACGGCTCCGCGCTCGCCGCCTATCCGCCGATCGTGCAGGCCGCGGTCGACCGCGAGTGGGAGTTCATCGGCCATGGCTTCACCCAGCGCAACATGCAGAAAGTGCCGGACGAGCGCTCCGACATCCGCAAGGTGCGCGACGTCATCGCCAAGGCGACTGGCAAGCCGCCGCGCGGCTGGCTCGGCCCAGGTCTGACCGAGACCTGGCATACGCCCGACATTCTGGTCGAGGAAGGCTACGACTATGTCGCCGACTGGGTGCTCGATGACCAGCCAGCCTGGCTCAGGACGCGCAGCCGACCGATCCTCAACGTGCCCTACACGCAGGAATGCAACGACGTCGCCATGATGCTCATCCAGCATCACAAGGCGTCGGAATACTACGAGCGCGCGATCGATCAGTTCGAGCAGATCTATGCCGACTCCGCCGAATCGGCGCGCATCATGGCGATGGCGATTCACCCTTACATCATGGGCGCGCCGCACCGCCTGAAATATCTGCGCAGCATCTTCGAGACGATCCGCGACAAGGCCGACGTCCTGTTCTGGACCGGTTCGCAGATCGTCGACTGGTATCTCGGCGCGGGGCCAAAAGCACCTTGAAGTATTCCGTGACGAAATCCAATCGCGTGGCTTCAGATCGCTCCGATATCGGCGCGCGGCTGATGCTGCTGCTGCTGTGCTGCCTGTGGGGCGTCACCTGGCCGATCATGCGGCTGGCGCTCTATCAGATCCCGCCGCTGAGCATGCGCACCACGAGCGTGGCGCTCGGCGCTCTCACGCTTTACCTGGTCTGCCTGATCAAAGGCCGCAGCTTCCGTCTGCACAACGCCAAGACCGTGGCGCATGTCGTGGTCGCGTCGCTGCTCAATGTCACGAGCTTCAGCCTGTTCGGTTCATTTGCGCAGCTCACCGCCGCGACGTCGCGGGTGGCTATTCTCGCCTATACGATGCCGATCTGGTCGGTAGTGATGGCCTGGTTGTTTCTCGGCGAACGACCGTCGCGGCTGGAAGCCTTCTCGGTCGGCCTCTGTGCCACGGGCCTCACAATCCTGATCTATCCATTGACCGCGGCGGGCGTTCCGATCGGCATTTTGCTCGCGCTCGCCACCGGCGTGAGCTGGGCCGCCGGCACGGTCTACGTCAAATGGGCCCGCATCGATGCCGACCCGATGGGCGTTGCCAGTTGGCAGGTCACGATTGCCTTCCTTACGCTCGTGCCGTGCCTGTTGGTGAGCGAGGGCGGCCTGCATCTCGGCAGCGCCGACGCCCGCGCACTCGCCGCAACGGCATTCACCGGCATATTCGCGAGTGGGATCGCCTACGGATTATGGTTCGCGATCATCCAGCGCCTGCCGGCCATGACGGCTTCGCTCGGCGTGCTCGGCAGCCCGGTGATCGGCATATTCGCCTCGATGGCGATCCTCGGCGAGCGACCCACGGTCGCCGATTTCGTCGGCTTCGCTCTCATCTTCGGCGCTTCAGCCTGCGTTCTGCTCGCGCATCGGGCTCCGGCCGAGCCTACGCCTTGAAGCGTTCGGCGAGCGCGACGAGACGCACCACCATGACGCTTTGCGGATCGGCCAGCGGATCGATGACGGTAAAGTGATTGGTGCCGGGGATTTCCTCGTAGCGGGTCGCGGCTTTGCTCTGCCATGCCTCGACGATCAGCTTGCCCTGGCGTTTGAATTCGTTGGATTCGTCACCGCCAACGATAGCGTCGAGACTGCGGCCGGGCGCGATCGGCCAATAGAGCGGCGACAGTCGCCGCGCCTCGCCGGCATCGAGCCGCAGATCCTGATTGACGCTCAGGCCGACGAGCGGCGCGAGATCGAACACGCCGGAGATCGCAAAGCCCGTCGGCACCAGATCGGCGGGCGCTCTCGGATAGAGGGACGACCAGTCGGTCGCCACCATCGCGGCGGCGAGGTGACCGCCTGCCGAATGGCCGCAAGCGAGCAGCCGCCGGTCGAACCGCTGCCAAAGATAGACGCAGGCGCGCTGCATCTGCACGACGATATCACCGATGCCGACGATCGGGCAGAGATCGTAGCCGACCACCGCGACCGTGATGCCGTGCGCGTTCATGCCGCGCGCCATGTGGCTGAACATCGACGGGTCGAGCGACCGCCACCAGCCGCCATGAATGAACAAAGCCAAAGGGCCTGAACCGGCCGGCGCCGGACGGAAGATATCGATCACCTGTCGCGGCGTGTCGCCATAGCACAGGCCGAGATCGGCGCGGCCGTCCTTGAGCGTCTCCGCCCGATAGAGTTCCGCGTCGCGCGTCCAGCGCGCGAAGATTTCCGGGTGCTCCGGCACCCGGGCGCGGTTGTTATATTCCACCTCGTAGTCGATGGCCGCCATGGCTCGCTCCCGTCGCCATTGCGGGCGAGATTGCGGCATGGCCGCGCCATCGGCAAGCGCTTGCCGCGGCGCGCAAATACGCATCGACAGGTCGCCGGAATCTGCTAGAGCATGATCCGGAAAAGCCTGCCCGCGGACGCGAGCCGCGAGCGGAGACTGGTCTTCCGAAAAGATCTTGTGCCATCGAGGATATGAGGCCCTGAATTGATTCAATTGAATCTGTTCAGGACTCGTGGAACGCCATGAAAGTCGCCGGCAAGGCCATGCGCAGCATCTGGCTCGAGAACGACGGCTGGTCGGTCGGCGTGATCGATCAAACGGCGCTGCCGCACCGTTTTGCGACCGCTCGTCTCGTCACACTCGACGACGCCGTGCACGCGATCCGCGCCATGATCATTCGTGGCGCGCCACTGGTCGGTGCCACCGCCGCCTACGGTGTCTGCCTGGCGCTGCGTCAGGATGCCTCCGACGAAGCGCTGGACTACGCCTACGGCACGCTCATCGCGACGCGTCCAACGGCGATCAATCTCCGATGGGCGCTCGACGAGATGGTGGCCGCGGTGCGCAACCGGCCGCGCGCCGAGCGCGCCGCGGCCGCCTATCGACGCGCCGCCGCAATCTGCGACGAGGACATCGCGATCAACACCGCGATCGGCCGCAACGGCTTGCCGCTGATCGAAGCGATCGCGCAACGCAAGACGCCGGGCCGGCGCGTCAACGTGCTGACGCATTGCAATGCCGGTTGGCTCGCGGCCGTCGACGTCGGCACCGCCTTGGCCCCGGTCTATCTGGCGCACGACAACGGTGTCGCGCTTCATGTCTTCGCCGACGAGACGCGCCCGCGCAACCAGGGTGCGGCGCTCACCGCCTGGGAACTCGGCCAGCACGGCGTGCCGCACACCGTGATCGCCGACAATACCGGCGGCCATCTGATGCAGCATGGCCAGGTCGATATCGTCATTGTCGGCACCGACCGCGTCACCCGCAACGGCGACGTCTGCAACAAGATCGGCACCTATCTCAAGGCGCTCGCCGCACGCGACAATAACGTGCCGTTTTACGTGGCGCTGCCGTCGCCGACGATCGACTTCACCGTCGCCGACGGTCTCGCCGAAATTCCGATCGAGGAGCGCGATGGCGACGAAGTGGCGACCATGACCGGCCGCACCGCCGATGGCCGCATCGAGACCGTGCGCATCGTGCCGGACGACTCGCCGGTTGCAAACTATGGTTTCGACGTGACGCCGGCACGACTGGTGAGCGGGCTGATCACCGAGCGCGGCGTGATCGCGGCTTCGCGGGCCGCGCTCGCTGGAGCTTTCCCGGATCGCGCCGGTAGTGCACAATGACCGCTCGCTCGCCCGCTGTCATGTCGGAGCGCGTTGCGTGGGTAAAGTCGCGTGCCGTCCATTGTCGAGCCCGCCGCTGCGCGGGATATTCGCGATGAGCGGCGATGCGTTGGCTGTCGCCGCTCCGGTCGACGGCCGCCAATCGCAGACCGCGCTCGCCATCGCGCGGGGCACGGCGCGCCACCTGCACGCGCTCGGCTATTGCGTGGTGAGCGAACTGCCGCTGCCTTCGGGCCGTCGCGCCGACCTTGTCGCGCTCGGTGCCGATGGCGAGATCATCATCATCGAGATCAAGTCTTCGGTCGCTGATTTCCGCGCCGACCAGAAATGGACCGAATACCGCTTGCATTGCGACCGGCTGTTTTTTGCCACCGTTGCCGACGTGCCGACCGAGATTTTTCCACCCGACGCCGGCCTGATCGTAGCGGACGCGTTCGGTGCCGCGATCATCTGCGAGGCGCCCGAGCATCGGCTCGCCGCAGCGACGCGCAAGACCGTGATGTTGCGCTTCGCGCAGACCGCGGCGTTGCGCCTGCAGTCGCTGGTTGACCCGCAGGGCGCCCATGCCGGCGAATTCTAAATAATGCCGGAGGTTATGCCTCGGCGGCGCTCTCGGGCACCTGCGCGTCCTTGATCTCGACCAACGCAGCCTGCAGCACGTCGAGATCGACTGGCTTGGCGATCGTCTTCACGACGTTGAGACGCAGCGAAGTGGCAGCGGCGTCTTCGCCGCCTGCTGCATCGCAGTCGCCGATGACCACGATCGACGTCGCCGAACCGAGCGCGGCGAGTTGGCGCAGCATGTCGGGGTCCTGTCCGAACGAAAGATCGAGCGCGATGCAATCGAACCGGCCGCCTTGCAAAAGTCTCACCGCCTCGCGCGCTGTTGCTGCACCCGCCGGCGCGTAGCCGACCCTGTCAGCGGCACGGCAGACAATCATGCGATGCATCTTGTCGTCGTCGATGACGAGCAGGCGCGGCTTCGCCCCGGACGCGGTCGCAGCGCGCGTTGCTGCCTGCTTTTGCGAGCCGCGCCGCCCGGTTTCGTCCAACATCTCAGACCTGCCCACCCCGACATCGTGTCGGCCGGCAGATATAGGAACGAATTGCGAAATTTTGACGTAATCCATTCGATAAAATTTTAATCAATTGTGGCCAGCGCCCTGCGGCGGCGCTACGGCCGCGGGCGGCGAACCAACGTAGACGGGTCAGCTTATTTGGGGGCGCGCTTGGCGAGAATGCGCTGCAGGGTGCGGCGGTGCATGTTGAGGCGCCGCGCCGTCTCCGAGACGTTGCGGCCGCACAATTCATAGATGCGCTGGATGTGCTCCCAGCGCACGCGGTC
>Ga0335079_10008397_pt1 | contig 11772 bp, 10 predicted proteins | sample Lox_Sample_33_FD_206719 | JGI IMG/M metagenome (GOLD analysis project Ga0335079, IMG submission 206719) | Soil microbial communities from Loxahatchee National Wildlife Refuge, Florida, United States - Lox_Sample_3.3 | ecosystem: Environmental > Terrestrial > Soil > Wetlands | place: USA... | reverse complement strand
CATCTGTAAAAGCGTTCGACCCCTCACAGTGGCGGCGCTCGAGGCGCCGGTCGGGAATCACGACGCGGCGTCGAGCTCGAGCAGTTGCGCGCCTTCGGTCACGCGGTCGCCGGCGGCAAAGTGGACCGCGCTCACTACGCCGGCGTGCGGTGCGGTGATCGCGTGTTCCATCTTCATCGCTTCGATCACCATCAGCACCGCTCCGGCCGGCACCGTGGCCCCGACCTTCACCGGCACGCTCACGACCACGCCTGGCAGTGGCGTGGTCAGTCCCCCGGTCGCGGCGCTCGCCTGGAAGTGATGCGTGCGCGGGTCGTCAATCTCCAGCACCTGGTGGGCCTCACCCTGCCACAGATGCAGCCGTGTGCCGCTGCGCAGGACCTGCGCGCGCAGGCGCTGTACGCCAAGCCGTGCCGCCACCTCGTGGGCCGTGACGCTGACGTCCGCGAGCGGCACGCTGGGGTGCGTGTCGACCTGGGCGCCCGAGGGCGTGCCGTGCACGAACTGCAGCGTCACGCGATGCGCAGCGCCACCCTGGATGAAGCGCGCGCTGACCTCTGCCGGCAGGTTCGGAATGAACCCGTCGCTGCTCGCCCAGGGGCTCGGGCGCTGCGCGCCGGAGCCCGGCGGCAGCAGCTGCGCGAGCGCGGCCAGGATCAGCTCCCCCTCGCCTGCCGGGCGGTCGGCGAACTGCGCGCCGGCCGCATCGAGAAAGGCGATGCTGTGCTCGACGTTGCGGAAGCGCGCGTCGCGCACGATGCGCGCCAGCCAGTGCTCGTTGCTGTGCACGCCGGCGCAGCGGGTCGCCTCGAGCGCGGCTGCCAGGCGCGCCGCGGCTTGATCGCGCGTCTCTCCCCAGGCGATGACCTTGCCGAGCAGCGAGTCGTAATGCTCCGGTACGCAGTCGCCGCTGCCAAATCCGGCGTCCACGCGCAGCGCCTCGCCCTGCGGCCACTCGAGCAGCGCCAGCTCGCCCGCGCTGGGCAGGAAGCCACGCGCCGGATCCTCGGCGCACACGCGCGCCTCGATGGCGTGGCCGCGCAAGTTGATGCCCTCCTGAGACAGGGGGAGTGCCTCGCCGGCGGCGACACGCAGCTGCCACTCCACCAGGTCGAGCCCGGTCACCGCCTCGGTCACGGTGTGCTCGACCTGCAGCCGGGTGTTCATTTCCATGAAGTAGAAAGCGCCGGACTCGTACAGGAACTCGACCGTGCCCGCGCCGACGTAGCCGACCTCGCGCGCGACCACGAGCGCCGCGGCGCGCAGCCGTTCGCGCACCGCCTGGGGCACCTGCGGCGCCGGCGCCTCTTCGATGAGTTTCTGGTGACGTCGCTGGATCGAGCAATCGCGCTCGCCGAGGTGCACGAAGTTGCCGTGCTGATCGGCGAACACCTGCACCTCGATGTGCCGCGGCGCGCTCAGGTAGCGCTCCAGCAGCAGCGCGCCATCACCGAAGGCGCTCTCGGCGAGGCGCCGTGCGGCGGCGAGTGCGGCGGCGAGCTCGCTCTCGCGGCGCACGATCTGCATGCCCTTGCCGCCGCCGCCACTGGCTGGCTTGATGATGAGCGGCAGCCCCAGCTCGCGCGCTGCGCGCGCCAGGTGCTCGAGGTCCTGCTGCTCACCGGCGTAGCCGGGCAGCACCGGCACCCCGGCCGCCTGCATGCGCGTCTTGGCGAGGATCTTCGAGCCCATGGCGGCGATGCTCTCCGCGGGTGGCCCGACGAAGATGCGGCCGGCGGCGCTGCAGGCGGCAGCGAAGGCGGCATTCTCGGACAGGAACCCGTAGCCGGGGTGGATCGCCTGCGCATCACTCACGCGCGCGGCCTCGAGAAGGCGCGCGGCATCCAGGTAGCTCTCGCGCGCCGGCGCCGGCCCGATGCGCACCGCCGTGTCGGCTTCGCGTACGTGGCGGGCGCCCGCGTCCGCGTCGGAATAGACCGCGATGGTGCGCACCCCCAGACGGCGCGCGCTGCGGAAAATTCGGCAGGCGATCTCGCCGCGGTTCGCGACCAGCAGGCTCTTGATCATGCCGTGATCCTTCGGGCTACATGCGCAGCACGCCGTAGTGCGTGCGCTGCTGCGGCGCCTGGCGCGCCGCGGCGAGTGACAGCGTCAGGATGCGCCGCGTGTCCGCGGGGTCGATGACGCCATCGTCCCAGAGCCGCGCGGAAGCGTAGTAGGGATGTCCCTGGCGCTCGTACTGCTCCCGGATCGGTGCCTTGAAGGCCTCCTCCTGCGCCGCCGACCACTCTTCCTTGCCGCCCTTGAGCTGCTCGCGCTTGACCGTGGCGAGGACGCTCGCGGCCTGCTCCCCGCCCATGACGGAGATGCGCGAGTTGGGCCACTGGTACAGGAAGCGCGGCGAATACGCGCGCCCGCACATGGCGTAATTGCCGGCACCGTAGCTGCCGCCGATGATGACGGTGAGCTTGGGCACCGCCGCGCAGGCGACCGCGGTGACCAGCTTGGCACCGTCCTTGGCGATGCCGCCGGCCTCGGCGCGCCGCCCCACCATGAAGCCGGTGATGTTCTGCAGGAACAGGAGCGGAATGCCCTCGCGTGCGCACAGCTCGATGAAGTGCGTGCCCTTCAGCGCGCTCTCGGAGAACAACACGCCGTTGTTGGCCAGGATGCCGACCGGGTAACCGCCCAGGTGGGCAAAGCCGCACACCAGCGTCGTGCCATAGAGCTGCTTGAACTCATCCAGCTGCGAGTCATCCACCACGCGGGCGATGACCTCGCGCACGTCGTAGGGTTTGCGCAGGCTCGCCGGCAGCACCCCATAGAGCTCCTGCGGGTCATGGCGCGGCGGGCGCGGCGCGCACGGCGGCGCGGCGTCCAGGCCCGGACGCAGCCGTGCGACGATGCCGCGCGCGATCGCGAGTGCATGGGTGTCATTCTCGGCGTAGTGATCGCAGACGCCGGACTCACGGCAGTGCACGTCGGCACCGCCGAGGGATTCGGCGTCGATGTCCTCGCCCGTGGCCGCCTTCACCAGCGGCGGGCCGCCGAGGAACACGCGCCCCTGGTTCTTTACGATGACGTTCTCATCGGACATGGCCGGCACGTAGGCGCCACCGGCCGTGCACGAGCCGTGCACCACGGAGATCTGCGCCACGCCCGCGCCCGAGAGCGTGGCCTGGTTGTAGAAGATGCGGCCGAAATTCTCGCGGTCGGGAAACACCTCATCCTGCGCCGGCAGGAACGCGCCGCCGGACTCCACCAGATACACGCACGGCAGCTGGTTCTCGCGCGCGATCTCCTGGGCGCGCAGGTGCTTCTTGACGGTGGTCGGGTAGTAGGTGCCGCCCTTGACCGTCGGATCGTTGACGACGATGACGCACTCGCGCCCGGCGATACGCCCGATGCCGGTGATGATGCCGGCGCAGGCGATGTCGCCGCCGTACATGCCGTGCGCGGCCAGCTGCGAGAACTCCAGGAACGGGCTGCCGGTGTCGGTGAGCACCCGCAGCCGCTCGCGCGCCGTGAGCTTGCCCTGGGCGCGGTGCTTCTCGGTCGCCGCCTTCGAGCCGCCGCGGGCGGCGCGCGCCACGGTGCTGCTCAGGTCGGCCACCAGCGCAGCCATGGCCGCGGCGTTGGCGCGGAATTCGTCCGAATGCACATCGAGGCGTGTCGCGAGGGTCGGCATGGGGCTTGCCAGAATTGCCGGTTTGTCCGACAATCATACGATTGTGGCTTAACGGATGGCAAGCCCATGAACCCCCTGTCCTGCACCGACTGTGACTTCGGGCTCGGCCCCGACCTCGAGGCGATCCGCCAGGAGGTGCGCCGCTTCGCGCGCGAGGAGATCGCGCCGCGCGCCGCCGAAATCGATCGCAGCAACGAGTTTCCGCGTGACCTGTGGCCGAAACTCGGGGCCCAGGGCCTGCTCGGCATCACCGTGCCCGAGGTCTACGGCGGCGCAGGTCTCGGCTACCTCGCGCACGTCATCGTGATGGAGGAGATCTCACGCGCCTCGGGCGCCGTCGGGCTCTCCTATGGCGCGCATTCGAACCTGTGCATCAACCAGCTGCGCCTGAACGGCAGTGAGGCGCAGTGCGCGCGCTACCTGCCGGGGCTGGTGAGCGGCGAGCGGCTCGGCGCCCTGGCCATGTCCGAGCCCGGCTCCGGCTCGGACGTCGTCTCCATGCAGATGCGCGCCACGGCGCGTGACGGCGGCTACGTGCTCACCGGCCGCAAGATGTGGATCACCAACGGCCCGGATGCCGAGCTGTTCCTGATCTATGCCAAGACCGACGCTGCGGCCGGCCCCCGCGGCATCAGCACCTTCATCGTGGAGCGCGGCACGCCGGGCTTCAGCACCGCGCAGAAGCTCGACAAGCTTGGCATGCGCGGCTCGGGCACCTGCGAGCTGGTGCTGGAGGAGTGCTTCGTGCCGGCGGCCAATCTGCTCGGCCAGGAAAACTGCGGCGTGCGCGTGCTGATGAGCGGCCTCGACTACGAGCGCGTCGTGCTGGCCGGTGGCCCCTTGGGCCTCATGGCCGCGGCGCTCGACGTGGTGCTGCCCTACGTGCACGAGCGGCGCCAGTTCGGCCAGCCGATCGGCACCTTCGAACTGATGCAGGGCAAGGTGGCCGACCTTTATGCCGCGCTCAACGCCGCGCGCGCTTACGTGTACGCGGTTGCGCGCGCCTGCGATGCGCGCACGGTACGGCGGCGCGATGCGGCCGCCTGCATCCTGTTCGCCGCCGAGCGCGCCACGCAGGCCGCGCTCGAAGCCATCCAGGCCCTCGGCGGCAACGGCTACATCAACGACTACCCTGCCGGGCGGCTGCTGCGCGATGCCAAGCTGTACGAGATCGGCGCCGGGACCCAGGAGATCCGCCGCATGCTGATCGGCCGCGAGCTGTTCGAGGCCGCGGCGTGAGCGTTGAATTCGCACAAATCCAGATGGAGCCGGCCTATCGCAAGGTGGCGGCCGCCATCGGCGAGCGCATCCTGAGCCGCGCCCTGCCGGAGGGCGCGCGGCTGCCCTCCGAGACCGAGCTGGCGCGCCAGTTCGGCGTCAACCGCTCGACCGTGCGCGAGGCGCTGCGCGAGCTGGAGAGCCGCGGCCTGCTGCAGCGCCGTCCCGGCTCGAAGCTGATGTCGGTCAGCCGCCCCCCGCAGCAGAGCATCGCCACCGGCGTAAGCCATGCGCTGCTGATGCACGATGCGACGGTGCGCGACGTGTGGGAAGCGCTCACAATCCTCGAGCCACCGCTGGCGGTGGTCGCCGCGCGCGCCCGCACCAGCGCGGACTTGGAGTGCTGCCGTGCGGCGCTGGAAGCACTCGAGCTCGCCGACAGCGCCCAGGCCGTGGTGCGCGCCACGGTGGCGGGCTTCCGCTGCATCGCGGCCGCCACCCACAACCCGGTGCTGCGCCTCGCGCAGGAGCCGCTGCTGCTGCTGCTCGAGCCCTCGCTGCGCGTGATGATCGACCGGGTGTCCCAGGCGCACGGGCGCATTCGCACCGCCCACCGCCGGCTGCTCGAGGCACTGCGCGGGCGTGACGCGGTGGAGGCGCACACCTGGATGGCGCGTCACATCCGCGACTTCCGCAAGGGCTATGAACTGGCCGGCATCGACCCGAGCCTGCACCTGGCGCCGGTGAGCCCCGCTACCCCCTGAGCGTGACCCGCGTCGCTGATCGCACGCGTGGGCGGCGGCCTTCGTGCGCGGCGGCGGTTATGCTAGCGCCCTCGTGGAGGCTGCAATCTGGCCCTGGGAGGCTCGTCACATGTTGCCGGCTCTGATCGTGGTGTTCCTGCTACTGGCGTGCGTCGGCTATCTTGTCGGCGTCTACAATGGCCTGGTGCGCGTGCGCGCCGCGGTCAAGCTGTCCTGGTCGAACATCGACGTGCTGCTGGCGCAGCGCCACGACGAGCTGCCCAAGCTCGTCGAGGTATGCAAGCAGTACATGCAGTACGAGGGCACGACGCTCGAGCGCGTCATGCGCGCCCGTGCCGCGCTCGATGCCGCGCGCACCGCCGGTAACGTCGGCGGCGTCGCGAGCGCCGAGCGCGAGCTGCGCAGCGGCCTTAACGGGCTGTACGCGGTGGCCGAGAACTATCCGCAGCTGAAGGCGAGCGAGCCCTTCCGCCACCTGCAGGAGCGCATCAGCAGCCTCGAGACCGCGATTGCCGACCGCCGCGAGGTGTACAACGACGCGGTCAATACCAACAACGTGCGCATCGCCGCCCTCCCGGACGTGCTGGTGGCCCGCCTCGGTGACTTTCCGGAGGCGCAGCTGCTGCACCTGCAGGCTGACGCCAAGAGCGACGTGAACCTCAAGGCGGCCTTCTCCGCCTGACGCGGCCGCCGCTGCGAGACATGCAGCCCCTCATCGTCGCGCTCGGCGCAGGCGGCGCCCTCCTCGCCCTCAACCTCGGACTGGCGCGCCTGCGCCGCGAGCGGCTGCTGGCCGACACCGCGCCCATGCGCATCCGCTCGGCCGCGCAGGGCTACGTGCGCCTGCGCGGGCGCGCGGCACCCGCGCACGGCGCTCCGTGCGCGGCGCCCTTGAGCGGCCGTCCGTGCGTGTGGTGGTCGTACGAAGTTGCCCACGATGAGGGCGAGCAGCAGGGTCGCAGCACCTGGCGCACCGTGGAGCAGGCCGCGAGCGTCGAGCTGTTCATGCTGGTGGACGAGGACGAGGCGCGCTGCCTGGTCGGCCCGGTGCGCGCCGAGATCACTCCCACGCTACGCAGCGTCTGGTATGGCGAGGAGCCGCGCCCCTCCGTGCCGCCGCCCGCCGTCGCACCGCCCATGCGCTATGGCGCGTTCCGTTACCGCGAGTCGCTGCTCGAGGCCGGCGCGCAGCTGTCGGTGCTCGGGGAGCTGCGCTCGCACTCCGAGACCGGCGACGTCGACCGCGCGACGCTCGAGAGGCTGCGGGCGTGGAAGCAGGACCAGGCGCAGCTCTTGTCGCGCTTCGACGCCAACCACGACGGACACCTCGATGGCGCCGAATGGGAGGCGGCGCGGGCCCGCGCCGCGCGTGAGGCTCAGCGACAGGTGCTCGCGAGCGACATCGCCCGCGTCAGCATCATCAGCCAGCCGACCAACGGCGAGCCGTTCCTGATCGCGCCGCTGAGTCCGGCAGCGCTGGTGCGGCGCGAGCGGCTGTTTGCAGCGCTGTACCTGCTGCTCGGGCTCGCGGCGGTATGCCTGTGCGCGTACGGGCTTGGCGCGGCGCCCTAGTGAGCGGGCCCGAGGTGCACCAGCAACCCGTCTGACTGGCGCTGCAGCAGACCGGCGAACAGCGGCTGCAGCTGCTCGGCGGCCCCGGCCGGCAGCGCACGCGCATCCGGCGGCGCGCGGTACTCGGTCCAACTCTGCGCGTAGGCGCCGCCCCAGGCGCGTGCACTGAGCTCCGCGCCCTTCTCGCCGGCACGCACCAGGAGCAGCTCGCTGAGGTTCAGCAGCAGCGGCGCGCCGGCACCCTCGAGGCCCGAGATCACGCACCAGCCACGCAGGTACTCAGGCAGGTCCTTGCGGCGCGTGCCCTGTGCGTGCGTGCTGTCGTTGAGCCCGGGACCGAGCACGATGAGCGCGGCGAGGTGCTCGCTGCTGAGCAGCTGGCCGTAGGTCGCGGCGCATTCGCGCGACAGCGCCTTCTGCAGGTTGGCATCGAGGAAGCACGGCTCGCGCGCGCGCAACAGGGCCGCGTCCGGCGAGAGCGGCACGGGCGTATAGCCGAGCTTCGTCAGCGGGGCGCGCAGTGTCTCGAGCAGCATCGCCGGCACCGACCAGCCGACTGGCTCGGTTTTGAGGGCGCTGTCCTGCACGCGCCGCGCGGCATGAAAGTGCGTCACTTCGGCATCGAGCAGGTTCAGCACCCCGACGCGGGCACTTGCCGGCAGCACCACGAGCTCGGGCGGCTTGGCGCCGAGAGCGGCGTGCAGCGGCAGCACGAGCAGCAGGCAGGCCGCCGCGGTTCGCCTGACGAACGAGCTGCGCTGGAAGGACATGGCCTCGCAACTGCGGCGTGCGGCGCACGGGTGCAGGCAGTCTAACCTGAACCGCGCCTACGCCTTAAGCGGCCGCGGCCCCTCAGTGGCCGCCCTCCACCAGCAAGCCGGCGTCGGCCAGCGCGGCGGCGAGCGCGCCCTCCAGGCGCAGCGCCTCGGCACGAGCCACCTGCTGCAGGTGCAGCGTCGGCCCGGTGAGCACCTCCAGCCCGCGCTTGAGGACGCTGCCGGCGGCGCGGATGCCGGCCTTGTGCTGATCGAAGCGCTGCGCGGGCGCGTAGCGGCTCGCGCCGACATAGAGCCCGTAGGGCCCGCGCCGGCGGTCCGCGAAATCCAGCAGCACCAGGTACACGTTGGAGCGGCCGCGCGCCCGCGCCCGGAATGCAAGTGCCACCTCATAGGCACGCGGCAGCCAGTCGATGTAGCGCATCGGCAGCCACTCGGGAATGCTCGCGGCCGCCACGCTCCACAGCGCCTCCAGCGCACGCTCGATGTGGGCGGCAAACTCCCCGCGCATCCACAGCTCGTGGATGCAGTGCGCACCGGCGCAGCCGTCGCGCGCCGCGAGCGCCGCGGCCAGTTGCGCCTCGATATGGCTGCGCGGCAGGCCCGCCAGCGGCCGCGCACCGGGCGTGGCGCGCCAATCTGCCGCACCCGCCGATGTCGCCCTCATGGGCCGCGCCCGGCGGCGCGCGCGGCGGCCCGCGCGGCCGCCAGCCAGGTGAGCCCGGCCACCAGAATCGCGAGCGGCACCATGAGGACGGCGCGCTCCAGCGAGGCGGCCTCGCCGAGGCGCGGCGTGAGGCGGTCGGAGACATAGCCGATCAGCACCGGCGAGGGCACATCCCCAAGCAGGTGGATCGTGATCATGGTGAAGGCGGCGGCGCTGGCGCGCTCGAGCGGTGACACGGCATTCACCAGGGCGGCATTCACCGGGCCGGTGGACATGAACAGCAGCAGCTGCGCCACCACGATCGCCGGCAGGTACACGCTGCGCTCGGGGGCCGCCAGCGCCAACCACGCCACCGGCGCGGCGGCCACCGTCACCACACCGCAGAAGGCGGTATAGGCCTGGCGGTTGAAGCGGCCCAGCCGGTCGGCCAGATAGCCTCCGGCGAGCGTGCCGATGAGTCCGGTGGCGAGCACAATCAGGCCGAAGTCCGCCGCGGCGCGCTCCTTGGGCAGCCCGCGCACGCGCTCGAGGAAGGTGGGCATCCAGTAGGCCAGGCCGCCGAGGGCGTAGGTGTAAGCGGCGTAGCCGAGCACGAGCACCAGGTAAGGGCGGCGCCGCAGCAGCCCGCGATAGAGCTCGAGCGGCGGCGGCGCGGGCGCGCCGCGCCCCATTGCCACCCCTTCCTGGATGCCACGCGGCGGATCCGGGAGCCTGAGCGCTGCGAGCGCGAGCGCGAGGCCGGGGACGCCGGCGATGAAAAAGGCGGCGCGCCAGCCGAAGTGTTGGCCGACAAGTCCGCCCACCACGTAACCGAGCGCCGCGCCGACCGGCAGCGCCGCGTTGAAGAACGCAAACACCCGACCGCGCGCGGCCGGCACGAACAGGTCCGCGAGCAGTGCCGGGGTGATCGCCACCACCGCGGCCTCCCCCACGCCGACCAGGGCACGGGCCGCGAGCAGCTGGCCGTAACCCTGCGCGAGCCCCGAGAGCATGGTGGCGAGGCTCCACAGCCCGATCCCGAGTGCCATCGGGTGGGTACGCCGGCCGCGATCACCCCACAGCCCGAACAGCGGCGCCGCCAGCATGTACACCAGGATGAACGCCGGCAGCAGCCAGCCGAGCTGGGTATCCGAAAGCCCCATGTCGTGCTTGAGGCTCGTCACCAGCGGTGCGACCACGTAGCGGTCGAGGTAGTTGAGGAGATTGATGGCGGTCAGCAGGGCGAGGGCCAGGTAGGCCGTACGGCGCGAGGGCAGCTGCGCGGCAGGGAGTGCGGTGGGAGGCGCCACCGGCGGAACTGTACCGGTTCGGCTTATGCCGGCGCGAGCTTGAGTCGCTCGAGGTACTGGCGCACCGGCTCGCGGAAGCCCTCGCTGCTGGTGACGGTGGTGCCGCCGCTGACCACCAGGATGAAGTCCCCGCGCGGGGTGCGGCTGATCTCTCTGACGTGCCGCATGTTAACGAGGCAGGAGCGGCTGATGCGCAGCATGGGCTGCTGCTGGAAGGACTTCTCCGCCTGCGCCAGCGTGGAGCGTGCGTGAAAGCTGTCGCGCCCGATGATGAGGCGCACGTAGTTGCGGTCCGACTCCACCACCTCGACCTGCGCGACATCCAGCATGTGCATGCGGCTGCCGGACTCGGCCAAGACCCGCGGCTGCGCCTCGGCACGCACCCGGGCCGCGCGCTGCTCCAGCTGCTCGAGGAGCGTCGCGAGCGCCCCGTGACGGTCGAAGCCGTTGGCGGCGGCCTGACGCTGCCGCACGCGCGCGACGGTGGCGCGGAAGCGTGCATCGTCGAAGGGCTTGAGCAGGTAATCGACCGCGCTCACCTCGAAGGCCTCCAGCGCATAATGGTCGTAGGCGGTCACGAACACGATCAGCGGCAGCGTCAGCGGGTCGAGCGCGCGGGCCAGTTCCATGCCGGTCATCGCATCCATCTGGATGTCCAGGAACAGCAGCTGCGGGGGCTGCAGGCGGATAGCCTCGAGCGCCGCCCGCGCCTCGCCGTACTCGCCGATCACGCGCAGGTCCGGCTCGCGCGCGCAGCACTCGCGCACCGCGCGCCGTGCCGCCGGCTCGTCGTCGACGATGATGACGTCCATCACCGCGGGGGAGGCTCCGGGCGCGGGCCCTCCGGCCCGTCACGCAGCAGCGGCATGCGGATCTCCGCCTGCCACAGGCCGCTCGCCGTGGGTCCGGCGCTGAAGCTGGCGCGTTCGCCGAATTGCACCGCAAGCCGCTCGCGCACGTTGGCAAGGCCGATGCCGATGCGACCGGCGGCCTTCTCCGGGGCGATCGTGTTCAGCACGCGCAGCACGAGGGTCTCGCCGTCCGCGCTCACGGCCACGCTGATGTCGACCGGCGCCTCGTGCCCGGCGAGTCCGTGCACCACGGCGTTCTCCACCAGCGGCTGCAGGATCAGGCTCGGCACCCAGGCGCGCGGCAAGCCACCGCGCGGCACGCTGATGCTCAGGCGGTCGGCGAAGCGCTTCTGCTGCAGCTCCAGGTACAGCGTTACGAACTGCAGCTCGTCAGCGAGGCGTGTGAACTCGCGCTCGCCGGCACTCAGCAGCCGCCGCAGCAGATCGCCGAGCTGCACCACCATGGCCTGCGCGGCCGGCGGATCCCAGCTGATCTGGCCGCGGATAGTGTGCAGCAGGTTGAAGAGCGTGTGCGGCGAGAGCTGCATGCGCAGCGCCTGCAGGTGCGCGCTGGTGAGCTCGCGCTCGAGCGCCGCGGAGCGCAGCTGCGCATCGCGCAGCCGCTGGTAGAAGGCGAAGCCCATCATGAGCGCGATGCCGAAGCAGTAGGTCACGAGGAAGGTGGTGGCGCTGGCGATCCAGGTGGGGATCTCCGGGCCGCCGAGGAACTCGTCCCAGGTGGGCCAGCCCTTGCCCATCTCGTGCGCCGGCACGCCGTACCACTTCATGGTGAGCACTTCCCCGAGCATCAGCACCGGGGAGGCCGGCACCACGAACAGCAGCGCCAGTGCCACCTGCAGCGGCAGCGTCCGCCACAGCGGCTGCCAGCCGGTCTGCAGCGAACGCCACATGCAGAAGATGAAGAGCGGGTAGAGCATCAGGTGCTGCAGCAGCCGCGCGTCGGCCGGCGCGAAGACGTGCTCGAC
>Ga0335079_10008396_pt1 | contig 11773 bp, 13 predicted proteins | sample Lox_Sample_33_FD_206719 | JGI IMG/M metagenome (GOLD analysis project Ga0335079, IMG submission 206719) | Soil microbial communities from Loxahatchee National Wildlife Refuge, Florida, United States - Lox_Sample_3.3 | ecosystem: Environmental > Terrestrial > Soil > Wetlands | place: USA... | reverse complement strand
ATTGTGTGGAGATTCCTATGACCCTGTTTCAGATTAAGGACTGGCGGACTTCAGGGACGCGGCCCCCGGCGAGGGGGGTTCGCCCCCAGACCTTGGCATCTGTACCATCTGTAACGATACCAGAGGGAAGGGGCGCCAAATCGTCGAGAGGTGGCCATGCACCGTGCCCCCTGATCCTCGGGGTGCTCGAACTCAATCCGCTTCCCAGTTAGAATCTGGGCCCGCCCGTCTTTGACTTGGCCCAGTGGATCAAATGCCGTCTCAATTCGGGCGAATCTGACCCGCGGGCTTTGACTCCCGGTTCACTGGATAATTGAGCCGAGTCGAAATTACGCAGGGGACGACCGCGTAAGCTGCCCCTCCGATTAGGTCGATGACAAAGTGCTGCCCCAAATACAGGGTAGAGAACAGCGTCGCAGCAGCCAAGAGCGCCCCGGCCGTACCAAGTCTCCCATCCGTCTTGTAAAGAAAGAATGCGCAAATGAGCGTGTACGAGACATGTAGGCTTGGAAAGGAAGCGAAGTAATCCGGAACTGCCAGCGCGGCAAGAGGGGTAAAGAGATTGAAGGCACCTTCCAACCCGGGACCGCCGACTAGGTTTGTTGCAACGCCATTGAACCAGGGTGGAGCGGTGGGAATTAGGATGAATGTCAGGAGGGCGAAATAGGAGGTGAGGACCAGGGCGGCGACGAACTTCCCGAAATCTTCCCTCCCTTTTCTCCAAATCGCATAAGCGGACCCCAGGACGATGGGTACGAGGGCAAGGTAGACCAAGGATGTGACGTCGGTGGTGACGGCGGAGTTGAATGTGCTTTGCACCCAACCCGTGAAGTTGAATCCCCAGAGTGACTTGTCAAGGCTAAACAATGAGATTACTCCGTTCGAGTCAACAATCGCGTCCATCGGTGCGGCTATGACCTCGTACGACAACGCAATGATCACCAGAGCCAGCCATGGCCTCCAGCCGCGCCTGAGCTGGCCCACCAGTCCGAGCGTCGGGACCGAGGCGAGAGGGACAAGGCTGACGGAAGGATCCGAAAAGACGCCTGTCTCCCAGCAGAATGCCAATAGTGTGGCGAGGTACCCAGCCGTCAGAACGGCGTAGGCATTCTTGTAGAGATTCGTTAGAGGACTTGATGGCAAGCTGGCCTCCTCCAGTGCGCTGATGTCAGGGGCTAGCCCTGATAAGCTTGACCGGCTCCCCTCTTGCTGCGGGTTGCTCGCCGCTGCGCTGCCCCAATCGGGACCGCTCCTGTCGCCAACGCAGGCCACGTGCGAACCGCACCGCACGTACTTTTCAGACGCGTCCCTCGTATTTCTTGCATCTGTTCGGCAAGGTCCACTAGTGAACCGGAGGAAGGTATAGTTGCGTCCCCTTCCATTGCCAACCCTTATACGAAAGGGAGGCACTGACGGTGCCCAGCATTGAACAGGAACCTGCTCGTCTTCTCGCTCCTCCTGATAGTCGTGGGTTTCGCGTTCGGGATCTACCTCATCTCCTTCGTCGGCCTGCTGATGCTCATCCCCGCCTTGGCCTCCCCTGCGCAGGCACCCGCACGTAAGACTCCGACGCAATCAGCGCCGCTGCCCCAGTCTCGAGGGCCTGCGACCCGTCGTCAGCCTCCGCCCCAGACTCCTATGCCGTCGCCTAAGGCCGAGCCCGCCGAGGCCTCTGCCCAACCAATGGCTTCGATGGCAACATCGTATTCTCCGTCACCGATGCAGCCAGCGTCGTACTCGCCCCCGCTCTTCCCGTCACCGATGTTCCCTTCCCTTTCCACGATGGGGAGCATGTCTCCGCCAGTAAGGACGCCTCAGGAGGCCAAGCGAGAAGGGCAGGACGAACTGGTCGAGGTGGGTGCTATACTGGCCCTGCTGAAGCTCGTCTTCGGCTAGGGGACGTAGACGTTCATCTCGCGCCCTATCTTCCTTAGCCTTTCGATTCTGTGCTGCAGTGAAGGATGGGTTGAAAACATCTCGACGAGGGAGTTCCCCTTGAACGGATTCACTATCCAGAGTGAGGCAGTGGCGGGCGACGGAGCCTTGGCCGAGCTCGTCGCGATGGGCCTCGTCTGCGATTTCGAGCTTATCTTCTCAAGGGCGGTCACGAGGCCAGATGGGTTCCTGGTGAGCTTCGCGCCGTACTCGTCCGCGTTGTATTCGTCGTTCCGGCTGATTCCCAACTGAACGAATGTGGCTCCGAGAGGAACCAGTATTACCGACAGGATGAGGAGTGGGGACCCGCCGTTCCTGTTTCTGCCGCTCCCCCCAAACAGCATCGAGAACATGGCTATCTGGCCGATGTAGGAGATGGCCCCTGCGATGGTGGCAGCGATGCTCGACATGAGGACGTCCCTGTGGACGACGTGGCCGATCTCGTGCCCTATTACCGCCTCGAGCTCGTCGGGAGTAAGCGTCTGCAGGATGCTTGACGTAGCACAAACCACCGCCTTGTTGGGCCCTCTTCCGGTGGCGAAGGCGTTCGGCTGAGGCGAGTCCACAATCCCGACCTTCGGCATCGGTATGTTCGCCTTCTGGGCGACGGTCCTAACGACTCTGAAGAGAGTGGGGTTGTCAGCCTCCTGAATGATCTTTGCCCTGCTCATTCGAAGGACGATTGAGTCGCTGAAGTAGTAGGAAACAAAATTGAGCGCGGCGGCCAGGACAAGTGCAAGACCGACGAACGTAATTGGATCGTTGAAGAAGTACCAGCCCACGACATAGCCTATCGCCATTAGTAGGCCCGTCAACACGAAGAAGAGGACCGTGATCTTCGCGTACATTGAAGCGGACATTCGAGACTCGCCAACGGTTGCGCGCGTAAAAGCCTTTTCCCGCAAGAATTACAAGATTGGACCGGAACGGATGAAAGAATAAATTGGTGCGACGCGTCCTTCACCCCCAGTGAGCAGCATTGGAAGATAACAATGACGATGAATGGCCGTCGCGGAAGCGTCGCGGTTCCCCCTTCGGCCCATGGGGGTTTCCCGACATTGATGAGATGATGAGGGAGATGGAGAGGGCCTTCTCGGAGCAGTTCAAGGACTTCGAGAAGGAGCTCCCGAAGAACTTGGTGAGGGAATCGAAGACGCCAGAGGGAGGGGTGAAGAAGGAGATCGGCCCCTTCGTGTACGGCTATTCTGTGACCATAGGACCTGACGGCAAGCCTGTAGTCAGGGAGTTCGGTAACGTCAGGAGTGGCGTGGACAGACCATTAAAGGCGATTCAGGACAAGCGGGAACCACTCGTAGACGTGATAAGCTCCGGAAGCGACGTCAAGGTGATCGCGGAGATGCCAGGAGTCAACAAGGAGGACATTAACGTCACGGTGAACGAGAATGCGATGACAATCTCCGTGGACAAGGAGGACCGGGGCTACTACAAGAAACTCGAACTGCCGGGAACTGTCGACCCCAAGCGCGCCCGTTCGAACTACAACAATGGCATCCTTGAGGTGACGATTCCCCTGAAGTCACCCGGAGAGAGCGGGGTCAAGCTCAAGGTAGAGTAGGATCTACTGGTAGGGGCCGCCTGCCAGCTCGCCCTCTGAATACCTGGCCATGGCGTTAAAAGTCGCCTCACGGTAGCCATGCTTCTCCGCGAGTGCCCTCGCTATGTCCCCAGTCGTCACCAGTCCGACAAGACTGCCCGAGGCATCTACGACGACCAGTCTCCTGATGTGGTACTGAGCCATCAGCTCAGCTGCGCTTGTAAGGGTAGCGCTTGGCCCGACAGTTATTAGCGGGGTGGACATGATATCCCTCACCAGCACGTTTCGGGCGTCGATCGACTCAGCGAGCACCTTGGAGACCAGGTCCCTCTCGGTAACAATGCCCACCGCTGAACCACTGTGTGTTATCACTGCGCAGCTGACCCCGCGCTTCGCCATCGCCTTCGCGCAGTCCTTTGCGTTCGCGTTCAACTCGACCGCCATGACCGACTTTGTCATAACGTCAGCGACTGTCTGCTCCGCCCCGGCCATGCTTCCTGGTTGCCCGGCGGCATAATATATGATTTGAGCAAAATCGGAGTTGAGCAGGGGAGCAACCATACGGGGACCGACCGCCGGGTGCCTGGGTGGCTAGATTCTAACCACGATCCTGCAAGCCACCCTTTCACTCCGACCCAAGCCTCAGAACGCCGTCGAACGAGGGGCTCAATGCAACAATGACATACAAGGCATACATTGACAATATCTACGCAAAGACAGGCAAGACCCCCGAGGATTACCTCAAGATGGCAAAGGCAAAGGGGCTCGTCAATTATGTGGACCTACTCAAATGGCTGAGGACCGACTGCGGTCTTGGGCATGGCCATGCCAACGCAGTAATCCTCTACATTCAGAACCCTGCGCTTGGAAAGAGGAAAATCGAAGAAGATGCCAAGAGAGACAGGTAGGAAGGTTCCAGATTTGTCCAGCTAGCGAGGGCACAAGAGGGTCGCTGACCTCTCTTCCAGGGCGCAGCCCTAGCCGAAGAAACTACTTTCCGTCATATTCACATGCTCATGATTCGGAACCAGTCCGGCCGAACCCGGTTAGTACGAAGCAGCTTGTTACGAAGCCTGCCATAGACTTCGGGAATCGGTATATACACCGTCACGGGCGCGCCTCTCAGATTGGAGACGCCCAAGCAGTTCTCAGACGCGAGGTACATCTCGTTGGAGACTTTCAGGAAGAATGGCGTCGGTGTGAGAACGACGGTCTGGTTGGTCGAGGACGGCGGTATCCTTTACTTCAGGACGGACCCTAAGAGCGGCAAGGCCAAGCGGATTCGCCTGAACTCCCACGTCCGCATCGCCAGGTGTGACATGGGGGGGAACGTCAAGGGGACTTGGGTGGACGGGGAAGCCAGACAGGTCGACGAGAAGGAATCAAAGAGGGTCAGAGATTTGTTCAGAAAGAAGTATGGGCTACAGATCAGGCTACTCAGTGGACTCTCCCTGCTCTCAGGGGGCCATAGGGACGACTCGTTCGTGGTTGGCATTCAGTTGGTGTCTTAGTTTCCAAATGGGGGCAGAACGCAGGGCGGGAATCCGGCAGGATGGGCGTGATTTTCTGGGCGAATCCTACATGTCAGGTTAGGTTGTGATTACGACCTTTCCGCGGACGTGTCCCTCTTCGGCGTACCGGAAGGCTTCGGCGGCTTCGCTCAATGGGTAGCTCCTGTCTACAACTGGCTTCACCTTGCCCGCCTCGATGAGTTCCTTGACGAACAGAAGGTCCTGATGGGCGCGTGCTCGCCTTCCCTTCCCCACGCCAACCACGCGTGCCTTCTTGCCACTCCTCATAGAGATTAACCAGCCGAGCATCATCCCTTGAAGGATCTGACCCATTGAGCCTCCAACCATGACGTATGTCCCCCCTGGTTTCAACGCCCGTCCGTAGCCCCAAATCGGATGATATCCGTTGACGCCGAGGATTAGGTCGTAGCGTTCTTTGCCCCGGGTGAGGTCCGCTTGGGCGTAGTCGATGACGTGGTCCGCACCCAAGGAGCGAAGTAGTTCCAGCTTACCGGCGCTGCACGTGGTGGTGACCTCCGCACCGAGAGCTTTGGCGATCTGCACCGCAAAGGTTCCGACGCCACCCGACCCGCCGTTGATGAGAACCTTCTGCCCGGGCTGAACCTTCCCTTCATCGCGAAGACCTATCAGAGCGGTAACCGCCGCAAGGGGAACCGCCGCGGCTTCCGCGAAAGACATGCCTGCTGGCTTCAAGACCAGGTTGCCTTCGCGAGTACACGCATACTCCGCGAGTGTGCCGCTGCCAAGCCCGATCTCCCCAAACACCTCGTCACCCGGCCTGAGCTGAGTCACGTTCCTCCCGACCGCTTCGACCTTCCCTGCTAGGTCTGCCCCTACTCTCCGATTCTTTGGTCTCAGGAGTCCTCCCGTCAGTCGGACCAAGAAGGGCTTCCCTCTCATAAGGTACCAATCGCCGGCGTTCAGGGAGGCAGCGCGAACCTCCACAAGGACCTCATTGTCGGCGGGGGTGGGCTTTTCGACATCAGCGATTCTGAGTACGTCTGGAGGCCCGTATTTGGTAAAAATAGCTGCCTTCATGAGCGCTTGGCGGCCTCAGCGGTGCCGACACCTGGTGGCTATATCAACCCTCAAACCGAGGTGATGATGAAACAGCCAGAATCCTGATAGTCCGATCAGACAGAGTCCACTCTGAGCTATCTCAAGGTGGACCGGGGGGGAATTGAACCCCCGACCTTGGGACCCGTTTGGATTCTCCCGCGTGCAAGGCGGGCGTTCGTACCGCTGAACTACCGGCCCACTGACGGGGCACAAAGGACTTGATTCTTATTCTCTTCTCGACTAGAAAGGAATTATAGCCATACTTGAGTCGACCGGTCTAAGTGGGCCGGTAGCTCAGATCCCTCCACGGGAGAGCAGCTTGGCTAGAGCACCCGACTGATAATCGGGAGGCCAAGGGTTCGAATCCCTTCCGGCCCACCAGAATCAGTTCAGGATCTACTCCGTTTCGTCGGATAAGTCTAGTTCGGGCTATTCAAGAACCTGCATTCAAGTGATTCTCACGTTCAGTCTTATTCGATGGGCGTGTTCACGATTCAAGCCTTGCTGGGGGTGGCGAACCACCACTGATTTCCCCAAGCATCCTGCACGCCGCCTCGTTTGTCGCCGTCTGGTTCGATCGTCGGTGACCGCACGCTGGTCGCACCTGCCTTCAAAGCGAGGTTGTAAGCGACGTCTGCGTTTGACACGTAGAGATGCAACATTGCCGGAAACTGTGCTTGACCTGGCGGCGCACGCCCGATCATCACAAGCGAATCCGCTATGCGAACCTCAGCGTGGCGAAGTTTGCCGTCAGCTCCCCTGTGTTCGAAAGCTAGCTTGCCATCGAGGGCACGTTCCAGGAACCGCAGTAGGCCTTCGGGATCATTGACAACGAGGTAGGGCGCCAGTTTCGGCTTTCGGATCGGTTGCATGCATGGGACTCTGTTTGCAAGGATAAGGGTTTGTCGGCCTGAGTGATACACTGCACTGTCATAATTCGTCCGAGATTCGAACCCATTATGGGTCCGGACCCCTTCCTGCCCATCCCCCCAGATAATCGGCGACCTGAGAGGAAGGCGATATCATGACGAACTCCGGGATCCCACACGGCCGTTCGCGAAACAACGCCCAGGCACAGTTGCGCATTGCCCGAGTCAGGTCGAAAATCGTAATATAAGATTGGGGCAGTCCAGGGGCGCGCGTTGATTGAGACAAAGAATCTCTCGAGAAGATTCGGCGATTTGACTGCCGTTGATTCTGTGTCGTTCACTGTGGGAGATGGCGAGGTCTTCGGCTTCCTCGGGCCCAACGGCGCCGGCAAGACTACGACTGTCAGGATGCTCTGCTGCCTCATCTCGAAGACGAGCGGTGAAGCTAGGATCGGCGACTACGACATAGGGAGGAGCGAGGACGCCCTCAAAATCAGGAGGCTCATCGGGCTGATCCCTGAGAACGTCGGCCTCTATGAAGGGTTGACCGCCTATGACAATCTTGACTTCTACGGGAAACTCTACGACCGAACAGAATCTCAAAGGAAGGAGAGCATCACATCACTCCTCAAAATGCTTGAACTCTGGGAGAAGAAGGATGTGCCTGTAGCAACGTTCTCCAAAGGGATGAAACAGAAGCTCGCGATAGCCCTTGCACTCGTCCATGACCCACAGATACTTTTCATGGACGAGCCCACGGCGAACCTGGACCCCGAGGCGGCAAAAACAGTAAGGGATTTCATTCTCGACCTGAAGAAACAGAAGAAGACGATCTTCCTCAATACCCACAACCTGGATGAGGCGCAGAGAATCTGTGACAGAATCGCGATACTCAACACGACGTTGAGGGCGATAGGCACGCCGGAGGAGCTGGAGCGGTCGGTGCGGGGGAGGGTGACGGTGATTCAGCTGGAGCAATCGAACGCTGCTGTTCTGGACGCAGTAAAGAAGCTCGGGCTAGGGGACGCATCCGCGGAGGGTAACAAACTGACGATCAGCCTGGCAGACCCTGAGAAGGACAACGCCACAATCCTCGACGCGGTATTCCGGGCGGGAGGCCGCATTCAGTCGGTCAACGTGGTTGGCTCCACGCTGGAGGACGCCTATCTGAAACTCGTGAGGGAAAAGGAGAAGGTATGAATCTCAGGCACTCGTGGGTTATCGCCCTCAAGGACATCAAGATATTCATTCGGAAGAGGACTGTGCTCTACACGCTCGTCCTCCTCCCCTTGCTACTCTCCGTCATCTTCCCGGTGGTCATCGAGTACGGCGGAAGAAGCAGTGGTGGAATAACGGGACCGGAAATCCCGGGTCTGCTACACTCGTTCGAATGGTTTTTCGTCATAATACCCGCCATAATCCCCGCTCCAATGGCTTCCTACAGCATAGTCGGGGAGAAGCTCGAGAAGAGTCTCGAGCGCCTCCTGGCGACCCCAACCACAGACGGGGAGATTCTGCTAGGGAAGAGCATCGCCACATTCATACCCGCCATCATCGCAACCTACGCGGGCGCCACAATATTCATGGCGCTTATTGACAGTGTTACCTACGGCAAGCTGGGCTATTATTACTACCCGAATTGGGACATGGGGATTATCCTCCTGCTGGCCCCGCTCGCCCTTCTGCTAAGCATCGAATTGAATATCATCACGTCCTCAAGGGTCAGTGACGTGCGTTCTGCGAGCCAGCTTGGCTCTCTCATGTTCCTCCCGTTCATAGGCATCTACCTAGCCAGCGAATTGGGCGTGATCACGCTCGATAGCAGCACTCTTCTTATTTTGGCAGGAGTGATCGCCATCCTCGACGTGGTTATGTTCCGCGTTAGCACCTCTATCTTTCAAAGGGAGCAGATACTCACCAAGTGGAAATAAAAGAACCCACACGCTCCGGCCTGGTCGCCGACGCAACCTTACTCTGATTTTGTAGCTTCTTACTAGCGCGCGTGAGCCGACAACCGCTCAGTTCATTTCACAATTACATGCACCCCTTCGGAGTCACTCTCTCGGAGGTCCTCTCACTTCCTCCCACGCTCCTTCAATGCCCGCACCTAGTCACTGACAGACACAGGGGTGCTGGATTATGCCAGCTCAGAGTCCGCAACGTCTTGCCGCCCTCAGGGCTCCGTAACCAGAATTTGGGTACCGGCCCCCTACCCACGTTCGAAAGCGGCGGCAACGTCGCTTCCAAAATAATCACTCATCGCTCGGATCTCATCCCGCAAGGCTTCCTGATGGCTCCTCGTCAGCCTTTCGAACAGGCGGATCTTCAATCGGTTGTTGCCGTTGCGAGCCGACCGTTCCCATACTCCTTCAATCTTGCCATCTACGAGCAGGACGGGGGAGATCCAACCCTGAGGTCTGAACACCAAACTTGCCGCATCCCCACGAACGAGCAAATCTCGCGGGCGGAAACCTATCACATAGGAATCGAAATTTGGCAGAAGGCGCACCTGGGAGTCTTGGGTAACGCTCCTTAGGGCGTCGCAGTCTGCTTTCGTTATCCAACCGTTGTACCCCTCAACATCGACCTGCACAAGCTCGTCCTCCATCGACTTGAACAGTCGCTTTGCGGGCGCGGGCTGCGTCCCCCACCATCTAGCAAAGTCGTCGTGAGTGGCTGGACCGTAACAAGACAGGTATCTTCGCACCATCTCCTTCATTGATTCGGTGGAATCTGGACCAATCTTGGTTCCCAGGAATCTGTCGGCTCTAACAAAAGTTGCTTCTCCGTCTCTGTTGGGGCCGCACGCCAGCAGCCCGTTGTAGGCTGCAGGCTTCAAAAACTCCCCCCAGCTGGAAAGAATCCTGTGAGTTCCAACAGTCATCCGGCGCTTACCAACTGGAGTTTCTCCTGGGCGCAGCCTCTCGCCTTTGGAAATCCTCTCAGCGAGTTCTTTGCGAGTCAGGGGAATAGTGCCTAGAGCCTCACCGATGGCCGTGGTGATACTGTCGATTTCCTCCAACGTTACTCCGAAGTACCTTAGCCAGGCACCGTTCCTGTATCCTTGCCGGGTTCTCAGGGCGCCGATGTATGTTCGAAACTCGAACGAAGGGAGTAAGTGCAGTGTTCCTCGCATGGACCAGGTCCTAAATACCGACTTCTCCTTGAAGAGTAGCTCTTGCATGTCGCCCTGCTTTACCCCCTGAATCCTTGCCCAGAGAGCAAGTTCTGCGGCAGCTAGAAGCTGAGCCTGAACCCCACACATGTCGGCAATTACTCTCACCGCGTCTCTATTGCGTGCGCGTACGCTCAAGTGGTTTCTCTGAACGCGATACGCTCTGACCTGTGACCACTTCGCAGAATACACGAGGTACTTTGGGGCGCAGTCATCTTAATCATTGCTCTTGGCAAGTCTAAGGGTCTGCGTGTGGGTCGTGGATGAAGGGTGAGGGCTCCTTGTTGTGTTCATCTCTTGCATCATACGTCGAGACCAAAGTGGCGAATGACCGCGATTCGCGCAAGCTAGGGGCTCTCAGAGCTGCCTCCCCTGTTTGGGCTGGGGCGCCCGAGTAGCGAAGCTTATCGCTTCCTGTTTTTTGAGGGTAAATCCTAACGAGGTCGAAAGCGCAACGGCTCCTATCTGGACAATTCTCGTGATTGGCCCGCCCACGTCCGGGAAGAGCAAGCTTGCGCGGCGTCTTCTCAAGAACATACCTGGGTCTGTAAGAATCAATCCCGATGAGCTCCGACAGATGTTTTTTGATGACCCCGCCCCAATTCACGATGAAGACCTCGTGTACGCTGTCATGTCGACCATTCGCAAGAGCGCTCTTGGCTACGGTCACTCAGTAATCATCGACTCAACTGCGCCGAGGCACATGACCAGGCAGTTCTTCTTGAGCGAGGGACGGCGCAGCAGGCACCTTATCGTGGTGATGGACGTGGACCGGAAGATCCTGCTAGACCGAGCTAGGGCCGTTGGGAAGCTCTCTCCTCTGGATGCCTTCGATGCGGCTTGGCAGGAACCGCACAGGAGCTTACCCTTGTTCAAGTTCAAGAACGACGATAGGCAACAGTTCGAAACGAGCTTCTTCCTCCTGATGGAGTACATCAATCATGAATACACTCAGCACAGCAACCTACTTCGGTCAGTACTCAGGTGGCGGCGGCGCGACGATGGGCCCGTTCGCAGGGAGTCGGAGAACAAGATTCGAGTTGGCAGTGCGGGGTGAATCTGCTTCCTCACAGCAAAGAGTCTCCCAATCTTGGGCCCGGCATAATGGTGGGACTCTACTGGACCTACAGGGCCTCCATGAAACAGCTCAGAGCGAACTCGTTGGTCGGAGGAGTTCAGACCCGCTCATTCGTTTGCGAGAGCTTTAGGTACCACCCAGAACCTGAAGCGTGGAAGATCGCACACCGTGGGATCACGCTATCGCCGTCCAACTAATATCCTATGGATTGCCTATTTTGGTCGACACGAATTCTTCGAAACCCGTGTCAAACGTCCCAGAAGACATCCTGTGAATTAGCGGGAACATTGGGTGCCGGGCCAGCCTCTCGAGAAATGCAGACCACTGCCGCCATTCAGTTTCGCTTATCCACTTCTTCTGGCGGAGGATGTACGCCTCCTCGATGATGCCGTAGGCGAGGAGTAGGTGGCTGTAGACGGCGATGTCCTCCCTTGTAGCATTTCCAGGAGCATCGCCGCCCCCTCCCACCGAGACAAAAAGGGAGAGAGCCAGGTCGGGCTTGTCCACGAGTGTCGAGATTAAGTCGTTGTATCTCCCTATTAGGCCTTGATATGAGGACTCTCTGATCGC
>Ga0335079_10008393_pt1 | contig 11775 bp, 11 predicted proteins | sample Lox_Sample_33_FD_206719 | JGI IMG/M metagenome (GOLD analysis project Ga0335079, IMG submission 206719) | Soil microbial communities from Loxahatchee National Wildlife Refuge, Florida, United States - Lox_Sample_3.3 | ecosystem: Environmental > Terrestrial > Soil > Wetlands | place: USA... | reverse complement strand
AGCTTGTATTTTTGTGTTCACCCAACAATCCGACAGGTAATGTTCTCAGCAGGGAAGACATCGTCTCGCTCTGCAAGGGAACAAGTGCGATCGTGGTCGTCGACCAGGCATATGTCGAGTTTGCCCGGCCATCCGACGATCTTGCCGGCTTGGTCCGGAGATTCGAAAACCTCGTTGTGCTTCGAACATTTTCGAAAGCGTGGGGGATGGCTGGCATACGTCTCGGGTACTGCATTGCCAATGCACAGATTGTTTCCTACCTGCTGCGAATCAAATCACCGTACAATGTGAATATCTTGACGTCGCGCCTCGCGCTGAAGGCTTTAAAGAATCGGGACTTTCTGGTGAGCGCCGCGGCGCTTATCACCGTCGAACGAGAACGGTTGGTGAGAGCATTGGAAGCCTTGCGCACCGTCGTAAGAGTGTATCCCAGCGACGCAAACTTTCTTCTGGTCGAATTTCGGGATGCGCACCGTGTATTCGAAACTCTTCACCGTGCAGGCATCATCGTCAGGCGCAGATCGGAGCCACGTCTCGCCAATTGCCTGAGGCTCACCATCGGAACGAAGGAAGAAAATGAGCTTGTCCTTTCCGTGATCAGGAGCATGGAATGAAGAAGATCGTCTTTGTTGACCGGGACGGGACTATTGTGCAGGAGCCGCCCGACGAGCAGATTGATACGCTTGAGAAATTGGAGTTCACTCCCGGGATTATCTCCGGGTTACAACTTCTTGTCGAGACCGGTTATTCGCTCGTCATGGTCTCCAATCAGGATGGCCTCGGCAGTAAACGATATCCCAAGAAATCCTTTGATACCGTTCAGAAGAAAATCCTAAAGTTGCTCGGCGGCGAAGGAATTCATTTTGAGAGTATTCATATTTGTCCTCACACGCCGGATGCTCGTTGTGATTGCCGTAAACCAAAAATCGGTCTTGTGAAGCAGTATACAAGGTCAACGACGTTCGACCGCGAACATTCATTTGTGTTAGGAGATCGGATAACCGACGTACAGTTTGCCCGGAATCTTGGTGTGAGATCGGTGCTGCTGTCGAACAGAGGCAAGAACGATGCAACTTACACCACACCATCGGCGTTCGAGGCGTGTCGGTACATTGCACGATCGAACCGATCCGCGCACCTTAAGCGGAAGACCGGTGAAACAGAAATCTCGATCGACGTGTCAATCGATGGCTCAGGCACTTATGCGGTTTCGACGGGAATCGGATTCTTTGACCACATGCTCGCACAACTGTCGAAACATTCGGGGATTGACATCTCGATCAAAGCCCACGGAGACCTTATCATCGACGAGCATCACACCGTGGAGGATGTCGGCATTGCACTTGGGACGGCCATCCGCAGCGCTCTCGGCGAAAAGCGGGGAATCGAGAGGTTCGCAGCGCCATTGGACGAAGCTTTGGCCACCGTTGCTCTTGACCTGAGCGGACGGAATTTTCTTTTGTTCTCGTGTTCATTCAAGCGTGAGTTTGTCGGTGAATTGCCCACCGAACTCGTGGAAGATTTTTTCCGTGCCTTCGCGGATGGTCTCAGGGCGACACTGCATATCGAATGTCGGGGGCGTAATGATCACCATAAGATCGAAGCCATCTTCAAGGCTGTGGGCCGGGCTCTCAAAGCGGCCGTTGTCGTCAATCGTCGGGCAGGAGGCAATGTGCCGTCGACAAAAGGGATCCTATGATCGGAATAGTTGATTATGAAGCGGGGAATATTGCGTCTGTTTCCAATGCGCTCAGTGCAATCGATGTACGGTTCGTCGTGAGTGGTGAGCCATCCGTTCTCAGTGGGTGCAGCGGGATTATCCTTCCCGGTGTGGGTGCAGCGCCAGGCGCAATGTCGGCTCTTACACGACGTGGCTTGCAGGAATTTTTGCCGCAATGCAATCAACCGGTGCTCGGGATCTGCCTTGGCATGCAACTCCTGTTTCAGTTCTCAGAGGAGGGGTGGACACCGTGTCTCGGGGTCCTTCCGGGCGTTGTAAAACGTTTCGACGAAAAAAAACAAAAGGTCCCGCACATGGGATGGAATGAAGTCCGTTATTCAAAACAGCATGCACTGATGACCGGTATTCGCCAGACCGAGTATTTCTATTTTGCCAATTCCTATTTCGCAGACCCTGATGATTCGACGATAGCGACCTCGTGCCAGGAAGGTGACTTTGCGGCGGTCGTGGCGCGGAATAACTACTACGGTGTCCAATTCCACCCTGAAAAATCCGGCAATGCGGGACTGGCCGTTCTCCACAATTTTGAGACTCTATGCAGATCATTCCGGCAATAGACATCGTTGACGGCAAATGTGTTCGGCTTTCCGAGGGCAGGTTCGAATCGCGCAAGGAGTACGGCATCGATGCGGTAGACATGGCAAAACGCTTCGTCGACGAAGGTGCTCAATTCCTCCACATTGTTGACATCGAGGGAGCCAGAACGGGCCGTATCACAAACTCGTCCACGATAAATGGAATCGGCAAGATCGATGGACTTCGTTTTCAGGTCGGCGGGGGCATTCGTTCTGAAACGGATGTTGAGCAATTACTGGGTGCAGGCGCGCAACGCGTGGTGATTGGAAGCCTGGCTGTTCGGTCCCCCGATAAACTCAGACGGTGGGCAGAACGACACGGATCAGGCAGGTTTTGTATCGCTCTTGATTTGAAGAACGGTGAAATAGCATTTGCCGGCTGGCGGCGGTCTGCCCCTGTTCGGCTTGAAACGATCATTCCCGGCCTGTTGGAATGCGGTTTAGGCTCGTTTCTCTCCACCGATGTGCGGCGAGATGGTATGATGGGAGGACCGAATTTCGCCACGTACGACGAACTTGTCCGAACGTATCCAAAGGCCCAGTGGCTTGCATCCGGCGGGGTCCATTCCTTGGACGACCTTCGATTGCTGAAGAAGACCGGCGTGGCGGGCGTGATCATTGGCAAAGCCTTCTATGAAGGGACGCTGCGATACGATGAGTGTGTGAAAAGCGTATGCTGACACGACGCATCATCCCCTGCCTGGACATTCTCGATGGCAGGGTAGTGAAGGGGAAAAGGTTCAAGAACCTTGCCGATGTCGGTGATCCAATCGAGCTTGCTGCACGGTACTCTGCCGAAGGCGCAGATGAACTTGTACTTCTGGACATATCGGCAACACTCGAGGGCCGTAAGCCATTTTTCGAAACCGTGAGTCGCGTCGCGCAGAAGGTGGCGATCCCGCTGACGATCGGTGGCGGCATACGGTCAATGGAGGACATTGTGGAATTGCTGCGACGGGGAGCGGACAAGGTAACGCTCAACACGGTGTTGACTCAGGATCCTTCGCTGCTTGGCAAGGCGATGGAGCGAGTCGGGTCTCAAGCTTTGGTCGCAGCCATCGACGCCCAACGAGCCAACGGCTCGTGGAGCGTCCGCATTCGAAGCGGCACACAGGATGCTTTTCTGGACGCAATACAATGGGCGCAAACAGTTGTAAACCGGGGCGCAGGCGAAATCCTCGTCACATCTATCGATCAGGACGGAACTAAATCTGGTTATGACGTGGAGCTGCTCAAGAGAATTTCTGATGCAGTGAGCGTTCCTGTCGTGGCGTCCGGCGGAGCGGGCAATGAACGACAGATCGTGGAGGCGCTCAAAGCCGGTAACGCGGATGCCGTGCTTGCAGCCAGTATTTTTCATTTTAACGAGATATCCATCAATGATCTGAAACGATATCTTCAGCGTGAAGGGATTCCTGTACGATTATGAAAGAACAGCTGAATTTTGCAAAGATGAACGGCCTTATTCCCGTCACAGTGCAAGACGCCGACACCGGTGTTGTTTTAATCGTCGGTTTCATGAATGAAGAGGCACATAGGCGAACTGTCAATGAGCGGCAGGTCGTTTTCTGGAGTCGTACGAAAGAACGGCTGTGGAAGAAAGGTGAAACTTCCGGCAACTACCTTGATGTCGTGTCGATTCAACCGGATTGCGACAACGATGCTTTGTTGATACTCGTCCATCCTCGCGGTCCGGTTTGTCACACGGGTCAGCGAAGTTGCTTTGGAGACGACCGGCACCCGGGATTGGGATTTGTCCTGCAAGAGCTCCGGTCGATCATCGAGGCGAGGAGCGAACAGAAACCGGAGGGTTCCTACACTTCGGAGCTTCTCGACGAAGGTCTCGCGCGTATCAGCCAGAAGGTTGGAGAGGAAGCCATTGAGCTGGCCATTGCGGCGCAATACCCCGATAATCAGCGCTCCGTTGAGGAAGCAGCCGACCTTTTCTACCATATCCTCGTTTTGTTCAGAGCGAAAGATATAGATCTCGATGACGTTGGAAAGGAACTGACGAAGCGAATGGCGCACTAGTCTTTGTGCACCACATCCCCCGCCGCCTGAAACACAAGTCGGAGGGTTTTCATTTCCCCGCCTAAGAGTTATCCACCAAACTGCCCTATTCACTCCGGCACAACTAGCTGCAGTAGCGGAGGCTCACCGAGCGTGCGCTGAACGAAGACGCACGCCATTTTCAAACCCCACAAAAATAGTACTTGACTTTTTAAGAATGTACCTTAGATTGTTAAGTGACGATGCGTTACCGCATTAATAAATTAGTACTTCATAGATATTGACGTTATTTACTAAGGACTGCCAGGGGCGCGACTGAACCACACTATTCATTCACTGAAAGGAGAACTATGAAAAAGATTGAAGCAATTATTCGACCCCATAAGCTCGACGAGGTGCGAGAGACGTTGCTCGAGCTCGGATTTCGTGGAATGACTGTCCACGAAGTACGTGGGTTCGGAAGGCAAAAAGGGCACAGCGAGGTATATCGTGGCTCGGAATATAAGGTAGACTTTCTCCCAAAGGTCAAGCTGGAGTTGGTGGTCCCCGACAAGGTGTTGAATGACGCTGTGGCTGCGATCTTGAAGTCAGCGAGGACCGGACAAGTCGGGGACGGGAAGATCTTCATTACACCGGTAGAGGAGGTAATCCGGGTCCGAACCGAGGAAACCGGCGAAGGGGCGCTGTAATAACTATCTGATAATCACAAAGGAGCGAATATGAGTATAGAGATGAGGACTCTCGGCCTAAATAGGGTGGCGATTCTTGGGGCGATAGTTGTAGGCCTGACGACAATGCAATGCGAAGCACAAGATTCCACAAAGACTTCCCAGGCGCCAAGCGTAGATATCAGCGGTTTTGTAGATGCGTACTATAGCGAGAATTTCGCTCAACCCACGAGTCAAACAAACAGACTGCGGAACTTCGATATTGCGGAGAATCAATTTAATCTGAGTCTTGTCGAGGTGGTTTTTCAAAAGAAGGCAGCGCCCGTGGGCTTCCGTCTGGATGTCGATTACGGAACGGCCAACGACATCGTTCAACCGGGTGTTTCCGGTACTGGATCGCTCCTCCAGCAAGCATATCTGACCGCGGTCGTGCCTGTCGGGAGCGGACTGACGGTTGACGTGGGAAAGTTTGTCACCCATATGGGATATGAAGTAATTGAATCCAAGGACAATGCAAACTATAGCCGTTCGTTCCTGTTTGCGTGGGCGATTCCCTATTACCATACTGGGGCGCGGATTGGGTACTCGTTTTCCTCCGCGTTCTCGGCGACACTTCACATTGTGAATGGCTGGAACTCGGTCATCGATAACAATACATCGAAGACCCTTGGTCTCACGCTGAACTATGCACCTCTCTCCACAACGAGTATTGTGCTCAACCTCATCGGCGGCCACGAGAACCTCACCGCTGCTGAGTACGGCGCCAGGAATGTCGCCGATTTCATCGTGAACCATCAGCTTACGGATGCTTTCTCACTCGGGCTGAACGCAGATTACGGTGAAGCGCAAACGTACGGCGGTCTTATGATCTGGAAAGGTACTGCGATTTATGGTCGGTATGTTATGACAGACAAGACCGCACTTGCAGTTCGAGGAGAGATCTTCGACGATCCGCAAGGATATGCGCTGGGACTCGGGGCAAAATCGGACGTCAAGGAGATTACGGGTACCTACGAATACAAATTTGCAGACGCACTTCTCCTGCGAGGGGAGCTGCGCTATGATTTCTCGAATGTGCCGGCGTTCGACAAACAAGCGACATCGTCTTCAACGGGGGTCGGCACGGAAACCACTCAACTGACGTTCCTGGTTGGCGCCGTTGTGACTTTCTAACACGAGCAAACAAAGCATTTTCAATCATTAAACACAGGAGCATCCTATGAACAGAGCCTTTATTCGGAGCAATGCGTTACGCTGGATACTGATGGTTGTACTCATGGTCTCAGCTGTTCCGTCGTTCTCACTGGCACAACAGAACCCGGATCCTTCCGGAACCAAAACCGGGACCATTGCAGATGTGCCTGCCGCCAAATCGGGACAACCAACAATTCTGGAAATGGGTGACGCCATCGGTCACAACCGGGTCGCCATCAACTTCATGTGGACATTGGTGACCGGTTTCCTTGTCATGTTTATGCAGGCAGGCTTCGCATTCGTGGAGACCGGTCTTTGTCGTGCCAAAAATGCAGGCCATACGATTTCAATGAATCTCATGATCTATCCGCTGGGCATGTTAGGATTCTACGTCTGTGGATTTGCATTCATGTTTGGCGGGGTCGGCGCCATAGGAACAATGGGCGGCTATGCCGGGCTGAACAATGAGCTCACGCTCACGCTGTTTGGAAAACCATTTGGACTTATCGGACTCAAGGGGTTCTTCCTTCAGGGAGCCGGCTATGACACAGCCGCGTTCGCGTTGTTCCTTTTTCAAATGGTCTTCATGGATACAACGGCCACCATTCCAACAGGCGCCGCAGCGGAACGATGGAAATTCTCGGCGTTCATGATCTACGGTATTTTCATCGGCTCTGTTATGTATCCCATCTTCGGTAATTGGGTCTGGGGTGGCGGATGGCTCTCGCAGCTCGGGGTAAATTTCGGCCTGGGTCACGGTCACGTGGATTTCGCCGGATCGACCGTGGTGCATATGCAGGGAGGAGTGATAGCGCTTATGTTCGCCTGGCTGCTCGGGCCTCGCTATGGAAAGTACAACAAGGACGGCAGCATCAATCCGATGCCGGCGCACAGCATTCCGATGGCCATGCTCGGCACATTCATTCTCGCATTCGGTTGGTTCGGGTTCAATCCAGGATCGACGCTGGCAGGAACCGACCTCCGTATCAGCGTTGTGGCCGTGAATACAATGTTGGCGAGTGCAACAGGTGCACTGGCGTCAACGCTCTGGATGTGGTGGGTCCGGACAAAGAAACCGGATCCAAGCATGATGTGCAACGGAATGCTCGCCGGCCTCGTCGCGATTACCGCTCCTTGCGCGTTCGTTAGTGCCGGAGGCGCTGCGATCATAGGGTTGATTGCGGGTGTTCTCGTCGTGGAATCGGTGTTTTTCTTTGATAGAATCAAGATCGATGATCCTGTCGGAGCGATCTCCGTCCACGGCGTCAATGGAGCCTGGGGTTGTCTCTCAATCGGTCTCTTTGCGGACGGAACGTACGGCGATGGCTGGAATGGAGTTGCTGGAACCGTGAAAGGTCTGTTCTATGGTGGCGGCCTGAGCCAGTTTTGGGCGGAGCTGATAGGGGTAACAGTATGCTTCATCACCCTTTCCGTTGTGTCCATCATTGTATTTAAAATCGCTGAAGCGTTGGTCGGCAACCGCGTTTCCCAGGAAGTTGAGATCGAGGGTCTTGATGTACCGGAAATGGGAGTTCTCGGTTACAGCGGCGTCATTCTCGACAAGGCATCAGAAACACATCATCCACGGGGCTAATCCTGTTGTGCTGCGCAGAGGAAGCTCTGCGCAGCGCGGCCTCATGAAATAGCAAACAACATTAACCTTGACACTCATGAATACTCTTTTGACTGTTATTCTTTTGCCTCTCGGCGCGCTCATACTTGGAAGTGTTATCGGTCTAGCGTTCGGATCAATCCAAAACGCCGCGTTGCTGCGGAACAAAAGGCGTGAGCAACGTGGCAATCTTCGAAGTGGATGGTCCATTATGCCGGGATCCATGCGGCGCGTTGCTTTCCTTATGATAGCCCTCGCACTGGTTCAAATTGCCTGTCCGATGTTTTTTGAACGGGAAGGCATGCAATGGATCGTTTCAGCGGGTGTCGTTCTCGGGTATGGTAGGACGCTCTTGGATCAATTTCGTCTGCATGCTGCTCAACGACCTTGAAGAACCACGGTTTCGAGAACAGAATCGACGCGCTGATGGGGCCGGGGGGACCCCATCCGACAAATCAAACGTTGATAGAGAAAGCGTGCTTTTTTCGAGTAATGAGCCTGCAGCGACCCTTTTCTTTCAGGTCGAAGCGGTGCACTGTCGGCCCAGCGATTGGGGTTTGTGCGGTTGCCGCAAGAAAAACCAATTTTGCTCTTGACAAGTTGGATTTTTCTCTTATATTAATAGGAAACAACTGTATCAAGGTAAAGTGGAAACAGCGACGACGATGACGGCTCGATTCTTGATGAATACCACGCGCGGTATTCTCCGTCCAATTGTTGTCGGTTCCCTGCTGAATCTCCTCCTTATTATTCTCGTTAACCTCCTGGTTCTCGGGCTTATTATTCTTGCCTAAGAATCGCCTGAGGTTAACCGAGCACATACCTTAAAGAAATCTTCACAAGCAATACCCGGTAAAGCTGGTTCACCTCAGGCGAACAGAAGAAATGTTGTGTTCGTCGAAGGTGGCCTATGCGCAGCGATCTTATCAAGAAAGGTATTGAACGAAGTCCCAACCGGGCTATGCTCCGGGCCGTCGGGTTCTCCGATCCGGACTTCGCAAAGCCCATCATCGGTGTAGCCAACAGCTTCAGTAACCTGACGCCCTGCAACGCCGGTCTCGACGTTCTGGCGCAGGAGGTTATCCAATCGTTGAGTTCCGCCGACACCATGCCGCAGGTGTTCGGCACGATCACCGTGAGTGACGGGATATCCATGGGCACAGAAGGCATGAAGTACTCTCTCGTGTCGCGGGAGGTCATCGCAGACTCCATCGAAACGGTGTGCAACGCGCAGGCCATGGATGGACTTGTCGCGATTGGGGGCTGTGACAAGAACATGCCGGGCGCTTTGATTGCAATCGCAAGACTCAACATCCCGTCGGTGTTCATCTATGGCGGTACCATTAAGCCGGGCCATCTCGACGGAAAGAATTTGACCATTGTCAGTGCTTTCGAAGCTGTCGGTCAGTTCAGCGCCAAGAAAATCACCGAAGAAGAAGTTCACCGGATAGAATGCAACGCGTGTCCGGGAGCAGGATCGTGCGGCGGGATGTACACGGCGAACACCATGTCATCGGCGATCGAAGCGATGGGGATGAGCCTGCCGTATTCATCCACCATGGCTGCCGAAGACGACGAAAAGAAGAAAAGCGCGGCGGAATCCGCCTCGGTTCTTGCAAGCGCAGTGAAGAACCAACTGCTTCCCCGTTCGATACTGACGCGCAAGGCCTTCGAAAATGCCATTGCTGTCGTCATGGCCATCGGTGGATCGACGAATGCAATATTGCATCTCCTGGCTATTGCTCACGCTGCGGGGGTTCCGTTGACGATTGACGATTTCGAATCCATTCGAGTGCGTGTTCCGGTACTCTGCGACTTGAAACCGTCCGGCGCCTACGTGGCGACGGAACTTCACGCCGCGGGGGGAATACCGCAGGTGATGAAGATCCTTCTAACCCACGGTGTGCTGCACGGCGACGCGCTTACCATTACGGGCAAGACGGTTGCACAAGTTCTGAGCAATGTTCCATTGGAACCACGAAAAGACCAGCAGGTTATTCGACCATGGAACAAGCCCCTGTATCCCCAGGGACATCTTGCGATCCTCAAAGGCAATCTTGCCCCCGAAGGTGCGGTTGCCAAGATCACGGGAATCAAGTCTCATCGAATCACTGGTCGCGCGCGTGTCTTTGACTCCGAGGAAGAGTGCCTGCACGCGATCCTGTCGGGGATGATCACAGCCGGCGATGTCATCGTGATCCGTTACGAGGGTCCGAAGGGAGGGCCTGGAATGCGGGAAATGCTTGCGCCGACTTCCGCGTTGATTGGTGCCGGTTTGGGAGAGTCTGTTGCGCTGATAACCGACGGAAGATTCTCAGGCGGTACCTATGGTCTCGTGGTGGGCCACGTTGCCCCTGAGGCTGCGGTGGGCGGGGCGATTGCGCTTGTCCGGGAAGGTGACAGTATTACGATTGATGCCGACCAGCGGATTCTCCAGCTCAACATCAGTGACCAAGAACTTGCCCAGCGGAAGAAATCCTGGCAACCGAAAAAGATGAAGTACAGGTCAGGCGTACTTATGAAATATGCCAAGCTTGTAACAAGCAGTAGTCTGGGTGCTGTTACGGACTACGATAACGATTCACAAACCATCTCATTGACGGAGCGCTCCGCAAAACAGGCGGAGCCGTTCGTCCCGCTACAACCCTAGCGGGACGACTCAATGAGGTGTTCACGAAGTTGAAGCTCAAGTAGAGAGGACCCAGTATGTCGACGAACAAAACAGCACCAACGCCAAAGCACGCATCCCGGCAAATGACCGGATCGGAGATTTTTGTCCGGAGCCTCATCGCGGAAGGCGTCGAAGTGGTATTTGGCTATCCAGGCGGGGCGATTATCGGCGTCTACGATGCACTCGTTGATCTCTCCGACATTAGACATATTCTGGTGCGACACGAACAGGGGGCAACGCACGCTGCCGAAGGATATGCCAAGGCAACGGGAAAGGCGGGCGTCGTGCTCGTCACTTCAGGCCCGGGAGCGACGAATACCGTCACCGGGATTGCCGATGCTTACATGGACTCGATCCCCATCGTGGTGTTCACCGGTCAGGTGGCGCTCAAACTGATCGGGAACGATGCCTTCCAGGAGGCCGACATTGTCGGGATTACCCGGCCCGTCACAAAACACAGCTATCTCGTCCGCGATGTTCGCGAATTGGCGAAGACCATCAAAGAGGCTTTCTACATTGCGACGACAGGTCGACCGGGTCCCGTCCTCGTTGATCTGCCGAAAGACGTCATGGCGCAAAAAACGGTATTCGATTATCCGGAGACGGTCAAGCTGAGAAGCTACAACCCGGTTGTCGAGGGGCATCTCAAACAAATGAAAAAAGCGGCCGAACTTATCAACACCGCAAAACGCCCACTGCTCTATGTTGGCGGCGGTGTAATACAGTCCAATGCTTCCGTTGAGTTAAGGGCTCTCGCGAAGAAACTCCATTGTCCCGTGACGACAACGTTGCACGGGTTGGGATCGTTTCCCGAGAACAACCCTCTCGCCCTTGGAATGCTCGGGATGCACGGAACGTGGTATTCCAACGTCGCCGTCGATTATTGCGACTTGTTGATCGCAGTCGGCGCGAGGTTCGATGACCGTGTCACCGGCAAAGTCGAGGCATTCGCGGCCGAAGCAAAGAAAATTCACATCGATATCGACCCCTCGGCCATCAGCAAGAATGTCAAGGTGGATGTTCCCATTGTGGGCGATGTCAAGACGGTGCTCAGATCGCTGATCGATCTCGTTCGACCGCTCGACACGGAAGACTGGCTGAAAACAATCCAACAGTGGAAACAGGAGCATCCTCTCCGCTACGCCACCGGGGACGCTATCCGCGCTCAGTATGTCATTCAGAAGCTTGGTGAGCTCACCGGAGGCGACGCAATCGTTGTCACGGATGTCGGCCAACACCAGATGTGGACAGCGCAATTTTTCAACTGGACTCATCCACGATCGCACATCACTTCAGGAGGACTC
>Ga0335079_10008392_pt1 | contig 11776 bp, 8 predicted proteins | sample Lox_Sample_33_FD_206719 | JGI IMG/M metagenome (GOLD analysis project Ga0335079, IMG submission 206719) | Soil microbial communities from Loxahatchee National Wildlife Refuge, Florida, United States - Lox_Sample_3.3 | ecosystem: Environmental > Terrestrial > Soil > Wetlands | place: USA: Florida... | reverse complement strand
CGAAGAGACCATCGATTCCGCCAAGGCCGTCGAGGGGCAGACGTTCGCAGCCGAAGTGACCAAGGATGTGCACGACAGCGCCGGCGATGTCGTCATTCCGCGCGGATCGAACGCGCAGATTGTCATTAAGTCGGCAGCCCAGGGTGGGCGCTTCCGGGGAGCCTCCGACCTGGTGCTCGATCTGAATTCAGTTGCAGTGGACGGGCGCATGTATCACCTTGACACCCGGGCCGTCGTCGAGCGCGGCCGCGACGGAGTGGGCGCGAATAAGCGGACAGGCGAGTTCGCGGGAGGCGGCGCAGCCGTGGGCGCGATTATTGGTGCAATCGCGGGCCACGGAAAGGGGGCGGCCATTGGGGCGGGCTCGGGAGCCGGCGCCGGCGCGCTCACCGAAATCCTGACGAAGGGGCCGGCCGTGAGGGTGCCCGTCGAAAGCGTGCTGACCTTCCAACTGGAGCGGCCTGTCCAGGTTGTGGCCGCGCAATGATGCTGGAATAACGGCACGGCTCAGCTCCCCGCGATGGCAGCCAGCCTGTCGAGGATCAAGTCCACATCCGCCTCGGTAGTGCGTAGATTCATGAAGCAGGCGCGCAGTCCGGTGCGGCCTTTCACCAGCGCCGGGCCCAGGAAGGCGGTACCGCCCTCCACGAGCTCCTTCAGCACGCGGCGATTGCCGTCGCTGTCAAGTCCGGTAAGCCGGAAGCACACGCAGTTGAAAACTACGGGAGCGAGCAGCTCGAAGCCCTCGCGCGCGCCAATCTGCCGGCCCATGTACTCCGCCAGTTCGTGCATGTGCTCAATCACCCCGGCATACGCATCCGCGCCGAAATGTTTCAGCGACCACCACACCTTCAGCGCTTTGAACGCGCGCGAAAGCTGCGGACCCTGACTGGCGAAATCGAGGAAGTCGGGGTCTTCGGACATCGTCAGGTAGCTCGACTGTGCGCTGAAAGCATCGAGCAGGCGCCGGCGGTCGCGCACCAGCACGCAGCCCGCTTCGAGATTGCAGAAGAGGAATTTATGCGGATCGAGCGAAAGCGAGTCGGCGAGGCCGGCCGCGGACAGGGCGGTTCGGAACCGTGGGCTCAAAGCCGCGAGTGCGCCAAAAGCGCCGTCCACGTGCAGCCAGAGCCCCTGCTCGCGGCAGAAGTGCGACAGATCTTCGAGGGGGTCGATGGCGCCCGTGGTGACCGTCCCGGCGTGTCCCACCACACAGAATGGATCGAGGCCCGCCGCGCGGTCGTGGGACACTGCTTCGGCCAGCAGGTCCAGGCGAATTCGGAATTGCTCATCGGTGGCGATGGGGCGCAGGTATTGCCTGCCCAGGCCGAGCATGGACACCGCTTTGACAATGCTGGAGTGCGCTTCCTCCGACGTGTAGAGCACCAGTGGCGCGCGGCCGCCCTGCAAGCCCGCGGTGCGCGCGCCGTCGCCCAGGGCGTGGTCGCGCGCAGCCGCGACTGCCACCATGTTGGCCATCGAGCCGCCGCTGGTCAGGATCCCGCTGGCCGTAGCCGGCATGGCGAAGAGCTCGGCGAACCAGCCAAGCACAGTCTGCTCCACGGCGTTCGCGGCCGGAGACAGGTGCCACAGGTTGCAATTCTGGTTCAGGATGGCGGCCACATGGTCCGCGTACGGCGACAGCGCGTTGGGGGAGGGCTGCACATAAGGCAGGAAGCGCGGGTGGGCGGTTTGAGTGGAATTCGGGACCACCACCTGCTCGAGTTCCTCGAAAAGCGCTTCGAGAGGCTGGCCGGTGCGGGGCAGCGCCTGCTGCTTGAGCTCACGCAACGCCGCGCGGTCCAAGGCAGGATACACGGGACGATCCGCCACTGTGGCAAAGTAACGCGCGGCGAAACGATCGAGCAGCATGCTGGCCCGTTCGTGCTGTTGCGGGGTAAAGAGAAGTGCGTTCATTGCAGAAAAACAGCTTAGCGTCCTTTTGCTACGGTGGAGAATAACATGACGAGCGCGAACGAAGCCTTCGAGCAGGCACTCGAGCATCATCGCGAGGGGCGGCTGGCGCAGGCCGCGGAACTCTACCAGCAGGTGCTCCAGTCGAATCCTGCGAACGCCGACGCACTGTACCTGCTGTCCGTAATCGCCCATCAGGCCGGTGATCACCGGGCGGCCGTCCAACTGAATCGCCGGGCGCTGGCGCTGGTACCCGGCGATGTGCGATGCTACAACGTCCTGGGCCTCGCTCTCATGGAACTCGGACGCGATGCCGAAGCCGAAGCCAGCTTCCGGCAGGGAATCGCGACGGCCGCCAACCCCGAACTGCACAACAACCTGGGCACGCTCTGGAGAAAGCAGGGCCGTCTCGACGATGCCATTCAGGCCTACCAGGAGGCCCTCGCCGAGTCGCCCGGCTATGCGAATGCGCACTACAACCTGGGCAATGCCTGGCGCGACAAGAAGGAGTGGGAGCGCGCCGCCGAGTGCTTCCAACGGGCAGTGAACGCGGAACCGGATCATGCTCGCGCGCTGGTGGCGCTGGGGCAACTGCTCCAGGCCCTCGAGCGCCCCGCTGAGGCCGTTCCCGTTCTGGAAAGAGCGGCCTCTCTGATTCCGGGCGACGCCGAGCTGTATTGCGATCTCGGCGACGCCCTGCAGACCCTCCGCGAGTGGCAGGCGGCCGTCGATCAGTACCGTAAAGCGCTCGCGTGCAATCCGAAATCGTCGCGGGCGTGGTACGCGGCCGGGTGTGCCGAAACCTCCCGAAACGAATATGCCGCCGCCGGCTTCTGTTTCCAGAAAGCGCTCGAGGCGGACCCCACACGCCGCGAGGCACAGCACAACCTGGGCCACAGCCTGTTCAAGCTTGGAAGGGTTACCGAGGCGATTCATCTCTTCCGCCAGGCCGCCGCCGCGGGAGACCCCGAGACGGCCGAGTCGGCGATCGCCGTAATCATTCCGGGGGACCCCGCCAGCACCAACCAGGATATTCTCGACGCGCGGCGCGCGTGGGTGCGCCGCGCTCTGCCCGTCGCAGCCCAACACCCGCCGCTCGCGCTCCGCAAAGGTGCCGTGCGCGTGGGGTACCTGTCCGCGTTCTTCCAGGACCACAACTGGATGAAGCCGGTCTGGGGCCTCATCAACCAGCATGATCGCCGCCAATTCGAGGTGCATCTCTTCTCCGATGCTCCTGCCTCCGCAATCCGCCACGGCTACCGGCCGCATCCTTCGGACCACTTTCACGACATCACCGGCCTCTCGGCCGAAGCCGCCGCGCAATCGATCCGGCACTCCGCCATCGACGTACTGGTGGACCTGAACGGCTACAGCGCGCCGCAGCGCCTGGCGGTCCTGGCGCTCGGTCCGGCGCCGCTGATCGTCGGCTGGTTCGGCATCTTCGCCACTACCGGGATGTCCTGCTTCGATTGGCTCGTCGGAGATGAGGTCGTGATCCCGCCCATAGAGGAGCAATTCTATTCCGAGAGGATCGTGCGTGTTCCCGGCAGTTGGCTCACGTTCGAGGTGGACTTTCCAGCTCCCGAAATCGTGCCCCCGCCCTGCTGCACCGGGCGTCCCATCCGCTTCGGCAGTTTCGCCCCGCAATACAAAATCACGAGCGATGTGGTCGCCGCCTGGAGCGCCATCCTGCGGCAGGTTCCGGGCAGCACGCTGCTCCTGCGGAGCGCCGCATTGGGCGCATCGAGCAATCGCGCCTACGTCCACAGTCTCTTCGAGGCCCAGCAGGTCCCGTCCGAACGCGTGCGCATGGCGGGCCCCTGCGAATACTTCCGCTTCCTCGAAACCTATGGGGAGATCGATATCGCGCTCGATACCTTCCCTTACAACGGCGGCACCACCACGGCAGACGCCATCTGGCAGGGGGTCCCTGTGATTACATTCGCCGGGGACCGCTGGGCGTCACGCAACAGCGCCTCCATCCTCCGCGCCGGCGGGCTCGGCGAGTTCGTCTGCCAGAGCCTCGACGACTACATCGCGCTGGCCGTGAGCCTGGGAACCTCTCGCGAGACCCCCGACCGCCTGCGCGACCTTCGCCTCAACATGCGGCCCCGGCTTCTTGAATCTCCGGTCTGCGACACGCGGACCTTTGCCCGCAACATGGAAGGACTGTATAGGTCTCCAGCGCCGCCCCCTGACTCCGAGTGACAAGCCACCGTCTCAGTTCGAAGTCGGGATTCTTGACGCACGATCGACCACCAACATTTCGACCGGACTCTTGCGTTTCTCGAGCTTGAGCCCGAGTTGATCCTGCAAGACTCGCTGCCAGAGGACGAACATGTCCGCGCCGGGCTCCAGTCTCAGCTCGTAAGTGAAATCGTAAATTCCCGGCAGCCCGGTTTTGTCCACGACCGGAACGGGGGCGCCGCTCGCCATCCCGGGCCTCCCCGGGTCGTCCTGCAACACGATACTGAGCTGCACCGAAAGGAGATTCGCAAAGCGTTGCAGGTCGCCCCGGAAGCGGCGTCCGCCAGCGATCACGGTGTCATTGTCATCACCCGCCGCGTGGATTTTGGGTCCGTTCCGGTCGACCACGAGTTCGTAGACGGAAAGCTCCTTGCTCTCCTTGTGCAGAGCCAGCCCGAAGCGCTCCGCCAGAAGCGTGCGGAGCATCCTGCGGAGTTGGTCTTTCGATGTGGGTCCATCGGTTTTGGCGTCGACATCGTATTCATTGTCATCGAGCCATTTCGGGCCGCCCGAAACCTGGAATGGCTGCACCCCATAGGCTTCCTGGATCAGAAACTTCAAAGTCAGATTTTTTCCGTTTACCCCCGCGGCGTTGAACGCGATCTGCTGGATTGCGTCCTTTCCGAGAATGCGCGCGCTGGGCTTGACGGATGCCACCGCAAACGAGGGCCGAGCGTCCGTGGTTTGGGCGAAGAGGGGGCAGCCGCAGAGGAAGACGAGAATCATGCGCATCGTTTATTTCACCCAGGCCATTCCGTCCGGCCCCCTTCCGGTTTGAATCCTGGCGATCAGGTCCAAGGTCTTCAGATCGATCACCGCAACGTTGTCGTCGCCCGTCACCGCGACATAGGCGCGGGAACTGTCGGGCTCGATCAGAATCCCGGCAGGCTGGTGGCCGAGGTTCATGCGTTTGACCTCTTTCCGTGTGGCGCGCTCGAGCACCACCAGGTCGCCGGCATCCAGGTCGGAAATGAGCACCAGCCGGCCGTCGGGAGTGAACTTCAACCGGTTCGAGCGCTTGGTCTGCACACTAAACGTGTGGACAACCCTCTTGGTGAAGATGTCGATCATGGAGACGCTGCCGTCGCGCGAATTGGCCGCCCAGATCTGCTTGCCATCGGGCGACATGTCGAATCCCTCGGGGCCTTTGCCCACCGGAATCACCGTCTCGTTGTAGTTTTGCGCGCCGGTCCGCTCGATCATGGTGATGCTGTCGGAGCCGATGTTCGAGGTGAACATCTGCGACGTATCCGGGCTGACCATCACCATGTGGGTGCTGTTCTGGCCCGTGCCGAGCAGCCAGTCCACCTGGTTGGTGGCGGGATCGTAGCGCCCGATCAGCTTGTTGGTCTCGGCGGTGAAGTATAGCTTTCCATCGGCGAACGCCAGCCCGTGGGGCCTCCGCAGCGGGCCGAGATCCACGCGATGCAGTTCCTTCCGCGATGCCAGGTCGATAACCGAAATCGAGTTGCCCGGAGCAGACCCGCCGTAATTCGAAGCGAAGGCCAGCTTGCCGTCGGTGGAGGCGGCCACTTCGTGAGGTGTGTCGCCGGTATTCGCTTTTCCCAGCACCTTCCTGGATGTTGGATCCACTATGGCGAGCGTGCCTTCCTTATTCAAGACCAGCAGTGCGGGTGAGGGCATCTGGGCGAAAGCCAGGCTTGCCGCAATCAACGCCATGGAGAGGAGTCGGCGGAGAATCATTTGCAGCTATTTTCCCCCGACTGGTGGCAGGATGCTATCGTGTCGGAGTGATCTCGGTTCCCGGACGCGTCAATCTGATCGGAGAGCACATCGACTATCACGGTCTTCCCGTCCTGCCGATCGCGATCCGGCGGTACGTGAACGTGTCGTTCCGTCCGCGGCCGGATCTCATGGTTTCTGCCAGCTCCGCGGGATACGCGCGATGCGAGTTCGAGTGGACGCCCGAGCTCGAGCCTGCCGAAGCGGGCAACTGGGAGAATTACCTGCGCGCCGCCGCGCTCTGCGCCCACAAGCTGTGGCCCGGCGCTCGCGCCGGGATCGATGCGGAGGTCACATCGGACCTTCCGGCGGCGGCCGGTCTGTCGTCTTCGAGTGCGCTGCTGGTGGCGTTCACACTGGCGTTGCTGCGGGCCAACAGATGTGAGGCCGGCTTCGAGGAACTGATGGCCGTGCTTCCCGATGGCGAGCAGTTCGTCGGCACGCGCGGCGGCGGCATGGACCACGCCGCGGTGCTGGCCTCGCGCCCGGGCTGCGCATCGTTGATCGAGTTCGAGCCGCTGTCCGTACACGCGATCCCGATCCCGCCGGATTGGGGCTTTCTGGTGGCCCACAGCCTGGCCACTGCCGAAAAGTCCGGCGGCGCGCGGGAAGCCTACAACGCCCGGCGTATCGCGGGAACAACCGCGCTCCGGCGACTGGGTTTTCCCAGCTATCGCGCTGCGATCGAGAGCGGCGCAACTGCGGACTCCCTTCCCACCCAGGAGGAGCGGGACGGCTTTTTGCATGTGACCAGCGAAGCCCTGCGCGTCCAAGCCGTTGTTAAGGCGCTCGAGCAGCAGGACGGCGCCGCCTTTGGCGCTCTCCTGCTCGCATCCCACGGCAGCTTGCGGGACCGTCTCAAGGTCAGTTGCCCGGCGCTCGACCGGCTGGTGGATGCGGCCATGGAAGCGGGTGCGAGCGGTGCGCGCCTGACCGGCGCGGGCTTCGGGGGCTGCGTCGTAATCTTCGCGCCCAAAGCGGATTTACCCGCCGTCCGCGCCAGGCTGATCGATCGGTATTACTCCCGGCGTCCCGGATTCCGTGAGGACGATCACCTGATCGATGCCGATCCCGGGCCGGGCGTCCTGTATCAGGAGGAACATGCAACTCCACACCATTGATTGGATCATCGCGCTCGTCTCGGTGGCCATCTGCTTCGCTCCCGCACTGTTTTTCGGGAAGCGCTCGGGTAAGAACACGGCTGAATTCTTTGCCTCGGGCCGGTCGGTTCCCTGGTGGCTGGCGGGCCTTTCCATGGTGGCCACCACGTTTTCGAGCGATACTCCGAACCTGGTCGCCAATCTCGTGCGCACGGAGGGAGTCGCGGGCAACTGGCGTTGGTGGGCCTATACGCTCACCGGCGTGGCCACAGTCTTCTTTTATGCCCGCTTGTGGCGCCGATCGGGCGTGCTTACCGACCTGGAGTTCTACGAACTGCGCTACTCCGGCAAAGCGGCTGCCGCGGTGCGCGGATTCCGGTCGGTCTACCTCGGACTTCTCTTCAACTGCGTGATCATGGCGACGGTCAACCTGGCCGCCTGCAAAATTGCCGCCGTGCTGTTTGGTTTCGAGCGCTGGCAAACGCTGCTGGCAGTCGGCCTGCTCAACGTGGTCTTCGCCGCGCACTCCGGGCTCTGGGGCGTGCTGGTGATCGACATGGTGCAGTTCTTCATCAAAATGTCGGCGGTAATCGCTGCGGCGTATTTCGCGGTCACGCTGCCACAGGTCGGAGGCCTCAGCGGTCTCATCGACAAGCTCTCCCAACTCCGCGGGCCGGGCGGCATTCACTACCTCGACATGCTCCCCGATTTCCAGAACACCTGGGACGTGGCGGTAGCCGTTTTCATCATTCCCATCGCGGTGCAGTGGTGGGCGACGTGGTATCCGGGCGCGGAGCCGGGCGGCGGCAGCTACATCGCCCAGCGCATGCTGGCCTCCAAATCGGAGAAGGACGCGCTCGGCGGAACCCTGTTTTTCAACGTCGCACACTATGTGCTGCGGCCATGGCCGTGGATCCTCACGGGCCTGGCATCCCTGATCGTGTACCCCACGCTGGCGGACATCCAGAAAGCTTTTCCGCATCTCGATCCCACACTCGTAGGACACGACATCGCGTTCCCCGCCATGCTGCGCTTTCTGCCGGCCGGCTGGATGGGGCTGATGCTCGGGGGTCTGATCGCGGCCAATTCGTCCACCATCCTCACTCACCTCAACTGGGGGGCGTCTTATCTGGTGCACGACTTCTATCGCCGATTCGTCAAGCCGGGAGCGCCGGAACGCCATTACGTCCTGGCGGGCCGGATGGCCACCATTCTGCTGTTCGTCTGCTCGTCGGCGATGGTGTTCGCGCTCGATACGGCGGCGGGAAGCTTCAACGTGATTTTGCAGATCGGCGCGGGCACGGGGCTCCTGTACCTGGTGCGCTGGTTCTGGTGGCGGGTCACCGCGTGGTGCGAGATTGTGGCCATGGTGAGTTCCTTCGCCATGTCGCTGCTCTTTCTGATCCTGAGCAAGAGCCAGGCCGCGCCTTCCACCGCCTCGCAACTGCTGATCACGATCGTCGTCACGAGCGTCTGCTGGCTGGCCACCGCCTACCTGGGGCCGCAGACCGATCCCCGCACGCTGGTGGAGTTTTATCGGAAGGTGCGGCCGTTCGGGCCGGGGTGGCGCGTCATCCGGGCGAAAGCCGGGCTCTCGGAAGCCGCAGCCGTCGATGTGGGCGCGGAAAGCTTCCCGCTATCGTTGCTTGGCTGGTTCGCAGGGTGCATCATGATCTGGTCGGCCCTGTTCACTGTGGGAAACTTTCTATATGGCCGTTTGGGGTACGGCTTGGGACTGATGGCCGTATTTGTGGTGACCGCTACCATTCTGATTCAGGTGGTACGCCGCCTTTGGAGGTAGAGAGATGAACGAAAACGAAAAGGATCGGAAGAATTCGTCGCGCCGCGATCTGCTGCGGCTCGCATCTGTGGCTTCATTGGGCATCGGCTTGTCGCAGAGCGAAGGCCGGTCAGCCCCGCAGCAGGAGGAAAGCCAGGCCGGCGGCCGTACCATCTCCGGAAAACCCTTCGAGAAGAAGGACAACGTTCGGCTCGGCCTGATCGGCGTAGGCGGCCGCGGGAATTCACTCCTGGATAATTTCTCGGCGATGCCCGAAGTGCAGGTGGCGGCCCTGTGCGACGTTGTGGAGGACAAGGTAAGGCGGGCACAGGCCAAGCTGGAGCGCGCCGGAAAGCAGTCGCACACTCCGGCGCTGTACCACACCAGCGACTACGCGTTCGAGCAGTTGCTCAAGCGCGACGATCTCGACCTGGTGGTGGTGGCGACTCCGTGGACCTGGCACACGCCTATGGCCCTCAGCGCCATGAAGCAGGGCAAGCACGTGGCTGTGGAGGTCCCCGCCGCGAGGACGCTCGAAGAATGCTGGGACCTGGTCAACACCTCGGAAGCCACCGGCCGCCACTGCATCCAGCTCGAGAACTGCTGCTATGGGTACAACGAGCTGATGGTGTGGAACATGGTGAAGGCCGGGCTGTTCGGCGAGCTGACCCACGGCGCCTGCGCCTATAACCACGATCTGCGCAGCATCCTGTTCTCGGACAACGGCGAAGGCCTGTGGCGGCGCTTCGAGCACTTCAACCGCAACGGCAATCTCTATCCCACCCACGGCTTGGGGCCGGTGGCCCACTACATGGACATCAATCGCGGCGACCGCTTCGACTACCTGGTATCGATGAGCTCGAAGCCGGCATCGCTGGCCGCATACCGGAAGGAGCACCTGCCGGCGAACGACCCGCGGCAGAAGGAAATCTATCGCGAAGGCGATCTCAACAGCAGCCTGATCCGGACGGTGAAGGGGCGGTTGATCACACTGGAGCACAACACCTCCAGCCCGCAGCCATACGACCGAATCAACCTGATCGCCGGGACGAAGGGCATTTTCCGCGACTACCCGCCGCGGATCTACCTGGACGGCTCCCCACGCGAGGAGTTTGGATCGCTCGATCCTTATAAGGCGCAGTACGAGCATTCCTTCTGGAAGGAGACCGGCGAACTGGCGCGCAAACTCGGCGGTCACGGCGGGATGGATTTCGTAATGGCCTGGCGCCTGGTGCAAGCCATCCGCGAAGGCAAGGCCCCGGACATCGATGTCTACGATGCCGCCTCATGGAGTGCCCCCGGGCCATTGAGCGAACAGTCGGTGGCCAACGGCAGCGCGCCGGTGAAGTTCCCGGACTTCACGCGAGGCCGATGGCAGACCACCCCACCTCCGGCATGAGTGCGTGTTCAGAGTAAACCGCGGTGGGGCAAGCTGGATCGCATGAAGAGGAGGGAACAACTTAGCGGCTCCGATGGTCCCTTACGCTGTTCGTTTGCCGCAAGAGTCAGGACGTAGTTGCAAGACTCATCACTTCTCCCATGGACTTTCCGCGTGCCGAGCATTCCTCAGGAGGCCCGCACGACGGTGAGCAGCATCCAACCGTGGCTCGCCTGACAAGCTCGCTCCCTGAGCCCGTTAAGGCACACATCGGCAGCCACCGCGAAGGGCTATGGCACCGTGAGCGAGTATTTTGGCTTCCTGTTGGACCAGGCGTACCAAGCCGGGGAGGACGCCCGCCTCGAGGCTTTTTTTGCTCGAAGGCATCGCGGGAGATGAGGACATTCGGCAGACGCGGGAGTTTTGGCGGGAACTGAAGAGCGAAGCGCAACGGATCGCCGGCGGGCATAAGGCGCGAGATCGCTCGTGCCCCGGGATCCGAAGCCAAACGCGGAAAAGCGAGGCCCGGTTACCCAAGTGGTTGCGGTAAGAACGCTCAGATGTTTTTCAATACAATGGAACTTTCCGACGTTCGCCGGGAATGCAATTTGAGAGGTGCAATACATGACGAAGAAGCTGGGGTTGACGGTTTTGTTGGCATCCGCAGGATTGATGGCGCAACCGCCGGGAGGTCCCATGCCGCGAGGCGGCCGGATGGGGTTTGGACCCATGGCGGGCGGGCCGGAAATGGGCCGCACCGTGACGGGGGCTCCGTATTCCGGGGTGGAAGTCCGCACCCAGCAGCAAGTTCTCGCGGGCGGCAATGTCATTCAGAACCAAACCCAGACGACCATCATCCGCGACAGCCAGGGACGGGTCCGGACGGAAACCGCATTCACCCCGCCGGGTCAAACCACTCCGGTGAAGCGAATCAGCATCCACGATCCTGTCGCCGGAGTGAGTCACGAATTGAACCCCCAGAACAAGACGGCGCGGACGATTCAGGTCCGAGGGCCTGGGCGCTTCGGCCAGGCTGGTAACGCCGGCCCCGGTTCCCGAATGCCGCGCAATGCCAGCGGCACCTCCCGCCCGGCCGATCCGAACGTCAAGACCGAAGATCTGGGCACCCAGACGATCAATGGCGTGGTGGTCACCGGGACCCGCATCACCCGGACGATTCCGGCAGGCGCCATCGGCAACGCCCAGCCCCTGGTAACCGTACACGAGCGGTGGGTGTCGACGGACCTTAAAGTCCCGGTGATGATCAAGACCACCGATCCCCGTTCCGGCACGTCTGTTACAGAGCTCACGAACATCAATCGTGCGGAGCCGGACCCTTCGCTGTTTACGGTTCCGTCTGATTACACGGTAACTCAGGGCGGACCTGGACCACGGCCTGGTGCGGCGGGCAGTGGCCGGATGCCGCGAGGCGGTCAGATCCAGCAGTAAAGTCTCTCTCCTTGATCCTCCCACGGCCCCGGGGCCAGGGCTCCGGGGCCGTAGCTGTTTTTGGGAATAAGCCCTTCTCTTTCAGGTGTCTACGTCGTCCGAGGCCTTCCGCGTAATTTGTCCCATTCAACGCTATCTTGTGCCGTACAACCGGTAAATTCCACG
>Ga0335079_10008386_pt1 | contig 11778 bp, 9 predicted proteins | sample Lox_Sample_33_FD_206719 | JGI IMG/M metagenome (GOLD analysis project Ga0335079, IMG submission 206719) | Soil microbial communities from Loxahatchee National Wildlife Refuge, Florida, United States - Lox_Sample_3.3 | ecosystem: Environmental > Terrestrial > Soil > Wetlands | place: USA: Florida... | reverse complement strand
AGCGCCCGGCGCCATCGCGGACCACACGAGCCACCGGAAGAGTCAGCACATCGTCGTTCGCTTCCGATTCCGCAATCAGCCGCAGATTCTTTTTTCCAAGAGGAATCGGCCTCTCATCACGGCCTGTGTTCTCGTCGTGCAGTGTCGAAACCTGCCGCGCATAGCGGCTCGCCCCATTGCCATTGCTCGTGGTTTCGAGTTCGCAATTCTTGCCCTCCGGCACCCAGCGCGGCACCGCCAGACATAATGTCAAATGATCTGCGGTAGGCGAAAACAAAGGGCCGAAGCTGCGGGGCTGGGGCAGAGGATCGCATTCCGGCATATCGAAGGCGAGGCCATCCTGAAATATGCCGCGCGCGTGGCTCAGCGCGAGAATTCCGTTCTGCAGCGCGTCGGCGTCCACTTCGCAGGCAGCGAAGCCGTAGGTTTCATTCCATAGATTAGAGGTCGCGAAGTGAAGCGAGTCCTCAAAAAAGCGGTTCTGCGCCTGGAAATGATGAGGAGCCAGATACATTCCCTCGGACCAGACGATCTTGGAAAGCAGCTTCATCCCCAATTCTTTCGACTCGCAAACAGTGCTGGCGGAGCGCACCCTCGGCGTACGAGATACGATCGCACAGATTTGTCGACCGCCATCATACCGCTGTTGAGCAAGGCAGTTTCGATCGAGAGTTGGCTCACCCTGGAGGAAGCATCCTGCAAGTTACCGCAACCGGAGCGAAGGGTGTAACCGGGCCCGCCGCAATCGCAGTCCGATGCTAGGCGCTACCGTGTTTACTGTCAAGGGAAGTAACGCTCTGACGAATCAGGTGAACCCATTTCTCGTACTCGGTTTTCGGGTACTCAATGCTATGCTTGTCTCGCTCACATCGGGGGTTGTGGTGTGATCTGCAACTCTTCCGCAGTGGGGTCGAAACTTATCCGGTCGAATCATGAAGTTTGGGGAAAAATACGAGATTGTCGAAATGGTGACGAGCGGGCGGGTCAGCACGTTCCTCGCTCGCGATAAAAACTCACAGGAGAGCGTCATCGTTTATACGTTCGAATGTGTAGCGGGCGCATCGGAGCTGAATACAGCGTCCATCATCGCCAGGTTTGCTTCGTTGGCTCCAAGCCCTCCCGGCATCATCGTCAAGGCTGGATTCGATGAAGAGAGTTCTTCCGCGTTCATCACGACGAAGATGCCCGATGCGGCGCAGCTCAAGGAATGGGTGCGCGGCTATCAATCTTTTGGGAAGGCACCGAGCCCTCCACCGCCAACGCCTCCCCCATCCTCGAATCGCTTCTCCGACGCGACTGCCGAGATAAGCGCAGACGAAGTCAAGGCGCTCTTCGCGCAAAGCAACGTTTCAAAGAGCCCCTCGCCTGCATCGCCGATGGGACCAACAACTGGAGCTTTCTCGTTGGGATCTCCCGAGCCCGAAGCGCCGCAATCGGGAGGTGAGTTTACCCGCCTGTTCCGGGACGTGAATGCATTTGAGCCGTTAAAGAGCAGCCCGCCCCCGGCTCCCCCAAGTGCGGGGCCCGCTACGGATCCCTTTGGTCAGTTGGGCGGCATGTCTTTCTCGGAAAAAAAGCCCGCGCCTCCTGCCCCCGCGGCTCCCGCTTTTGAAGAGCCTGCTCCGGGATCTTTTACGCGCGAGTTCTTGGGACTCCCGGCCGACAAACCCGAGAGCACTTCGAAACAGAGCTTCAGTGGACCAACTGCGCCACCGCAGAAGCCGAGCTCGTTCACCGAAGAATTTCTGGCCGTGTCGCAAAGCAGCCCTACGCCAGCCGCGCCACCAATTAAACCAGCCCCTGCATCAAACGCCGGGCCGTCGTCATTGTTCGGAGACTTCTTCGGACCAGAACCGGTCAAGCCTGCTCCACCGCCTCCCGCTTACGAGGGCATTGGAAAATCCGAGCCGGGCGAATTCACCAGAGCGTTCCGCAATCCATTCGAAGACTCAGCTCCTGCACCCTCAATCGAATTGCCGGATGTCGTGAGTGCCGAACCGGTCAAGGAGCAAGCGGGAGCATTCACTCAAATGTTTGGACGCGGCGACATAAATCCGGAGCAGTTGCCTCCCGCGCCTTCCTTCCAGCCGGACACGAAACCGGTTGAGCCGAGCTATACGCAGATATTCGGGAAGGATTCATCTCCCTCCGGTTCGCAACTTGGAACCAGCACAATCGGAACGAGTCCGAATGTTCGTCCGAACCGACCTGAGCCTGTGATTCCTCCGCCACCAGTCGAGCCCATGCGGACGGCTGCGCCTCCAATTTCAACTCCGCCCCCTGCGGAACCAGTTTTTTCGCGGCCCGCGACTCCGATCGCTCCGCCTTCCGATCAGACGTTCTTCAATCGTGCACCGTCCAGCACGACGGATATCTTCCGCGCGCCAGGGCGTGGAGACAGCGCGCCGCCGGTCGAGGACGTCCCGAGCGGACCCAGTGAATTCACGGTCTTCCTCAATCGCAGTCAGATACAGGCGATGATGCCGCCATCACCGCAAGCGGCCGCAAATCCAGGCGGTGGTGGAAATCCTGGGTTCGCGCCACCGGCGATGCCGCCTCCGCCGCCCATGCCACAGTTCGCACCACCGCCTCCTCCCCCGGCCCCAAGATTCGCTGCACCTCCGATGCCAGCGCCTCCGGCTATGCCGCAAGCCGCCGCACCCGCTGTCGGGAAGGCCGGCGCTATCTGGCCTTTGGTCACAGGACTGACTATTCTGCTGGCGATCGCGGCGATTCTGGTGATGTACTTCGTGATGAAACACTGACGGGGCTCGCGCCCAAGATTTCAGGACGCTTGCGGCAAGAGGATCAGCAACTCCAACTGAGGATTGGTTAGATCGCGCGGGACGTAGGCGGCTAGATTTCGAGCGCGGCACACGGCCTCCCATGCCGCTCCCGACTGATTCAGGCTGAAATATTGATACTTCAATTTGACCGGGATCGCCGCCGGAGGATTGCTCAAGTGTTTGAGTTCGATTCCCGGTAGCGCATTTTTCACCAGATGGTCGATGTGCGTCGCTGAGCACACTTTCACCATCCCCGGAACTTTTTGGATCACGAAATTCTCGCTGGCTTCGGCGCTCACCGCCAGATACATGCGCGTGTCGACAAGATATTTGTCTTCAGCGAGCGCGGTCGCGTAGATCGAAGGCTGCGTGAGCGTGAGGGGAAGCGCGATCAGGTTTGTGGGAACAACAGTCTGCAGAAGCGATCGTAGCTTGTCGTCAAGCTCCGCGAGAATCGGGCCAAGATTGTCGTGATCGTAGAGCGGCAGATCCCGCGGACGGAGCTTCTGAGAAAAAGTGGTAAGCGAGCCGGCCAGCGAAACCATCGCCGAGTAAAGCTCCTCGGGATGAATCTGCTTGGCTTCAAACAAATGGCTGAATACCGGGAAAGAAGAATTCACTGTATAGAGCAGCCAGAAGTTGGCGATGTCGGCAGCGGTGAAATCGGCGAGGCTCTGATTCTTCTGCCGGCGCGTGCCAGATAGTTGCGAACTTCGCGCAGCCAGCACCTCGATGATTCCGCGCAGCAAACTCATGACATATTCGCTGGCGCGAATATCCAGCAGCGGAGGGACGAAGCGCGGATTCAGGCGGAAGGTATCGCCTTCAGCTTTCTCGACGTTCGCGATGTGAAGCGCCGCATTGCCTTCGCGATTCTCTCCTCCCACCATGAAACGCATATTCTTGCGCGCAATCTGGACAGGCTTCTCGCTGCTGCCGGTGTTTTCATCGCGATAGGTTGTGACTTCCGCTACATAGCGAGTTCCCGCGTCGCGCTTTCCGATCGCGACGTTTAGCCCACGCTGACGATAGTCAGGAACGGTCAGATAGACATCGAGATTGTTCATCCCGGGCTCAAATAGTTCGGGCAACGCCCGCGAAGCCGGTGCCGGATCTGCATCCGGAATGTCGAAGAGGAGCCCGTCGGGAAAAATGCCGGACGCGCGCGAGATGGCGAAATCGCCCGTCGCCAGCTTCTGCTGATCGAGCACGAGTTCGCTGAATCCCCAGGGGCAGAACTTCAGGGCCTCCAGCCGGAACTGGAGCGCATCTTCCAGAAATCGGTCCTGCACCTGCAGGTGCTGCGGAGTCAGGAACGTGCCTTTCGTCCAGATGACAGGTTGCAGTCGCTTCATACAGTGCCCGCTCGGGAACAATAGCAATTTCGGGGGAGAGAAGCAAAGAGGGAGGATTGGCCACGCGGAACGCTTCCATAGCCGCGATCTGTAAAGCTTACGCCAACAGCCCGTTCTCTTTCAGCAATTCTTCGCTGCGCTCGACATTGGGGATAAGTACTAACGAACTCTTCGCTCTTCCCGCCCAGCGCGAGGCTTCGTCTTCGGGAATCTTGATCTCGATGAGAAGCGCGACGAGCTCATCATGGCTCTTGACCCGCACCGTCTGCGCATTGATGCGCCCGGCATAGGGAACAAACACGACTTCAAAATGCGGGCCCATCGTCTCGTTGCCGGGATTCGGCGTGATGCGGATGTTGCCGGTCAGTTTTTTCATCCGGAGGCTCTCCTGCAGCTCCTAAAACTGCTTCCTCCTAAATTCTTCAGCATTGCCAGTTATATCAAGTTTTGCAAGGGATTAGGAGACTCTAGCCTGTTTCCAGAGTCAGAATCGTAAACCCAGGCCGCGATACTCAAAACCTCGAAGAGCAAAAAAACGTACGGTTAGCCCCGCAAAAACTCTCTGTTCAGGTAAGCAGGAATCCGCGATCCAATAGCCTCCTCATGATGTTCAGGCACTCGGTTTGGACCTTTTCGAATGGCGCATCCACCTGGCGGGCGAAACTGCCCACCAATTCGCCAATGCTCTTGCTGCCATCGCATGCACTCAGGAAGCCTGCCACTTCCGGCTGCAATCCGATAAAAAAGGGAAAGCCTTTGGTCAGGCGCAAGTTGAGCGTTGTGGGCTGCCATCGGCCCTCCCCAGGCTGAAAGAATTGCTCCAGGCGCGCATTGGGCGAGAGGCGAGGCTTCACACTCAACATTTGCTCGTCCGACGCGTGAGCATCCAGAAAATCGCGGGAGTTGAAGACCGAAAGAATCGATTCTCCGAACGGCGAATTGGGAATCTCATTCATTTCTTCCAGCTGCACCCAGTTGTTTCCCGATCGCTTGCGCAAAGCAATGATGCCGTCGTGAATGGCCTCGACATTTCGCGAGCGATAATAAGCCATGTAGTTCGCGAACAGTTCGGCGTCACGCTCCATTCCTGGGGTGGATTCCGAGATGCGATGCTGCGCGTATTCGGCGGTGCCTTGCGTATTCCCTTTTACCACCCAGGCATCACATCCAGTTCCCTCCAGCCATTCGGAGACGCGTTCCTGCCAGGTCTGGCCTTTGATCTGGGCCCATTCACACAGCAGCTGAAAATAACCGCCTTCCTCGAGATACACGGGAGCTTCCTTCACGAAACGGCGGCATAACTGATCCAGATCTTCCGGGTTATCGCAAAACATGTAGCGATCCGACGGGCTGATAAAGAACGGAGGATTGGAAACGATAAGGTCGAACTTTCTCCCGGCTACTGGGGAAAAGCCATCGCCAACCACCCATTCGATGTCCTCGATTCCATTCAGCCGGGCGGTGAACTTGGCATAGTCAATCGCGCGCGGATTCAAGTCTGTGCCGACAACCTGATCGCTGTGCGCAGCGGCCGAGAGCGCCTGGATCGCATTTCCGGTGCCCAGGTCGAGGGTGGCGCGGGAATGGCCTCGGATCGTGAAATGCGATAGGAGTCTCGTAGTCGGGTTTGGCCACAGCACAAATTCCGGATCCTGCTGCTCAATCTTTACCGGGCGGTCACAAACCGCCAGGAAATTATTCACGGGAAACAACATCAGGTCGGAGGTGATTTCGTTTCCATTTGTCTGCAACAGCCCGCAGGAGATGGCAAGCTCGATAAGCCAGGATGGAAACAAAGCTGCTGAAGCAGCCCTGTCTTGGGGTACACCCAGCCAGAACCAGCGCAGGAGCACATGCAGCATCGAGGGTTCGCGAAGAGAATCGAGCAGACGAGGGGTATTGCGCAGGCGCGACGACGGCAACTCCATAAAATAGCCCTGCTTGCGCAGGTTCTTGTCTTCGAACCCCGCTTCAAGCAGGAATTCCCTCAACCGTTTGGCCTCATCCTGAGAAATGGGTTTCAGCACGTGATTGCGCCTTAGTGGTAAGTATTTGCGCACCCTGCCGGGAGCGATGTGAGCATACTACAACTCCCGAAGTGGTCCGCGCTAAAGCCCGCGACTGACAAGTAATAGCTCGTGAGTAACCAATGCAGAAAATCCTTCGCATTCTCTTGACACTACCATGGGCCTGTGATAAATCTTTGCTCCACTCTGCGCTGAGTTCTTTTGGCGCAACGTATTCCCCCCGATGAGTGCACTATAGCGATCAGGCGGGAGAACGCCTTCACAAGCGATCTCAGCGTGAGGCTTGCTGCGAGGAAAAAATCATGCCCGGTAGACAAAGTGCTCAGCACAAATTGGATCGTGTGCGTCCACCACGTGTGCAAATTACCTATGACGTTGAGGTCGGCGGTGCTATCGAAATCAAAGAGTTGCCTTTTGTGGTGGGTGTACTCGGCGATTTCACCGGCCAGCCCGACCAACCGCTTCCCAAACTCAAAGACAGAAAGTTTGTGGAAGTAAATCCCGACAACTTCGACACCGTACTCGAGGGGATGAAGCCTCATCTCTCGTTCGCGGTCGAGAACAAACTGAGCGACGATCCTGGAGCACCGCAGCTCAAAGTTGATCTCCGCTTCAAGAAGATGGATGACTTCGAGCCTGCCAATGTCGCCAAGCAAGTCAAGCCATTGAAAGAGTTGCTCGACCTTCGCACGCGCCTGTCGGACCTCCGGGGACAACTCCAGGGCAACGACAAACTCGAAGAGGTTCTGCTCGACGCGGTTGGCAATACTGACAAGCTCGACAAGTTGAAGGGTGAAATCGGAACCAAAGAAGGAGGGTCCAATGGCTGATCCCTCGAAAATGCAACAAGCCACCACTACGACGGTGGAGACCGAACAGGCGGGATTGCTGGATCAGATCGTCGAACAGGGACGGTTTGGCCAGGAGGCCAGCGCGCGCGAGCGCGGCAAGAATCTGGTGAAGGAGTTCGTGGCACAGGTCCTCGACGGCTCGATGACCGTTGCCAAGGACGCCGAGATGATGATCAATGCGCGCATCGCGCAAATCGATCACCTTCTCTCCATCCAACTCAACGAGATCATGCACCATCCTTCGTTCCAGAAGCTTGAAGGATCGTGGCGCGGGCTGAAATATCTGATGGATCACAGCGAGACCGGAACGCAGCTTAAAATTCGCGTTCTGAACGCCACCAAGAAGGAATTGCTGCGAGACATCGAGAAGGCGCCCGAGTTCGATCAGAGCGCGCTCTTCAAGAAGGTCTACGAAGAAGAATACGGAGTCTTCGGCGGAGCGCCTTTCGGCGCCCTGATCGGCGACTACGAGTTCGGCAAACATCCCGAGGACCTCTCGTTGCTGGAAGGCATCTCTCACGTTGCCGCCCAGGCTCACGCGCCGTTTGTGAGTGCGGCCGCTCCCGACCTGCTCAATCTCGAGAGCTTCCAACAGTTGGACGCGCCCCGCGATCTGGCTAAGATCTTCGACAGTACGGAATACGCGAAGTGGAAATCATTTCGCGCCAGCGAAGACTCCCGCTACGTCGCACTGTGCCTGCCCAGAACGCTTTCGCGCCTGCCCTACGGCAAGGACACGAAACCGATCGACGAGTTCGCGTACGAAGAGCACGTCGATGGCACCGATCACTCCAAGTATTTGTGGATGAACGCCGCCTATTCGCTCGGCACTCGCATGACCAATTCGTTCGCCATGTACGGTATGTGCGTGGCCATGCGCGGCGTCGAAGGCGGCGGTCTGGTCGAGGGATTGCCCACCCACAATTTCTATACGGACGAGGGCGACATTGCCCTGAAGTGTCCGACAGAAATCCCCATCACCGACCGGCGCGAGAAGGAACTGGCCGACCTTGGCTTCGTTCCGCTGGTTCACTGCAAGGGCACCGACTATGCGGCGTTCTTCAGCGCGCAAAGCGCGCAGAAGCCCAAGCTCTACGACGCCGATTCGGCAAACGCCAATGCACGGCTGTCGGCGCAGTTGCCGTACATCATGGCGGTTTCTCGTTTCGCTCATTACCTGAAGGCAATGATGCGCGACAAGATCGGTAGCTTCATGTCGCGCACCGAAGCCGATGCCTTCCTGAATCGCTGGATCACCAACTACGTAACGCCAGATGATACGGCGAGTCCTGCGGCGAAAGCCCAACGTCCGTTGCGCGAAGCGCGTATCGACGTATCGGAAATTCCGGGCAAGCCGGGATGCTATCGTGCAGTCGCATTTTTGCGGCCGCACTTCCAGTTGGACGAACTGACTGTTTCGTTGCGCCTGGTCGCGGATCTCCCGGCTGCAGCCAAGTAAACTTGGCGCAGCCATTGGGTATTCCGACCACAGAAGTACCGGTTCCAAATTGTTTAACTTTGGTTAAAGGAGACGTGAAATGGCGGTAAATGCCTATTGCAATATCAAAGACATTCCCGGGCCAAGCACCAGCTTAGCGAACGCGATTGACATCCTGTCGTTCAGCTTCGGCGCTTCGAACACTGCGGTCTTCGGATCGGGTGCTTCTGGCGGCGAGTCGCGTGCCGGGCGTGCCGACGTTAGCCACGTAACCATCATGAAGGTCACGGACAAGACCACGCCGATGTTGTTCGACGCCTGCACTTCGGGCGATTACATCGACAACGTTGACATCCTGTACCACAAGGCGATGGGCAACAAACAGGAGTGCTATTACAAGCTGCACATGGAAAAAGTCGTCATCACTTCTGTGCAGACTTCGGGTTCGAACGAGAACCCCACAGAGTCTGTCTCGTTCGCGTTCGCCAAGATCAAGGTGAGCTACAACCCGGAGAAAGATGGCAAACTGCAGGGTTTCGTCGACAAGGGTTGGGACGTCGAAAAACTCGTCAGTTGGTAGCAAGAAAAAACCAGGGCCGGTGCCAGTGAAAGCAAAGGAGCTCTTCCACGCAGGAAAAGTGCGCGAAGCGGAGAAGGAGATCACCAACTATCTCCGCGATCACCCCACGGATGTGGCTGCGCGTACATTCCTTTTCGAGCTTCTTTGCTTTTCTGGCGATTACGCCCGAGCCGAGAAGCAACTCAGCGTTCTGGCGGAAGGAAAACCAGACCGCGAGTTGGGCGCGGTCCTATATTACTCTGCGTTGCATGCTGAGAAGCTGCGGCATGAACTTTTTGACAAGCAGAATTTTCCCAAGGATCAGGCTGCCGCTTCCTGTCCTGGAACGTTAAACGGAAAGCCTTTTCGATCCTTGCGCGATGCAGATCCCGACATTGGCGCTCGATTGGAAGTGTTTGCGGCAGGCGCCTATCTTTGGATTCCATTCGAGCACATCGCTTCGTTGGATATGGCCGCCCCGCAACGATTGCGCGACACACTCTGGACTCCGGCTTTTGTCACAACCGGTCCGGCGTTCAAAGGCAAAGACATTGGCGAAGTGTTGATCCCGGCCATCTACCCCTTCTCGTGGAAGCACTCCGATGAAGCGGTCTGGCTGGGCCGTGTCACCGATTGGGCGGGCGACGACGCAGGCAACGAATATCCCTCCGGGCAAAAAATGCTTCTGGTGGATGGAGAAGAAATACCGTTCCTTGAAGTGCGTTCACTTAAATTCGAACAGCCTGCCATTCAAGCAACGGCCGACTAGTTTCTGGATGGGCCCATGCCACTGCGCGAAGATCTGCTAACTCCCATTCCCGGCGACAACCCCAGCGGCGTATATCTGCGCCACGACAGCAAGCTGCTCATTTACGATCAGATCAAAGAAGCACGCCGCCAGGACGATGGCCTGGCACAAGGCGACTGGCAGACGGATCGCAAGGTCGCAAACTACGCCCTGGAAGGCAAGCTCGCGCAGGAAGCGCTAGCCACCAAAACCAAAGATCTGCAGCTCGCCGCCTGGCTCACCGAGTCGATGCTGCAGAGTGAGAATTTTGCCGGACTGCAGCAGGGGCTGAAGCTCTGTACCGGATTGATCCGCAATTTCTGGGACACCCTGTATCCTCCGATCGAAGATGGTGACCTCGAGTTGCGCGCTGGCCCGTTGGATTTTCTGGCTACGGGTCTGGAAATGCCGTTGAAGTCGAGGCCTCTGACCAAAGCCGGCTACGATTGGCTCAAGTACAAAGAATCGCGCAGCGTCGGATACGAAGATCAGGTTAAGACCGACAAAGAGCGCAAGGCGCGGCAACAAAAAATCGACGAAGAAAAGAAGCTGGCTCCGGAAGTTTTCGATAAAGCCTTCGTGGAGACGCCGAAAGCTTTCTACGCGCAGTCCGAAAGAGACCTCGATGCCTGCCTGCAGGCGTTGAAGGAGCTGACCGAACTTTGTGACGAGAAGTTCGGCGACTCCGGTCCATCTCTGGGAAAGTTGAAGAGCGCGCTGGAAGAAGTCCGCTTCACCGTCCATGCTCTTCTCGAAAAGAAACGCGAGACCGAGCCCGACCCGGTAGAGCCCGTTGCCGCCGAGGGGGGCGCTGACGGTGCGACTGCTGGCGCAGGCCCCGCGGGAGTTGCGAGTGGAGGCCCCGGAATCACGATTTCCGTTCTCACCAGTTCGGAGCCCGCCGACCGGCGCGAGGCCATTGCTACGGTGGCGCGAGTCGCGGCCTTGCTTCGCCAGCAGGATCCGACCAATCCCGCGCCGTATCTGATGATGCGCGGGTTGCGCTGGGGCGAATTGCGCTCCTCCAAAGGCATCAGCGATGCCAAACTGCTCGAGGCCCCGAGTACCGAGCTGCGCCAGCACGTGAAGCGGCTGGCGCTCGCGAGCAAGTGGAAAGAGCTCCTCGAAGTCGGAGAGAACGCCATGTCATTGCCCTGCAGCCGCGCATGGCTCGACCTGCAACGTCTGGTCGTCGGCGCGTGTAATGGGTTAGGGGACGAGTACGGGGCGATCGCTACAGCGATCCGCTCCGAACTTAAGGCTCTGCTGCTGGCCATTCCAGAATTGATAGACGCTACTCTGCTGGACGACACACCCGCGGCGAATGGCGAAACCCGCGCCTGGCTGCAGGAACTCGGCTCACCACAAGAACCAGCCGTCAGTGAGAGTGCACCGCCGGCAGAAGGCGCGGCTGTGCCCTCCAACGGTCACAACCCGAGTTCGTCCTGGTTACAGAAACCGGCTGATGCTTACGGTCTGGCTAAAGACGCCTTAACTGGCGGCCAGCCCGAAAAGGCATTCGAGATCATGCGCAAAGAAATTGCCCGGCAGCGCTCGGGGCGAGGACGATTCCAGCGCACGCTGCAACTGGTGGAGCTCTGCGTCTCCGCCGGCAAGGACGCAATCGCGCAACCGCTGCTCGAAGACCTCGCGGCCGCCATCGAAAATCACAAGCTCGACGAATGGGAAGACAAGGAAATGGTCGCAGCCGCCTTGGCGACGATCATGAGGACGAGCAGCAGAGTTCAGCAGGATGAATCTGAGAAGCAGCGTCTGTTCGAACGAATCTGCCGCCTCGATCCTGTGCGCGCCTTGAGCGCAGGTTAACCGCAATGGCCCGCACCGGTGCAGATGTCACAGTCACTTTGTCGGTCCTCGACCGGCTCATCGATCAGGAGCCCAAGTCCCAGAGCGAAGCTCCGCTCTCGCGCTCGCAGTCGGTGCGGCAACTGAAGGCCGCCGTGCAGCGCGACCT
>Ga0335079_10008384_pt1 | contig 11781 bp, 10 predicted proteins | sample Lox_Sample_33_FD_206719 | JGI IMG/M metagenome (GOLD analysis project Ga0335079, IMG submission 206719) | Soil microbial communities from Loxahatchee National Wildlife Refuge, Florida, United States - Lox_Sample_3.3 | ecosystem: Environmental > Terrestrial > Soil > Wetlands | place: USA... | reverse complement strand
TGTCGATGGCGATGACGCGGGAGGCGCCGCGTTGGAGAAGGCAATCCGTGAAGCCTCCGGTGGACGCGCCGACGTCGAGGCAGACCTCGCCCGAGACGTCGATGTTCCAGTGATCGAGGGCGCGCTCGAGTTTCAGTCCGCCACGGCTGACATATTTCAGATCTTCGCCGAGGAGGCGGATGGCGGAGTCGGGCTCGACTTGGGCTCCAGCTTTGTCTAATTTCTGATCGTTGACGAGAACTTTGCCGGCGAGGATCAGCGCTTGCGCACGTTCGCGCGAAGTGGCGAGGCCGCGGTCTACGAGAAGTTTGTCGAGGCGGGATTTCAAGGGCAGTACTCAGTTCTCAGTCGTTGGTCGTTAGGGAAAGGCTACTTTGTGCAGGCGTTTCGGGCAAGGTTCGCATACTGCGCTCGCACTGCGGTTGTAACTCGAAAGTGCCAGCACTCGGAACGGTGCAAAGAGCTGAAGCAATTCCGGGTGATAGAGTTAGGAACCTTGTTTGTACCTTTTCCACAGAGTTTTCCAAGAATGTGTTGAAAACTTCGGAGCGCGAGATGCAGCACAAATAAAAACAGCCGCCCTTGTGAAGCGGCTGTGTCGGTGCTTGAAGGCACAGTTATTTTCGGAATTGCTCTGCGGCAGGACCGCACGAATCTTTGCTGCCTTGAGACAAACCTATCCCGCGACTTCTTCGAGCAGTTTCTGGTCGATGTCGAAGTTGGCGTGGACGTTCTGCACGTCGTCGTGCTCTTCGAGCGCTTCCATCAGGCGGATCATCGTATTCGCCTGCTGCCCTTCGAGCTTGACAAAAGTGTCAGGAATCATGCTCACACTCGATGAAGCGGGCTCGATACCGGCCTTCTTCAAGCCTTCAAGCATGTCTTCGTAGGCCGAGGGTGCGGTGACGATTTCCCAATTCTCGCCGTCGTCGATAGGCTCGTCTTCGCCATTGGCTTCGATGATGATATTCATCAGGTCGTCGGCTTTGGCTGCGGATTTGGGGATGATGATGTCGCCCTTCTTGTGGAACATGTACGCGACCGCTCCGGCAGAAGCCATGTTGCCGCCGTTCTTGCCGAAGACGTGGCGGATCTCGCTGACGGTGCGATTGCGGTTGTCGGTGTTGATATCGAGGAGGATGGCGACGCCTCCAGGACCGTAGCCCTCGAGCGTGAATTCTTCGTAGGTGGCGCCGGGCAATTCGCCTGTGCCACGCTGGATGGCCCGCTTGATGTTATCCGCGGGCATGTTCTCAGCCTTGGCGGCGAGGATGGCGGTGCGCAAGCGCGGGTTGGAATCGGGATCGCCGCCATTCTTTGCAGCAATGCTGATTTCCTTAATGAGACGAGTGAAGATCTTGCCGCGCTTGGCATCAAGCGCGCCCTTTTTGTGCTTAATTGTGGCCCATTTGGAATGGCCGGACATGGTTCGACCTCGTATTTAATGAACTTGGATGGCGCAGGATTCGCCTTCAGAGGAGATCACTGGATTGCCTCGTTATGAATGCAGGCGAAATCAGATTATACCACGGCTGGCGGGACCGACGTCGCGGAAGGTTGTCACGACGAGTTCGTACCAATAATCTGAAAACAAGGCTTTTCGCGGTCCCATCCTTGACTGTGGCGGCGCGGACACCTAACATGCGATGCCAAGCGGCAGTGTCCGCTTTTTCACTATGACTGGCCAGCTCATCGGGCACTATCGAGTCCTGGAGAAAATCGGTGCAGGGGGGATGGGGGAAGTCTTCCGGGCGCGCGATGAGAGGCTGGGGCGCGACGTTGCGCTGAAGCTGATCCGGCCAGCATCGAGCAACAATCCAGATCATCTTCGGCGGTTCGAGCAGGAGGCGCGGGCCGCAGCCGCGCTGAATCATCCCAACATTCTTGCGATTTATGACGTGGGATTCGAGGGCTCGAATCCGTACATCGTGTCGGAACTGCTGGAAGGAATGACGGTTCGGGCGCGGCTCGGGCAGGGCGCGATCCCGGTGAAAGAAGCCGCGGGCTATGCCTTGCAGATGGCGCAGGCACTCACGGCCGCGCACGAGCGGCACATTGTTCATCGCGACCTGAAGCCCGAGAACCTGTTTATCACCAACGACGGGCGGATCAAAATTCTGGATTTTGGCGTGGCAAAACTTCAGGCTGCGCCGGATGAGAATCGTTCGGTCGAGAGTCTGACGACCGTCACCAAGCATGGGGCTGTGGTCGGGACCGTCGCGTATATGTCCCCGGAGCAGTTGCGGGCGAAGACGGTCGATCATCGCAGCGACATTTTCAGCTTCGGCGCGATTCTCTACGAGATGATGTCGGGGCACCGGGCATTTCATGGCGAAACCGAAGTCGACACAATGACCGCCGTACTTCGGGAGGAGCCGTCCGCGGTAAACCTCGATCAGGCGGCGATTCCGCCGGGTTATCAGGATATCGTTCGGCACTGCCTGGAGAAGGAACCGGAGAACCGGTTTCAGTCCGCGAAAGATCTTGCGTTCGCGCTGCAAACGCTCTCGGGATCGACGGTCACGGGAATGCGAGTTCCACGGCCGAGACCGGTTTCCGCCAGATATCTTCCGTGGGCGATTGCGGCTGCGCTCGCAGTAGTAGCGCTGAGCCTCGGAATGATTGCGATGTTCAGGCCGACCGTCGCAGCGCCGAGCTATCGCCGACTCACGTTCGAAGCAGGGACGGTTTATGCGGCGCGATTCGCGCCTGATGGGCAATCGATCGTCTACAGCGCAGCGTGGGACAACAAACCAAAAGAACTTTTCTCGACGGTAGGAAACTCGCTGCTCTCGCAACGGCTGGCAATCAGTTCTGCCAACCTGCTGGGCATTTCCAAGAACAATGAATTGGCGCTGGCGATGGGCGGAACGAATTCCGGCCAGATGGAGACGGTGGGTGGGATGCTGGCGCGCGCGCCACTCGCCGGAGGTTCTCCACGGGAATTGCTGAATGATGTGAGGTGGGCGGATTGGGATCCGCAAGGCAAGCTGGCAGTCGTTCATTACGTCGATGGCAAGAGCCGACTTGAGTATCCGATCGGCACGGTGCTGTACCAGAGCGGAGCATGGATCAGCAATATTCGATTTTCGCCAAAAGGCGACAGCATTGCTTTCATGGACCATCCGGCGTTGTGGGATAACCGGGGCACGGTGCGAGTGATCGATTTGTCGGGACATGTGCGAGCGTCGACGCGCGAGTGGGACACCGAAGGGGGATTGGCCTGGCGTCCGGATGGAAAAGAAATATGGTTTACCGCCGTTGATAAAGGAACAACGCTGCATTTGCTGGCGGTGGATCTGTCGGGCAAAATTCGCACCGTGCTGGACTTGCCGATGGCCATGACGCTGGAGGATATCGCGCAGGATGGCCGCGCGCTGGTGACGCTGAGTTCGCGGCGGCTTGCGATGGGATACACGACCCTCGGGAACAAAGAGGATGTGGACCTGTCGTGGCACGACTGGAATTCCGCACGGGCAATTTCTCATGACGGGCAGTTCGTGCTGTTTGAGGATTCCAGCGAAGCAGCGGGACCCGGATATGCGGTCGTGCTCCGAAAAACGGACGGCACGCTGCCCATGCAGTTGGGAGAAGGCAGCGCGGGTGGACTGTCTCCGGATGGAAAATGGGCGATTTCAGTCTCGACGAATCGGGCACCGCAGGTCACCCTGCTGCCCATCGGTCCGGGACAACCGCGGACGATCGATATCAGGGGGCTTGATCACGTTCACAATGGTTGGGCGCGGTTTCTCCCTGACGGGCAGCAGATCGCATTGAACGGAACCCTGGCAAATCAGGCACCCCGGTGCTTCATCGTGGAGATTGCGACGGGAAAGGCAAGAGCCGCGACGCCAGATGGAATTCTGTGCGGCGCGATCGCTCCGGACGGGCGCACGATGATCGGGACAAGATCTGGACAGTCGATCGAAATCTATCCCCTGGATGGCGGCGAGCCGCGTCCGTTGCCGAAGCTCGAAAGCAATTTCGTTGCTGTGCAATGGTCGAGCGATGGGAAGTTTCTTTATGGGTATCACGCGGGGGAATTCCCGAGTAAGGTCTATAAATTGGAACTTGCGACGGGAAAAGAAAACGCAATTCAGACCTTGAAACCGGGCGCCCCAGCGGGAATTGTGATGGTGGCGCCGGTAGTTGTAGACCGCGATGGAACGCATTTCGCTTACAGCTACAACGAGACGCTCTCGGGGCTGTATCTGGTGTCGGGATTGCGATAGCGAATGGCCTTTTGCAGCGACTTTACCCTACCCCCAAGTTCTCACCACGGAGCCACAGAGGCACGGAAATTCCACAACGATCCTTCTCTTTGGAATCTCCGTGACGCCGCGGGTGGCAGAAACCCTGCAGATCTTATTCTAACGATCCCGTGAAATCAGCGGAAACGTAGTGGAAGAAGATGGAAGTCGACGTGTGTCCTTCTGGCAGAGGATCGCGGTAATGAGGCAAGCGCGTGCCGCGGTAGGCCAAGCCGTCGCCGATAGCCTGACAGACGGTCACAGTTCCTCTCGGGGTGTCGAGCCGAATCGGCCATGGCGTTGCCAAGGCGGGCTCGGGGGAAAAATCGAGGCAGAGGGTGATGCTGAATTCGCATTGTTCACGATCGGTGTGCTTCTTGAGTTCGGCTCCGCTGAGGTAGGAGGCGAGGTAAACGTAGGAGGGCTTGAGCGGTTCGCCAGCCACGGCGCTGAGAGCGGCCGCGAGTTGATGATGAAAGAAACGCGCCACAGGTTCGTTGTAAGCGACGTAGCGGCGTGGACTTTGAAGATCGCCAAGTTGTATGGCTCCTGTGCGGATCAGATACCGGTAGTAGCGACGCAGAGCCGCAATGTGAAAGGGATGGATCAGATCGCGGAGAGGCGAATAGCCACGGTCGCGAAACATCGCGACTGATTTGTCGATTCCAGTATCAGCGGCGGGCGCAGACTCGGGGATGAGGATTCCAGCGGCTCGAAATAATTCGCGAGGTTCGGCCGGAAAAGTTGGGGGTACAGGCTCGCGCGGAGACAGAGTTCCGACAAGATTTTCGAGCTTATGGCCGAGCCAGAATGGCAGCAGAGAACTTGTCGAGGACGAGCGGACCCAGGCGATTGTTCCCTTGAGGGCAAAGCCTGAAAGCAAATCCGCCGGATGAGCCAGTTCTTCCGGGCGTTGCTCTCCAGACCTGAAGACGCAATTCGGGTTCAGGACGAGCGTTTGCGCATCCTGCGAGCGGCGCTGCAACGCTTCCCGCGCCTGTCGCGGGATCAGGTGTACGGGCAATTCATCCAGCAGGCAATAGAAGCGGTCGGGAGGGAATGCCGCGGCTTCGGCCTGCCGCGACACTCCTCCCATCAGAGCCGCCATCCATTCCAGCCACGCCGAATTGTTTATCGACGAAGCCATCCGTTGAGGGTGAAGCGGCTATCGGCGAAGAGCTGGGACTCGCACTCCACCGGTGTTATTTCGTGCATCATTTCGCAGGGGAAGAACACGATCTGGTTCTGCCGCGGCGAGATTGATTGATACGTGCCGTCGCTGACATATTGATCGCCATCGAGGCGGGAGTCGTGGATGCGAAGTTCCCCGCCCTCGAACCGCCGCGGCTCGCGATGGAAGAAGTAGACAAACGTCAGATGACGCGAGGCCACGCGGTCGCTGCCGTTATCGCTGTGGAAGTGGAAGAAGTCGCCGTCATTGCTTGCGGTGACCTGCGCCTCCACGCTGGCGATGTCGAACTCGTCCATGCCGAGTCTGGCGAGGACATCCGGCAGAACAGTTCTGATGCGGTTGAGAATGATCTGCTCGTGCTGGCCGAGGTCCATCAGGACACGAGAGCGGCGATGATCATAATTGACGATGCCTCCCTCGGCAACGGGGGAGACGACTTCGCTGGCTTGAAATTCGGCTTCGCGATCGAGGGTGAAGCGAGTGAGCTCGGCCAACTCTTGCGGAGCAAGGAACTCATCGAGAATCACGCAGCGTGCCGGCAAGGCTTCCGGACGCTCGATGACTGCGGCGGTAGTGGCCGTGACCACTTTTCGCTCTACGCTGCTTCCTGGAGACTGCGGGCCAGCAGGCACAGCGGGGGTGCGGAGTGGAGTTCCTGGCGACTGCGGACCGGCGGGAACTTTCGGGCTCTTCAAGGGAGTCCCGGGAGATTGAGGACCAGCCGGTACGGCTGGCGTGCGCAATGGCGTGCCTGGAGACTGCGGGCCGGGGACGGCGGGTGTTCGCAGCGGAGTCCCAGGCGATTGCGGGCCCGCGGGCGGTATCTTCCGGAGCGGGGTCCCGGGCGACTGAGGGCCGGCAGGTGGATGTGTAGGAGTTTCGCGGGGCTCTTTCTTCGGCTTTGGGCTCGACGGAGTCTGAGGGCCACGTGGAGCGGCGAGGATTTCAGTCGTGCGCGAATACTCAAATTCCGCCTGTAGGCTGGATCCGTTCTCAAGAATCCGCTCGACGATGCTGGCACCGAGAACCGAGAAGGCGCGTTGGGCGACGGTTTCGCCGACGGCGGACGCGATGACGGCGCGCACAGCCTCATGTGTATGGCAATCATCCTGACTGGCGGTCTTGGCGTGTTGTAGCAAGTTGGCGAGCAGGGCGCGTTCCTGCACGCTAAGAATCCGGTCGTCCTGCATTAACGTTTCGGAAAAGGAATCAAGAATCTGCTTCGGGGTCATCGAAGACACGCCTCCCCGCGTGTGTTTTCGAAAGGACACAAGGTTGGGTTACCGCACTTTCATTACAGGGGAAGAAAAAAAGACGATATAACGAAAAGCTGTGGAACTCCAAGAAAATTTTGCAGGGGGAAGGAAAGGACTAGCGGGCGACGAGAGCGCCGACCATCGACTGGAAAACCTTCACGCCGTCGGTGCACCCGAGTTCCGGCTCAGCCGAACGCTCGGGGTGAGGCATCATGCCCACAACGTTGCCACCCGGGCTGCAGATGCCGGCAATATTTTCGAGAGATCCATTCGGATTGGCGAGGGCGGAAATCTCGCCGGAAGGGGTGCAATATCGGAAGACGATGCGATTGTCGCGATTGAGTTCCTCTAGCGTAGCGGGATCGCAGAAGTAGTTCCCTTCCATGTGGCCGACCGGGATCGTGAGAACTTCGCCGCGCGTACAGGTATTGGTGAAGGGAGTATCGACGTTCTCGACGCGCACCTGAACCGGCTTGCATACATACTTGAGGCCGACATTGCGCATGAGAGCTCCGGGCAGCAGGCCGGACTCGCACAGAATCTGGAAGCCGTTGCAAATGCCGAGCACGAGTCCGCCGCCGGCGGCGAATTTGCGAACCGATTCCATCACGGGCGAGAATTTGGCGATCGCGCCGGTGCGAAGGTAATCGCCATAAGCGAAGCCTCCGGGGACGATGATGGCGTCGCAGTTTTCCAGTTCGTGCGATTCATGCCACAGGAACGTGACCGGCTGTTTGGCTACGTGCTGGATGGTCCAGAAGGCATCGTGATCGCAGTTGGAACCGGGAAAAATGATGACGCCGAATTTCATGGGTGTCCTCAGTTTGCAGGGATCAAGCTCAGTCTAGCACGGCCCTCCAAGGACGCTTGTCTAGAACTCGCCCTTCTCCAGCATGGCCGCGGTGACTAACTTTTTTTCGATGTGACGCTGAAGGATCTGGATGAGAAATTTTCTGAGGTCGGCGCCCTGAGACTTTGGCCAGGTCATCTCCGCGAAGGCGTCGACCGGGGCGCGAAACATTTGCGCGGCCAAAACTCGCGATTCGCTGGAAATTTCGGAGGACGCCAGGCGCTTGTCATCGGCGCACATCAGACCGTCGGCGAGGACGTGGAAATAGGCGCGGCTGCCATTGAGATCCCGGCCGCAGACGACACATTCGGTGAGTTCGGGCAGGAAACCGACTAGCCGGGTAAGCCAGAGGTCGAAGTAAGTGATGGGCATCCAGATTTCGGGGCCGGTCAAGGCGTGCAGGACGGAAAGCGTGAGACGGAAGATCGCATCGTTGGCTTCGCGGTCAGGAAGCAGTTCGTCGAGTAGTTCGGCAACGTGTCCGAGGGCGACGGCGCGGGGATAGCTCACCTCGGACGACATCGGAGATTCGAGCACTTCGCAGGAATCGAGGCGGGCAAGTTCCTGACGCTCGCGCACATCGTAGAAGGCGCGAACGTAGGTCAGCGGTTCGAGAGCGCCTCCGAAGCGGCGCTTGGACTTCTTGGCGGAGCGGGCGACGCCGCGAACTTTGCCTTCGACGCGGGTGAAGAACGTGACCAGAAGATCGGCTTCGCGCAGCGGATAGCTGCGCAGCACAATCGCTTCTGATTCCCGCAGGGCCATGTTGAGGATGATTCTAGCTGGATTTCTCGCCACGGAGGCACGGAGCCGTGCGAGCGTCTATGCGCCGGAGATGGCCGCCATTCCGATATACTTCAAAGATCGTGAACAGAATCTTTGCCCCCCTCCTCTTAGCTTGCATTCTCGCCTTACCTGGCTTTGCCGATGAAACGTCGTTCCAGCGCATCCACGTGCCCGATTCCAAGGGAAGACCGCTTAAGGCGGTGCTGACCTTCAGCGATGAAAACAAGGCGGTGGAGATACATCCGGTGAAGGGCCCGAGCCTGGAGATTCCTTTTCAGAATATCGACAAGTTCGTCTACGAGTACACCAAGCGGCATCGCGTGAATGAAGCCACGATCATCACGGCGCCAATCGGAGTCGGCGCAGCGGCAATGATGACAAAGGAACGGAATCATTGGCTCGAAATCGACTACCGGAAGGAAAATGTTCCGATGACGTATGTGATTCACATGGACAAGCACAACTACCTGAGCATTCTGGACTCGGTCAAGAAACACACCGGCATGGACGCGGAAGTGATGGGCAACGCCGACAAGCGGAAGAGATAACGAGATCAAAAGACAAAAAAGCGCGCGCCCATGCGAGGGCCGCGCCTTTCGTTTAATAGCAAGAGCGACAAACGAAGATCGGCAAGCGGAAGCAGAGCGTTGCAACTTCGCGGGAGTCTATCGCCCGTAATATTTTGCGTTGCGTTCGGTGAACGCGTTCCATTTTTCCGGCAGATCGTCGAGCGCGAAGATAGCCGAAACCGGGCAGACAGGAACGCAGGCGCCGCAGTCGATACACTCCACCGGATCAATGTAAAGCAACTCTTCGGTTGCGTGGGCGGGCTCATCTTTCTTGGGATGAATGCAATCGACCGGACACGCGTCCACACATGCCGTGTCCTTGGTGCCGATGCAAGGCTCAGCAATCACGTAGGCCATAAAGGGTCAGTCTCCTGAGATCGTTACTTTTATATTACTACCACGGCGAATTACCCGGGCAATCCACAGAACGGCACATTCTAGCAAGAATGGGCGCAGGGGTATAGAGCGCTGAGTCGAATGGGGTTGCTCTCACAACCGATGGTTTCTGACGGACGCCGAGAAGTGGACACCAAAGTAATCTGGCTGCGGTCTCCTAGGAATGAGTTAATGACGCAGATCGTGCGGTGGCTTTCCCGTTGAAGGGCGGAGCCTTGATGAACAAGCTGAATATTGTCCTATCCCTTATTACCGACGATAACGATTATCAACTCGAGCAGGCTGCGTCAGCCCAGGCGGCTGCGATGAAACTTGGCGCCAGTGTGGAGATTGTCTATGCCGCCAACGATGCCGTGCATCAGACGCAGCAGATCCTGAAATTTATTCAGGAGCCGACCAAGCGCCCCGATGCCATTATGGTCGAGCCAGTTGGAACCGGCATGCCGCAGATCGCGCGCGCCGCGGTTAACGCCGGCATCGCGTGGGTCGTCGTCAATACCAATGTCGACTACGTTCAAGAACTCAGGAAACACGCGCTGGTTCCCGTGTATACGGTTGTCTCGGACCATGAAGCGATTGGCAAAATCCAGGGACAGCAGATTGGCGCGATTCTTGGCGACAAAGGATGCGTCCTTTACATCGAGGGGCCCTCGGTGCGCGACGTGTCGAAGAGCCGGACGAAAGGGATGATGCAGACCAAACCGCCCGGCATCGAGATCAAGACTCTTCGGGGCGATTGGACGCAGAACAGCGCCTATCACGCGATTAAATCCTGGCTATCGCTGAGCACATCGCGGCAATTGCACGTCAGCATGATCGCCGCCCAAAACGATGACATGGCGATTGGGGCGCGGCGCGCATTCGAAGAACTGGGGGATATGCGGGAGCGCGATTCCTGGCTGCGGCTGCCGTTTATCGGATGCGATGGCGTTCCACGATCAGGGCAGGAATGGGTACGGCAGAAACGGCTTGCCGCGACGGTGGTTGCTCCGCCGATCACTGGCGAAGCGATGAATTTGCTGGCCAATGCGTTGCGGGCGGGATCTCAGCCACCGGAGCGCACAATGATGGCCCCGAGTTCGTTTCCGGCAGTGAAAGACCTGGAGAAGGCGCGAGCAGCAGCCGCGCAGTAGAACGACTTCGCAGGACTTAGAGCAAAGAGAAGCGGCTGGCAGCTTGATGGCTGCCAGCCGTTTTTCACGCCCCCAAACTCAATCCCAGATGCGAGGATTACCGGCGTCCGCCGCCATGGCCGCCGCCACCGTGGAAGCCACCTCCACCATGGAATCCGCCGCCCGCTGCCCCATGGAAGCCGCCGCCACCATGGAATGCGTTGCCGCCGTGGAATCCGCCGCCGGTATTTCCTCGGGCATAGCCGCGGGCGTATCCACGATCATAGCCGCGACCTACGTATCCGCGACCGACGTACCCACGTCCGTAGTATCCAGGGCGGCCGTAGTATCCGCGGTTCCAGAACCAGCCCGGGTGACCCCAGTGATACCAAGGTCCGGCGCCGATGAAGAAGCCATCTACGAACCAGTTGGGACCGTAGTAGCCGTAGGGAGCACATGCATATGGGTAGTAGTCATAGTAGCCATACGGGCAGACGGGCGGTCCTGCAACGTAGCCCGGTCCGACGCCGACCCCGACTCCCCCGACCCCGACGCCAACACTCACCTGTGCCTGCGAATATGCGAGTGGAACCATCAAAACTGTCAGAATCGCAACATATTTCAAGTAACGCATAGAACCCCCTGACTTGGTCTCGCCCTTCCTTCCGGCGATTCCAAAACTGCCTCGGACCTCGTGGTTGGTTTCGACTTTCACCGTCCACCTCGTCACTACATATTTGAACGTTGATGGAGGGAAAAAGTTGCTAAAATCGGAGTGGTTGATTTCAGCCATCCCGCCCAAAATCAACCACTTAGAGAGATCAGCAGAGGAGGAGCTTAAGGCCTGTAAATATCGAGTTTTACGGCTTAACCGAGGGTGGGAAGTGCTTAGTTTGGGACAGCCATGGCGAGGGACTCACGCACCGACCAATTCGCGTTTCTCGCTGGGCTCGTATGCGACGATGTGTCCCGCGACGGCGCTTGCTGCGACCGTATACGGCGAGGCGAGATACATCTGGCCTGGACCGCTGCGGCCGGGGAAGTTACGGTTCTGGGCGCTGATGACAACCTGATCGGGGCGAGTTGAGACTCCGGGGCCGGCGTTGATGCAGGCTCCGCAACTGGGCTCGATGACCTGCGCTCCGGCTTTGCGGAAGATGTCGAGATATCCGCGGCGGACGCAATAATCGCGAGTCTCCTGCGAGCCGAACTGGATGAAGAATTTCACGGAGTCGGCGACGTGCTTGCCCTGCTTGAGGGCGTCGGCGAGAACGGCGGCGTACATGTCCATGTCTTCATTCTTGCCGGCCGTGCAGGTGCCTCCATAGGCGATTTCGACGGGCACAGGAGTGTTGAGCTCGCGAACATAC
>Ga0335079_10008383_pt1 | contig 11783 bp, 10 predicted proteins | sample Lox_Sample_33_FD_206719 | JGI IMG/M metagenome (GOLD analysis project Ga0335079, IMG submission 206719) | Soil microbial communities from Loxahatchee National Wildlife Refuge, Florida, United States - Lox_Sample_3.3 | ecosystem: Environmental > Terrestrial > Soil > Wetlands | place: USA... | reverse complement strand
ACCGTAAGGAGATCCCTCATGAGGCGGATCCGGCTGGCCGGGCAGCTGGCGGAGCCCATCAGCCACTACACCGACGGAGTCGAGGCGGCCGGGTTCCTCTACGTCTCGGGTATGCTGCCGCTCGATGCCAACGGAGACCTCGTGGGCGTCGGTGACGTGGTAAGGCAGGCGGAACAGGTGCTTGACAACGTAGGTGACGTTTTGCGGGCGGGCGGCGCCACCTTCGACGATGTCGTGCGCGTAGGGGTTTACCTGCTGAACGTGGCCGACCGGTCGGCTGTCAACACGGTGCGCCGCCGCTACTTCGGCGACGCCCGGCCGGCGAGCACGCTGGTGGAGGTCAGCGCGCTCGCCATCCCCGAGGCATTGGTAGAAATCGAGGCCGTCGCGCTGCTGCCCCGCCGGGAAGCCTGACCACCCCGGCGTGCGCTGCCGTGCTAGCGGCTCATCATCGAGAGGTGCTTTATGAGACTCGCCCCGACAGCGCTGGCAGCGGCAGCGGCGCTCGCACTCCTGTCCGTCGCCGCCTGCAGTTCCTCGGGCAGCGGTAGTTCCCAGGCCGGCGGTAGTACCCAGGGCGGCGGTAGTTCCCCGGGATCGACGCTGGTGGTGGGGGAATTCAACCCGTTCACCGGGCCCGACGCGGCCTTCGGGCCGGAAATGGTCGCTGGCTGCATCCCCGCGATCCGGCTGATCAACGCCGGCGGCGGGGTGCTTGGCCATCAGATGAGCTGCGTCCAGGAGGACACCCGGGGCGATCCGGCCGACGCGGTGCCGGCCGCGCAGAAGATGATGGCGACCGAGACATCGCTGGTCGGCGTGCTCGGCCCTAGCTCCGATGAGGCGCTGGCCACTGCCCCGCTACTGAACACCGGCCACGTGCCGATGTTCGCCGACACCGGCCAGGCCGCCTTCGATCACACCACCGACGCCTACTTCTACCGGATCACGCCCGCCGACGACGTCAAGGGCTACGCCATGGCGCTCTGGGCCCGCAAGGCGGGCTACACGCGCGCGGCCGCGGTGTTCGGCAACGACGCGGGCGCGCAGTCGGATGTGCCGACGCTGGTCCGTGCCTTCACCCAGCTCGGCGGGACTATCGTCTACAACAAGCCCTTCGCGCTCGACCAGAGCTCTTATCGCAGCGAGGTCGAGAGCATCCTCGCCGCCAAGCCCCAGGTGATCTTCACCGAGGTGGACCCGCAGACCGGGGCGACCTTCCTGTCCGAGCTGCAGCAGCTGCACGGGCTGCTGCCGGTGCTTGGCACCGACGTGACCCTGCAGGCGCCGTGGCTCAAGGCCGCCACCGGTTCGATCGGCGCGGGGGCCTTGACCAAGTACTACGAGGGGATGCAGCCGTACGCGCCGCCGAGCGGCCCGGCCTGGAAGACCTTTAACACGGCCCTGCTGGCGTCGGGATCGCAAGTGCCCAAGCCCAGCCAGTGGAGCACTGACCCGTACTCGATGACCGACTACGACGCCGTCAACGTCATGGCGCTCGCGATGCTCGCGGCCCACAGCACCAGCCCGGCGGCCTTCAACAAGGACGTCATGACGGTCACCGCGCCGGCGCCCGGCAAGACGGTCGTGACGAGCTTCGCCGCCGGGAAGGCCGCGCTGGCCGCGGGCAAGCAGATCCAGTACGTGGGCGCGGGCGGGCCCATCGTGTTCGACCAGTGGCACAACTCGACCGGAGCGTTCGAGGCCGCGAAATACGTCAATGGGAATCCCGTGCTGGTCGGCTCGGTATCGGCGGCTCAGATAGCGGCGATCAGCCGGTGACTGGGGCATGAGGGCCGGCGGCAGCGGGGCAGGGACGGCGCGGCGGCCGTGAACACGATCGTTCCCGCGATCGGGTTCGGCATCGTCACCGCCTCCATCCTGGCGGTGGCCGGTGTCGGGTTCACCCTTCAGTTCGGGGTGACCAACATCCTCAACCTCGCCTACGGCGACATCATGACGGCCGCCGCGTTCGTCGCCTACCTCGTCACCAGTGCCGGCCTGTCCGTGTGGCTGGCACTGGTGGCGGGCGCGGCGTTCGGGTCCGTGTTCTCCGTGCTGTTGAACCGGTTCATCTACACCCCGTTCGTCCGGCGCGGGACGCGGCTGTTCGGCATGATCATCGTGACCATCGCGGTCAGCCTTATCGTGCAGAACAGCCTGCTGGCCATCTTCGGCGCCAACTTCTTCAGCCTGAACCTGCCCCGTCCCACGTCGGTGCACATCGCCGGAATGGTGTTCACCACCGTTCAGCTCGCCATCATCGGGATCGCGGCCGCGGCGATGCTCGTCATCCACGTGTTGCTCCGCTACACCAAGCTCGGCAAGGCGATGCGCGCCACCGCCGCCGATCCCGACCTCGCCCGCAACTGCGGGATCGCCACCGACCGGGTCATCGACCTAGCCTGGGCCATCTCGGGCGCGCTGTGCGGCCTGGCCGGCGTCATCCTGGTGATGAACGTGACCGCGTTCACCGACACGACCGGGGCGCAGTTCCTGATCCCGATCGTGGCCGTCGCGGTGCTCGGCGGGATCGGCCAGCCCTATGGAGCCATGCTGGGCGCCCTGGTCATCGGGATCGCCAGTGAGGTCGCGGCGGCCATCTTCAACCCCGAGTACAAGGACGTCGTCGCCTTCGTGATCCTGGTGATCGTGCTCCTGGCCCGGCCGCAGGGCATCCTGTCGGAGGTCGCCACCCGCAAGGAGGTCGCGGCGTGAGCGTCGCCTGGCAGTTCTACATCTCGACGGTGCTGATCTACCTCGGCGTCGACGTGATCGCGTGCTGGGGGCTGAACCTGCAGTTCGGCGTGGCCGGGCTGGTCAACTTCGCCTACATCATCTTCCAGGCCGCCGGCGCCTACACCGCGGCGGTCCTCACCCTCGGGCCCGCCAAGCCCGCCAGCCAGGGCGGGTTCCAGCAGTACGTCGGCGGCGCCCACTGGCCTTTCCCGTTGCCGATCCTGGCGGCCGGGCTAGTCGGCGGCCTGCTCGCGGCGCTAGTCGGCGGCGTCACCGTCCGGCGGCTGCGCAGTGACTACGAGGCGATGGTCATGCTCGTGGTGTCGCTGATCGCCACCAGTCTGGCCACCAACCAGGTCGGTCTGGTGAACGGGCCGAACGGGCTGGCTCTAGTGCCCAAGCCCCTGGCCACGCTGGTCAACCTCTCGCCGATCGGCTACCAGTGGCTGTTCGTGGGCATCACGGCCGCGATCTGCGTGTGCGTGTACTGGCTCGTGCATATCGTGACGAGCTCGCCGCTAGGGCGCGCGCTGCGCGCGGTCCGCGACAACGAGCGGGCGGCGGCAGCGCTGGGCAAGAACGTCACCGGGCTGCGCATGCTCGCGTTCATCCTGGGCGGCGTGATCGCCGGCATCAGCGGCGCCGTCCTGGTCGAGTTCATCTCCGCCTGGTCTCCCGGTTCGTGGCTGTACCCGGAAACGTTCGTGTACTTCACCGCCGTCATCGTGGGCGGGTCTGGCAACAACCTGGGCGTCATGGTCGGCGCGCTGCTCGTACCCGTCGCCTTCCTCGAGGCCACCCGGTTCCTGCCTCAGTTCGGCCCGCCCGGGCTCATCGACGCCCTGCAGTGGATCGTCGTCGGTGCGCTCGCCCTCATCTTCTTGTGGTTCTGGCCCCGTGGCGTGATTCCCGAGCGGCGGCGGCGCTTCCCGGTGGTCGCCAAGGACGAGGTGCCCGTGGGGACCGGGGAATGAGCGACCCCTCGCGACCCGTGCTCGCCGTTCAGGACCTGAATCGCGAGTTCGGCGGGGTGCACGCGGTGAACGGCGCGTCCTTTACCGTCCCGCCCGGCCGGATCACCGGCCTGATCGGGCCCAACGGTGCCGGGAAGTCGACCGCGCTCAACATCATTGCCGGTGCGCTCAAGCCGAGCGCCGGGACGGTTTCCTACCAGGGGAAGGACATCACCGGACTGCCCTCCTACAAGGTGGCCCGGCGCGGGATCATCCGCACCTTTCAGCTCTCCAGTGAGTTCGCCGCGCTGACTGTATTGGAGAACCTGCTGGTCGCGGCGCCTGCGCCGCGAGGCGAGGCGCTGTGGCAGGCGGCGCTCGGCAAGCGGTACTGGCGGCCGCAGGAGCGGGCCATGGTGGAGCGCGCCCGGCAGTTGCTGGCCCGCTTCGACATGTCCGCCAAGGAAGATGAGTACGCCGGGAATCTCAGCGGCGGCCAGAAACGCCTGCTGGAGCTGATGCGCGGGCTGATGGCCAAGCCCGCGCTGTTGCTGCTCGATGAGCCGATGGCCGGCGTGAACCCGTCCCTGGCCCGCAGGATCGAGCAGCATCTGGTTGACCTGGTCGGTGAGGGACTCACGATGCTGATGATCGAGCACGAGCTGGCCGTGGTGGAGCGGCTGTGCGACCCCGTCGTAGTCATGGCCCAGGGACGGGTGATCTCGCAGGGAACCATGGCCGACATCCGTTCCGATCAAGAGGTGCTGGATGCCTATCTCATCGGATAGCGCACCGGGCGAGCGGGAGCGGCACCCAGCGGTCCTGCGCCTGACTGGCGTCGCGGCGGGATACGGCGGCGCCGCGATCGTGTCCGGCGTGAGCATCAGCGTCGGGCCAGGGGAGGTGGTCTCGGTCATCGGGCCGAACGGCGCGGGCAAGTCCACCTTGCTCAAGGCCGTGACCGGCCGACTCCCGGTGATGGCTGGCACGGTCACGTTCAAGGACCGGGACGTGACGAACTGGCGTGGGCATCGCCTCGCCCGGATGGGACTGGGTTTCGTACCGCAGACCAAGGACGTGTTCGACACCCTGACGGTGACCGAGAACCTGGAGATGGGCGGCTACCTGCTCACGAAACCGCAGCTGGCCGCCAGGATCGACCAGGTGATGTCGACGTTCCCGGCCCTGGCGAACATGCGGTCGCGGACGGCGAGCAAGCTGAGCGGTGGCGAACGGAAGATGCTCGCGGTGGCGCGGGTGCTGATGGTCGAGCCGACCGTTCTCGTCCTCGACGAACCGACCTCCAACCTGTCGCCGGAGCTGTCCCGGTCGGTGCTCCGGGACCAGGTCCGGCGTCTGGCCGACTCCGGGACGGCTGTGCTGCTGGTCGAGCAGAAGGCATTCGAGGCGCTCGGTGTGTCCGACCGGGCCTACATTCTGGTTGCGGGACGGGTTGAGATCGCGGGCGCGGCTAGCGAGATTCTCGGCCGATCCGACATCCGCGAGGTCTTTCTCGGCCAATCCGGAACCGATTCCCCGGCCGCGCAGCCCTCCCCTGGACAGGCCGCGCGCGATGTCAATACCCCAACGCATCCGACTTTGGGTCGAGAGCCATGATCGAGACTGGCGATCAAGGAGACCCCGCCTCCCATCGCCCGGGCGAAACCGGCGACGATCCCTCCGCCACGGTGCGGCAGCCGGCGATGCGGCGACGGGGCACATACGTCAGCAAGAGTGACATGGTCACCGACGTAGTCAGAAACCTCATTACCGACGGTCTTCTGTCGCCGGGCACGCCGCTTCGGCAGCGCGACCTTGCCGAACAGTTTGACGTCAGCTACACGCCAGTGCGCGAGGCGCTCCGGCGGCTCGAGTCAGAGGGTCTGGTGGTTACCGACGTGCACCGGGGGGCCATCGTCGCCCGCACTGAGTCGGAGAAGCTGGAAGAGAACTACCGGATCCTGGCCGCCCTGGAGGCGCTGGCTGGAAGCCTTGCGGTGGCCAAGATCACCGACGATGACATCGCGGATATCGAAGCCCGCTGCCGGGAGGTTGCGGCGTGCCTGCCGGACGACGACCGGCTGGCGGAACTCAACCGGCAGTTTCATTTTCGGATCTACGAATGCGCACGCTCGCCGATGCTGCTTCTCCTCATGAGGTTGCTGTGGCGGTCGTTCCCGCACGGCCCGCAAGCCGGGCGGCCGCACCAGGAATCGGCTCGGCAGCACGACGCTCTTGTCAGGGCACTTAAACACAGAAATGAGGAGCAGGTGGTTGCCATAATCCGCGACCACACCCTCGGCAGCATCAAGTACCTGCCGCAGCAATGACCGGGCGGGAACCGCTGGGCATCGGCGGTCTGTCGCCAGGCTTCCTTCCGGGTCAGCGTGCTCAGACCCACCCCCGGGCCGACCGTCGGCCGAGTCATGCCGACGCACGGCGACCGGATCACCATGATCCGGCACATGGTACTTGCGGATCCGCAGCCTAGTCCTTCCGGCAACGAGCATGCGATTCAGCGTGATCCTAGTGAGGTAATAATCGGCATGCAATCATCGTCATAACGAGCTGATTATGGGCCGCTCATGACCGTCCGGTTGATGCCAACCACCGGGGTTATCCCGTTCGGCACATAGGCAACACCGATGATGTTGCCTATGTTATTCCCGATGACTGTCTGGGAGCCGACAACGGCGGACAGGGGCTCCGTTCGATCCGACCCTCGGCACACAGGGCACGTCTGCATAGCTTCTCCCACGTAGTCCCCTGCGCACACATCAGCGTAGACAGCGTTGCGTCATCGGGAGTGCGATTCGCCGAAACAGGCCCCACTGGCCCCGGATGAGCAGGCGTACCCTCCGCGAGGAGGGGCCTCACGCCCGTTCGACGAGGGTAACAACAACTTCCTCGTATGGTAGTTGCCCGCTGTTAACTGCTCGGTGGATGCGTGGGGCATTGGGTTCGTCCCAATGAGCCTCGCCGGCAACGACCGGAACGAGTTTCGGTTCTCCTCCGTCTTGATACTCGATTCGCAGTTGCTCACCTTGAAGAACGACGGTCACCCGGTGGAATGGATCGACGTGCCACGGGGAGGCCTCACCAGGCTCGAGACGGGCGCGATTGACTCGCACCCCATCTCGCTCAGTGATCTGCAGATCCCATATCATCGGATGACCTCCGGTTGTTCGATCTACTTGAGCGCTACCGTCACTCCAGCTGGATGACGTCGCCTCGTATGCGAGCGTGACTCACATTGTGCCACCGTTAGTGGCGCTTGCCGCTTGTGCCCGCGCCGCTCCCCAGTGGGCCGGCAGCCTGAGTCGGCGGAAGACGGCCAGCGACCGATATGTCCCGTCCGCCGGACTGACGGCCAGGCCGCCGACGTTGGTCACCGACGCGCCCAACGCGGCGGGGCAATGCGGAGAGTCACTTCATGATCACTATATGCCAGCCTGGTGCGGCCCGATCCCGGCGAGGTCAGACGGCGCGGTTAACCTTCTCGGCGAAGATATCGCCGGTTTACTGGCGAATGCCCCGTGGCGGCCGCCCAGAAGATGATTATATGTCCTTACCCGTTTTGTAACGCGAGATTGTGGGCTCGGCCGCCATGTTGACCCGAGCGGCGGCGATCATTGCGAAGGGAAAGAGGGGTGCGTATGGAGGGCGGCTTGCGCCGCTTCAGCCGGGCATGCGCGCTGGCTCAGGCCTGACGATGTGAGGTGCGAACGTAGTGCGTAAACGATCGGTGACGAATCCCGGCGACCCAGCTGGCGCGGCCGGGGCCGTCAGCGGAGGGCTAGCCAACGGAGAAGGTTCGGTGCGTCATGCGGGCGGAAGCGCCGCGAGTGACGGCTCGTATGCCGTCGGCGGACGGGACGCGGCGAGCATGGGACCGCAGCCCGTCATCGGCCCGGCCGCTTCCGGCGGCCAGACGCCCGTGGTCGTCGCCCAGCCCCAGTCGGGGCCCCCGCCCGCGGCCGGCATGGTCGGGACCACCCATCCGCATCCCAGTCGGCCCGGCTCGGCTCAGTCGCGATTCGCCCTGGGGAACTGGCGCGTCCGCTGGCGGCTGGCCGCCTTGATCGCGGTGCCGTTGCTGACCGCGGTGGTGCTCGGTGCGCTGACCATCAGCAGGGACGTCAGCAACTGGCAGACGGCCGGCCGTGTTCAGCACCTTGCCCAGCTCAACAGCGCGGTGGTCAAGTACATCCAGGCAGTGGAAGATGAACGCGACTATTCAGTCGCCTCCACAGCGAATAGGGGTGGCTTTTCTGCCAGGCTGAGGACCGCACGGCGTGTTACCGACGACGCCGCCGCAGAGGTCGCCGACTTGGCGGATGGCATCACGGTCGGAGCCGGCTATCAGCCCGTCGCGGTGCAGGCGGTGAACGCGATAGAAGTAAGCGCGAAAACCCTTCCGTTCGTCCGTAAGGCGGTGGCGGACCCGGAATTCCCCATGACGGCAATCATGCAAGCGTACACCGTGAACGTCATCCAGCCCGCGAACACATTCTCAAGCGTCGTCGGGAACGAGACCACCAATATCGATTTCCGGCGCGACGCCACCGCCCTAGGCGCACTGCTCCAGGTCGAAGACTCCAAGTCGGTTCAGCGGGCCCTCCTGCTGAGGGCGGTCAGCCTCCCCCAGCCGACGCTGTCGCCCGACGACCTTGCCAGCCTCCAGCAGGCACAGCAGCAGGAAAAGGCGGATCTGGCCAACTTCAACGCATCCGTAGATCCCGCCGAGCAGCTGAACTACAGCAACACGGTGACCGGGCCGCAGGTCGACACCGCCGCCACGCAGGAACAACTCGCGGAGGCCTTGCTTACCGGCCCCTTGCCGCACCGGCTCACCCCGGCGAACGAGCGCACCCTGGCCGCGGCAAACGTGAACGACGACATGTCGTTCACTATCGGCAAGGTGCGGCGAGTCGCCGACGAACTGAACGGCAACATCTCCACGCTAGCAAATACGTTCAGGAACAATGCCGCCACGGGCCTGCTGGTCACCAGCCTGGTGACGCTGCTGCTGCTGTTCCTGGTCGCGCTGGTCTCGACGATCGTGGCCCGCTCGCTGATCCGCCCGCTGCGCAAGCTCCGCTCCGACGCGCTCGACGTGGCCGGCAACCGGCTGCCCGAGATGGTGCGCAGGCTCAGCCAGAGCGAGGGCGCCGACGAAGGCGTCGAGATCGAGCCCATCGGGGTTACCTCCACCGACGAGATCGGTGAGGTCGCCCGGGCCTTCGACCAGGTCCACCGCGAGGCGGTCCGGCTGGCCGCCGACGAGGCCATGCTGCGTAGCAACCTGAACGCCATGTTCATCAACTTGTCCCGGCGCAGCCAGACGCTGATCGAGCGGCAACTGTCGCTGATCGACTCGCTGGAGCAGAGCGAGCAGGACTCCGGCCGGCTCAGCAGCCTATTCCGGTTGGACCACCTGGCCACCCGCATGCGCCGCAACTCGGAGAACCTGCTGGTTCTGGCGGGCCACGAAGTGAACAGGCGGTGGAGTCAGCCGGTGCCGCTCGTCGACGTGCTGCGCGCCGCCATCTCCGAGATCGAGCAGTACGAGCGGGTCGTGCTCAACGTCCAGCCCGGGATCGTGGTCGTCGGCCAGGCCGTCAACGACGTGGTCCACCTGGTCGCGGAGATCGTGGAGAACGCGACCACGTTCTCCCCGGAAGACACCCAGGTGTACGTGTCCGGCCAGCCGCTGTCCAGCGGCGGCGTGCTGCTCGACATCACCGACAACGGCGTGGGCATCTCGGACCAGGAGATGTCGCACGCCAACTGGCGGCTGGACAACCCGCCTGTGGTCGACGTGGCCGTGTCCCGGCGGATGGGCCTGTTCGTGGTCGGCCGCCTGGCCGCCAGGCACGGCGTCCGGGTCCGGTTGCGGCACGCTCAGGCCGGCGGCCTGACCGCGCTGATCTGGCTGCCCGACACGGTGGCGGCGCCCGAGGTCGCTCCGCCGCTCGGCCGTCTGCGCCGGTTCGAGGCCGACGACTACGGGGCCGCCCCGTCGCTGTCCGCGCCCACCGCGACCGCTTCGGCCCAAGGACCCGCGGCGGCTTTCCAGGCCACGGCGGCCGCGAGGATCCCGAGGTTCTCGGCCGCCGCGTCCTCGGCATCCGCCGCCCCCGCGGCGCCCGCCGCCCCCGCGGCGCCGTCCCTCAGTCCCCCGGCGAACGCCGGCCCGCCGGGCACCCCGGCCGGGCCGATGGACCCCGGGGCCGGCGTTCCAGCGCAGCCGGCTACCGAGGGCACCCCGGCGGGCAACAACTGGGAGCCGGCCGGCAACGGGTGGGACCTGGGCAACGGCCAGGCTAACCCGCAAGCCCCGGATCGCCAGGACGGGCCGCCGACCCAGGCGCTGCCCGTCCGCAACGGCAACACGGCCGCGCCCGCCAACGGGAAGGCGGCCGGGGGACCGAAGGACGACGTCGAGCCGCCGACCCAGGAGCCCGGCGGCCCGAGCCAGCTGCCCTCCTTCGGCGGAGCGGTCCCTTCAACCCCTTCAACCTCTTCGGCGCCGAGTTCGCAGCCAGCGCAGAGCCCGCAGTCCCCCATCGGCAGCAAGAACATCCACGGCAGCGACGGGCCGAGCGCGGGCGGCGCGGCGAACGGCACAGCCGGCCCCGGGCGCGGCGACGCAGCCGACGGCCAGGTGACGGTCCCGCCGGGCGGGCCGGAGCAGCGGCTGCCGATCTTCGACTCGCTGGAATCCGACTGGTTCCGGCGCAGCGGGAAGGCCATGACCGGCCCGCAGCGGGCGCTGGGCAGTTCGGCTCCGCAGCCGGACGGCCAGGGGTCGTGGACGTCGCCCGCCGACGAGGGCTGGCGTGCGGCTCAGGTGGTAGCGTCGCCCACGGCAGGAGACACTACTCAGGCAGGGCTGCCGAGACGGGTTCCGAGGGCTAACCTCGTGCCAGGCTCCGTCGGCAGCGGCGGTTCAGGAGGAAGCCAGGACGCGGCGGCCGAAGCTCCTGCCAGGTCGGCGGACGCAGTCCGCTCCCGCATGGCCAGCCTCCAGCGAGGCGTGCGCGAGGGTCGCGCCGCTGCACCCCAGATCGAGGAGCCATAGGACCCGATGAAAGCTCAAGGCCCAGGCACAGCGAGACGAGGAGGTACCTGTATGGACGGGCGACGAGAGGAGTGCGCATGAGCACGCCAGGGCGCCCTGCGCAGGACCTTAACTGGCTGATCACCAACTTCGTGGAACGAGTGCCCGATGTGGCTCACGCGGTAGTGGTGTCCTCGGATGGCCTGCCGCTGGCGTTCAGCGCCGGTTTCCCGCAGGAGCGCGCCGATCAGCTGGCCGCGGTGACCTCGGGGCTGACCAGCCTGACCCAGGGCGCGTCGCGGGTGTTCGAGGGTGGCGCGGTAGTGCAGACTGTCGTGGAGATGCAGCGCGGTGTGCTGGTGATCATGGCGATCAGCAACGGCTCGAGCCTTGCTGTCCTCGCCGCGTCCACCTGCGATCTCGGGCTCGTGGCCTACGAGATGACCCTGCTGGTCGAGCGGGCCGGGCGGGTCCTGACCCCTGCCACCCGCGGCATCATGCAAGCAGCCATCCCGGGTGACGGACGAAGGTGACCGGAGGTATCGGTGGCGGGCCAAGGGCGAGGTGACAACCAGTCACCGTTCGTAGGCTTGCCCGGTTCCTGGCAGGGACGGGCCGGTCTATGGGATGAGGGACCGGGATCAGGGCGTTCTGGTTTCGGTTTCGCTACTGAGGAAGATGGTGCGACACGGCTTGTCCGGCCGTATACGGTTACTGGAGGCCGGACTCAGCCGAGGTACCAGCTCGCCATTGAGGCACTGGTCACGGCGACCGTGCTCGAGCCTCGTGATCTATCGGTGCTGGCACCGGAATGCCAGGCGATCCTCCAGTTCTGCCGGGACTGGCGGTCGGTGGCCGAGGTGTCAGCGGTGCTCCGGCTACCGCTTGGCGTGGCCAGGATTCTCATCGCCGACATGAGTGCGGACGGGCTCGTCCGCATCCACCAGCGCGATGATTCTGAGGGCCGTCCGGACCTCAATTTGCTCGAAAGGGTGCTTAGTGGACTCCGTAAGATCTAGCGTCGCCCA
>Ga0335079_10008381_pt1 | contig 11785 bp, 5 predicted proteins | sample Lox_Sample_33_FD_206719 | JGI IMG/M metagenome (GOLD analysis project Ga0335079, IMG submission 206719) | Soil microbial communities from Loxahatchee National Wildlife Refuge, Florida, United States - Lox_Sample_3.3 | ecosystem: Environmental > Terrestrial > Soil > Wetlands | place: USA: Florida... | reverse complement strand
CGGGGTTCAAGGGGGCGACACTCACCGTCAGTTTTGCTTTCTTCGATCTGACGCAGGGCGCGGCCACAACCGCAGTTCTTACTCTCTTCAAAGGAATTTTCAACCCACCGGACGAAATCACGGAATCCATATTTCGTGTTACCGCCGTCAACAAGATGAACATGCAGCGGGTATTGATGCCGCAAGTGCGGGTGCAGCGGCGATGCCCGTGGGAGTTTCCAGCGACGTCCGATCAAAGGCAAGAAGCCGTCGCCGGAGGCGCCAATGGAAGATACTCGCGGTTCTACCGTTGCGGATATTCCCCGGACGTACCCGGCGGCGCGGGAATGCTCAACGGCGCCGTTCCATACACAACGTGCGGATTCACCAGGTCCGACTGCGAAGCGCGGGGCATGTTCGACCAGGATCACTCGCTCCAAGCGACGCGAAGATTCGGCGGCATGGAATTCGTGCCGTCAGCGACGCTGGTTCGATCGTCAGGTGAATCCGGACGCCACTGGTCGCCGATGGTGTCGAATGTTGCCTTGTACAACGATTTCGTCCCGCTGGTTTACGGAACCGTCTGGTACTCGCCGAGTATCGTGTTTGCCAGGAACGACGGCAATCTAACCCGCATCGAAGTGTTACTGGGGATGGGGGAAATCAACAACGTCATCAAGGTGTTGGTGAACGGCATCGAGATTCCGCAAGGACAATCAGGCACCAACATGACGGGAACGGGCTGGTTCAACCTGTTCAGTACGGGCGCGCGAACGGGAGGGTTTAATGCGAATTTCAGCGACAAGAATGGAAATCCTCTAGGCGACCCTTACGGGAGCATGGCGGCACTCTCGGTGGTCGTTCCGAATCAGATTAATGACGGCAGCAACTTACCGGCGATTACGGTGTTACTGGAAGGATCGAAGCTGGACACGTATGGGTTAGACGGAAGTTTTGTCACTAATACGTTCACTAACAATCCCGGGTGGATTCTGCTCGATATATTGCGGCGGTGTGGATGGGACTTAGACGAAGTCGATCTGCCGAGCTTCGCAGCCGCGGCGGCGTATGCGGATGAGCAAATACAGACGCAAGATCTCTACGGAAACACGATCACGGTGCCGCGTTTCGGATGTAATCTGGCGCTGGTGAACCGACGCACGGCGGGCGATCTTATCCGAGGAATTCGCAACACGTGCCGGCTGTATCTGACCTATGGAACCGGTGGGCTGCTGGAACTTGGCGTGGAGAACACATTTGCACTGCAACAGCCAACCAAGCCGGACTGGAGTAACAGCCCAAGTGTGTATAACGGCGGCTGGCCGAGTTACGAGTTCGGCGACGGATCCTCGGGAGTTTCCGGCATTGTGCGGCGCGCCAACGGAGAGTCCAGCCTGCGTCTCTGGTCGCGCAGTATTACAGATACTCCGAATCGTTTCGCCGTAGAGTTTCAAGATGCGCTGAATGAGTATCAACAGGATAGTTACGCACTGACCGATGTGGACGATGTCCAACTGGCGGGACAGGAAATAACAGCGCCCATGACGGCGCTGGGAATTCCGAACTACGATCAGGCAGCGCGAATCCTTAAGTTCAACCTTGATCGATCCATTCGGGGTAACATATACGTGCAGTTTCAAACCAGCGTCAAAGCGTTGGGACTTCGACCGGGCGACTTAATCACACTTACCTATCTGAAAGAGGGATTTACTCAGCAGCCTTTCCGAGTCATCACCATCGCGCCGGACCTGAATTACCGAACCGCGCAAATTACCGCGCAGATTCACGACGATGCGTGGTATGACGACACGAATGGCCAAGTGCCGGGCAACTCGGGAGCGCGGCGGCAACCCGGATCTGGGGTGGGACTTCCGCGACCGCTGATTGGGACGGTGGTGGATGCGAACGGAGACGTACAGTTTGGAGTAACGGAAACGACGCTCCAGGCGGCGGACGGGAGCACGGCGGTTGAAGTGACGGTAGCGTTCTCCGTGCCATCCACGGTAGCCTCGGGCGCTCCCGGCGTGCCGCTGCTGAGTTTGGCGGCGGTCATTTCCACGACCGGCGGGACACTGAACGGCGGGGCCACACTGTACTACGCGGTGAGCGCGGTGGACGCCTCCGGATCGGAGGGCAGTCTTTCGTTTATCGTTCCGGCGACAATTCCCGCCGGGCCAGGCACCAATACGGTTACACTGACGGGACTCAGCTTTCCACCGGTGGCGGCCACGTTTCGCGTGTATCGCGGCGCAAGCCCGGCGCAATTGTACGAGATCGCCTCGAATCAGAGCATCGCAACGCAGTTCACAGACAGCGGCCTGGCGGACCAGATTAGTCCTCCTCCGGATCCTAATTTCGACCACGCGAATTTTTACTGGCGGATGGAGCAACAGCCGGAATACCCGGCCACTACGCATGATTCCTTGTCGATCGGCAACGACACGCTGGAGATGGCGGCGAACGGATACCAAGGGATGATTGTTCGGATCACGCGCGGGACCGGAGCAGGTCAAGAGCGCGCCATCGCATCCAACACGACGACGGTTCTACAAATCAACTTGCCGTGGGACACGCAGCCGGACACGACCAGCAATTTTGTCGTAGCAGAATCCGGCTGGCACGCCGGGGCGACGGCGCACGCCAGTCCCGTGCAATTTGAAATTCCGAACCGAACCGGAGCAACCGTTCACATCTCCGGACGAGCGGCGAACGTGAACAACGAGGAATCGCCACTGGAATTGTGTACGGTAACCCGGTGGGTGATCGGAGGAGCGGGTGGCCTGGATGCGGATGTGCCGCCCGCGCCGTCGTTCGGTTTGGGTTTTTCGACTGCGTTCGGCGGCTCGATCGACCTGAGCGGCGTCAGCTTTACGGATCTGACCAATACGCACACGATCAGCGCCGGCACATTCACTTTGCATTATTTTGAAGAGCTGGATGGATTGCCGACGCTGTCGTTGGCAGCCGCCATTGGCGCGCAGGACACATTCGCGGATCTCAATGCTCCGAGTACGGCGCCGGTGGGAAGCTTCATCCAACTGGAAGCGGAGGTGCTGCAAATTGCGGCCGTACTGAACGGCGGATCACGCTTCCAAGTGGTGAGGGGAGTGCACACCAGCCCGAGCGCGGGGCACGCCAGCGGGGTCCTGGTGTACACCCTCTCGAACAAGACGCAGATCGTGCCGTTCGCTCGCGACTTCTTTGGCAGTCCGGCGAGCGGGGCCTGGAGCTTTCCCGTCTTTCTGCCGGACTGCCGCATTGCCAGTGCCGAGCTTTTCGTTACGAATATCAAGGGGAACAGCCCGACGGCCGCCATCTGCGTAACGCAGGCCGACGACTACGGACTGCGAACGCTAGCGGGCGGACAGTACTCGTTTCAGGTGGAAGGCTTTCTGGCGATTGAAACCGGCGCCACGCCCGATATCATTGTCGAGAACAAGTATTCCGTACGCGATGTGTATGCGGTCATCCGGCAAGCGCCGGTGGGCGGTCCGGTCAATTTCCAGGTGAACCAGGACGGGAATCTATATTGCGCGCTCACGATCGCGGACGGGCAAACGGTCTCTAACTCGGCGGACGGCGCACTACTGCCACTGTTGATGCCCGGCGCGCGGCTCAGCCTGGACATCACCATGGTGGGGGTGACGAATCCGGGGGCGGATTTGACCGTAGTGATTCGACTGTAGGGGAGTGGGAACGGGGACAGGCCCCTTGCATATGTCTCTACAGAAACTGCGTCCGGATCGCGACTTGCAATGTTATTTCCTGGAGCCGTCAGCGGCCGCGGCGCTGAGCGCGACCAGTGCAACGGGATTCACAATATCCGGCTCGTGGCGACAGCAGTTCGACTGGGTGGTCATCGAGTGGAACCGAAATAACACGTTCGAACATCCAGCATTTCGTAACCTTCCTGACGGCGATCTGAGCGGCCTCGTGCTGACTTATGATGAAACCCGCCAAAATTGCATACCTCTCGATTCCAGCCTATATCCAACAGTAGACTGGCCGTCACTTCGCATCTGGGTTGACCCCGGCGGCGTGGAGACGCTTTACAAGGTGCCGATCAAATCCCATGCCACGCCAATTGCTGGGAGCTATCGACCAGCGACAGCGACTTTCACCCTCACAGGACTTATGACACCGGGGGATTGGGTGGAGCTGGCATGGTTGTCGGAACACTACAACCACAAGGTTGCGGACGGCGACACGCTGGACAGCGTGGTACAAGACATTGTGGATGCGATCAACCAGGCGCCGTCACCAACTATGCAAGCATCGGGCAGCGGAAACCAGATCACATTAACGTTGCAGTCGAGCACCGCGGGAGCCAATGGAAATCGGATCGGAGTATACGGAAACGTGCAGGCGGATGCCGGTCCGACAGTGCCGGTGACGGAGAGCTGGCAACCGTGGTTTCAACTACTGAGTGGAGGAACGTCTCCGACTCAATGGAGAGTTATACTGGACTTCAGTTCTCTGGTGGCGGATGACAATGTGACCGTTATTCCTACGCAGTCGGTTCGCAAAATGCGCTGGACTTACTCGGCAGATTTACAGCCCGGCGCCTATCAGCGCAGCGAGTTCCAAGTTAATATTTCGAACTGGACTGTAAGTGGAAGTAACGTGACTTACCAGGTGGCGGGACCGGGCACCCGCCGAATTGAAGATACTGCGCCGGAGGTCCGTTACTCAGCCGACTGGACCCTGGGGACGGGAAATTTTTCCGGAGGAACCATCCACGTCACGACCACTCCAGGCGATTCGCTTTCTTGCACATACCGCGCCAGCCAGTCGCACCAGTTGTACCTGGGGACGAGGAGAACATTCAGCGGAGCGCAGATTACGGTAACGATCGATCAACAGCCGGCCACCACGGTGAATTTGTTTCTGGCCGGAGAGGATGTGCTGGTAAGAATCCCGCTGGGTACATTCTCGGGCCAAGATCAGCATACGGTGACGCTGACTCATGCGGGGAACACCGGCGCCAGCTTTTATTTTGACTTTCTTGAGCTGGCGGTGACAACGGACTCGCTGCCATCGTTTCCGCCGGATACGAGGACAACGCTGGCGACCGACTGGGACACCGACCATTCCATTGCGCTGGCACCGGAGAGAACGGCTTGGATGATTCAAGCACTAGGCTTCACGGGGAGGGCCAATCATTACGCGGGCGCACTCCGGCATTACGAGCTCGTGCCGCACAATTACACTTATGCATCCGCCACGGTCGAGTTCAACGGCACACCGGCACGCAGCGCCGTTACCACTTTGAGTATCGGCCTAAGCGGCTCATCCCTACCGCCGACGGACATCCAGCACCTGAATTTGTTCGGCGACACGGCAGTGAGCATTGCCAAAGCGTTCGAGTTGGAGATCAACAGCGGGTACACAGCCATTTGGGCGCAGGCGAGCGGCAACGTACTGACGATTTACTCTCGAGAGATCGGTTCGGACGGCAACCTGATTACGCTGTCGACGGATCCGGCGACCGGGACGTTCGCGCTCGAGGCGAGCGGCGCTACGCTGGCCGGCGGCACCGGCGGGTCCGCGATTAATGGCGGCAATGACGACAACTGGGTTACCGACCTGACCGCAGTACCTAGAATGAATCGCGCGGCGCGCGACTGGAGCCGCAGTCTATTTAGCGCACTGCAGGGTTATGGGATTGCCGCGACCGGGGCGTTCAGCATGGAGCTCGGGCACGGCGATGGTTCCACAGAAGCGGGGATCGCGCAACGGTATCCGAGCGGGAACGCGGTGATGCTCAACACACCGGCACTGCAGACGAACTTCTCTCCGACGAGCACGGCATTCTGGAAGCAGGCATACCTGGACCTGGCCACGTTAATGCACGACGCCGGGCAGACACCTTATCTGCAGTTCGGCGAAGTGCAGTGGTGGTACTTTCCCGACGATGGCTCGGGAATGCCATATTATGACGCCTACACGACGAGCACGTTCGCGGCAACCTACGGGCGTGCAATACAAGTGTTCACGAACAGCAGCGCATCGCCGTTGGCCTATCCGCAAGAAGTCCAGTTTCTGTCCGGCCTGATTGGCGGGTTTACCAGTGCGATCATGAGCTTCGTTCGGGCCACGTTCCCCAACGCGAAGTTCGAGGTGCTGTATCCGCCAGACGTGAATAACACGCCGCTGAACGGCGCGGTGAATCTGCCGGCGAGCTGGAGCCCGTCGACACTCGATTGCCTAAAAACTGAGAATTTCACTTTCACCGGCGAACGCAATCTGGACCAGGCAAGGAACTCCGTTCTGCTGCCGATGCAGATGGGGTTTGCGCAGGCCAACAGCAGCCACCTGGTGGGAATTACCGGCTACACGACTCCGTGGGAGAAAGAAGCACGGATTTCGCTGGGGGAGAATTTGGAGTCGGTGGTGCTGTTTGCGCTCGACCAATACTGCTTGATGAGCTGCCCGATACCGCTGCCGCTGGGGGCGCGCCAGGGCCGGCACATGGGCGCCGCGCGCTGAGGCGCCAAGAAGCCGCAAACTTCTAATCGCCGCGAATGAACGCGAAGACACGCAAATCAGACAGCAAGTGGCCGACGGGGGCGTCGGCCGCGGACCAGGGGGTCCGCCCCACAAAAAACTGTTATTGTTTTGAGTTAGGCCCGTGGTCCTGGTTCAGAACGTTTCCAAGCTGTACCGCTTGTACCAAAATCCCTCCGATCGCATTCGCGAGCTGATTCCTTTTCAATCCCGAACCCTGCATCACGATTTCTGGGCGCTGCGCGAGATCAACTTCAGCGTCGAAAAAGGCGAGACGCTGGGCATTGTGGGCCCGAATGGTTGCGGCAAGAGCACACTGCTCGAAATCATTTGCGGAATTCTGCAACCGACAACGGGGAGAGTGGTGACGCGAGGGCGAGTCGCGGCGCTGCTGGAACTTGGCGCCGGATTCAATCCGGAGTTCACGGGACGCGAGAACGTTTTTCTCAACGGCGAGATTATGGGCCTGGGGCGCGCGAGCATCGAGCGCGCGCTGCCGTCGATCGCAGCGTTTGCAGATATCGGCGAGTTCTTCGAGCGGCCGGTGAAGGAATACTCGACGGGCATGTACGTCCGGCTGGCGTTCGCCACCGCGATTCACGTGGAGCCGGACATCCTGGTGGTGGACGAAGCGCTGGCGGTGGGAGATGCGGTATTCGCGAACCGGTGTGTCCGCAAGTTTCAGGAACTCAGGCAGCGGAAGATCACGGTGATTTTCGTTTCGCACGATCTGGGCCTGGTGAAGCAACTCTCCGACAGGGCCATTCTGCTGGTGCAAGGGCGAATCCACGCGCAGGGCGAGCCGAACCAGGTGATCAATCAATATATCGGGCTGGTGCTGGAGAAGCAGCGCGCGGATGCGGAGCCGAGGGAGGCGGGTCGGCTGACAGCGGGCTTCCGTCACGGCGACCGCTCGAGCGAGATTCTGGACGTGCAATTGCTTGACGCGGGCGGCGAGCGGGTCAAAGTGGTGGCGAGCGGCGAGCCGGTGCGTGTGCGGGTGCATTCCGTGTTTCACGAGCGGAAGGCAGATCCGATGGTTGGGATTCTGATTCGGAACCGGATTGGGATGGACGTTTACGGCACCAATACGCGAGTGGAGCAGATAGCGCTCGGGGAGTTTGAGGCGGGCGATGAGCTGGAGTTGGAATTCCGGTTTGAGTGCTGGCTGGCTCCGCAGCAGTACACTTTGACGGCAGCGACGCAAAACGCAGACGGGTCGAGCCATGACTGGCTGGATGATGTGCTGGCGTTCGAGGTGGTGGATGCGCGTGCGCTGGCCGGGGTGGCGAATCTGAGGGCGAAAGTCGAGTGGCAAAAGAAACCGGCACGAGAGCGCGCATTACCGTAAAAGTGCAGCCGCGAGCGAAGGCGACGCGCGTGGCAGGGCGGATGGGAATTGCGTACCGATTACAACTTGCCGCGCCGCCGGTGGACGGGAAGGCCAACGAAGAGTGCATCGCGTTTCTGGCGGAGATGGCGGGTGTGGCGAAATCGCGGGTACGAATTCTATCGGGGTTGACGAGCCGGATGAAAGTGGTGGAGATTGACGGGATCGGGCAGGAGGAGATGGAGAGAAGGCTGAGCAGGTAGAGCAGGTAGGAATGGGGACAGGCAGCACTGTCCACGACGGGCGGGACGATAAGTTGTGAGAGTTTGGGTTAGGGACAGTGAAGCCAGTCCCCGTGCAGCTTTATCTGCGGACATTCCCTTCATCATCGAAGGGCCACCGGAGAATTACCTGGTCGACGTTTTCGTAGTCATCGGCGATAGCGTTCAGGACCAACAGCCTGACAAGCTCGTCATGGTTCATAAGACTATTCGAGCATAGGACGGGGGACAGGCTGCACTGTCCACGACGAGCAGGTCGGCAGGTTGTGAGCGGGTCGATTAGGGACAGTGGAGCCAGTCCCCGGCGCGCACCGTTGCTGTAAGATCGAATATCCATGATCTATGTCGTGGTGATCTCGGTGATCGTGGCGGTGCTGCTGGCGACGGCGGTGATGCGTTCGGTGCGAGTTCACAGCCAGGCGGATTTTCTGGTGGCGGGCCGGAGCCTGCGGTGGCCGGTGCTGATTTTCACGCTGCTGTCTTCGTGGATCGGCGCGGGGAGTTTATTTGCCGGTGGCGAGAACGCTTACCGCAACGGATTTGCCGCGCTGTGGCAGCCGGCCGGCGGCTGGCTCGGATTGATCGTGATCGCCTTGATTGCAGGGCGGGCGCGGCGGTTCGCGCAGTATACGGTTCCGGATTTACTCGAGACGCGCTACAACACGGCGGCAAGAATTTTCGCCACGATCGCTATTGTCATTTCGTACACCATGATCGTGAGCTACCAGTTCAAGGCCGGCGGCGACGTGCTGCACCTGATTTTTCCGGAGCTGGAGAAGACGGCGGGCATGTACATTATCGCGGGATTCGTGATTACGTTCACGGCACTGGCGGGGATGGGATCGGTGGCGTATCTCGATTTGATTATCGGGTCGCTGGTGACGACCATCGCCATCATTACGGTGCCGCTGCTGTTGGAGAATGTGGGAGGCTGGACGGCGGTGAAACAGACACTTCCACCAGACCATTTCACGGTGCTTGGCCCGCTGACGTTCACGCAAGCAATGGGACTTTTGCTGCCGACGTTTCTGCTGCTAATCGGCAATCAGGGAATGTACCAGAAATTTTTTTCGGCGCGTTCGGAACGCGATGCGAAGCTGGCAGTGATGGGATGGATTGTGGGGACGACGATTCTCGAAACCGTCATCATTACCATTGCCGTAGTGGGCAGTTCGAAGTTTCATACGCCGAATCCGCGAGAAATCATACCCATGACGGCGCGGCTGGGACTGCCTCCGATGGTGGGGGCGATTCTGCTGGGCGGAGTTTTCGCGAAGGTGATTTCGACGGCGAACAATTTTCTATTTTCGCCTGCGAGCAATTTGATTCACGACGTCTACAAGCGGTTCATCCATCCCGAAGCGAGTGAGCGCCGGACGCTGATCGTGTCGCGGGCGATGGTGATCGTTTTGGGAGTGTTCGCGCTGGTGCAGGGCGCGTACTTCGAATCGATCTTGAAAGCCGCGCTTTATGCGTACACGGTGTACGGCGCGGCGGTGACTCCGGCGATCATGGCGGTGTTCTTCTGGAAGCGCGCGACGGCGGCGGGAGCGGTGACGTCGATCATCCTGGGAACGATCATCACGGTGGTGTGGGATGCGTTCGAAATTCAGGTGCGGTTTCAAGAATACGGCTGGATTCGAAGCATGGACGCGGTGTATCCGGCGCTGGCGATCTCGGTGGCTGGCTTGGTGGCGGTGAGCCTTTTGTCGGCGCCTCCGCCAGTGGAAAGGTGGAAGCCGTTTTTTGCGGAGGCGGTGGAAGAGGTGGCGGGGTAGGTGGAGCGGGGACAGGCAGCACTGTCCACGCACAGGCCGGGTGAAAGGTCGCGGAGGGGTTGGATTAGGGACAGTGAAGCCTGTCCCCGGGGGCGCATTGTGAATGTGAGCGAGATTCAGGAAGCGCTGCGGCGCGAAGGGATGGACGGGTGGTTGTTCTTCGATCATCACGGGCGCGATCCGCTGGCGTACCGCGTGCTGGGGCTTTCGCCCGCGACCCACTGTACGCGGCGCTGGTATTACTTCATTCCGGCGCAAGGCGAGCCGCGGGGGATGGTGCATCGCATTGAATCGGGCGTGCTGGATACAGTGCCGGGCGAGAAGGTGAGGTATTCGAGCTGGACCGAGCAGACAGGCGGGTTGAAACGGCTGCTGGGAAGCGCGCGGCGCATAGCGATGCAGTACTCGCACGATTGCGCGATACCGTATGTCGCGATGGTGGACGCGGGGACGGTGGAGCTGGTGCGCGAGCAGGGAGTCGAGGTGGTGAGTTCGGCGGAACTGATCCAGCACTTCGAGGCGCGATGGAATGCCGCAGCACTGGAATCGCATCTGGAAGCGGGGCGGCGGGTGGACAGGGTGCGCGCCGAAGCGTTCCGGTTGATTGGAGAGCGGACGCGGAGCGGCGGGTCGGTTCAGGAACTCGAGGTGAAGAACTTCGTGCGGGATGGATTCGCGAAAGCGGGGCTCATGACGGACCACGGACCCATAGTGGGGGTGAACGCCAATGCGTCGAATCCGCACTATGAGCCGATGGAAGGGACGACGCAACCGATTCGGGGTGGTGATCTGGTGCTGCTGGACATGTGGGCGAAGCTGGACCAACCCGGCGCGGTATATTACGACATCACGTGGACAGGTTACTGCGGCGCGAATCCACCGGAAGAAATGCTGAAAGTTTTTGGCGTAGTGCGCGAGGGACGCAACCGGGCGATCGAACGGGTGCAAAGAGGAGTTCGTGCGGGGGAGCCGGTACGGGGATTCGAAGTGGACGACGCGGCGCGCGGTTACATCGCGAGTCAGGGCTACGGAGAATTCTTCGTGCATCGCACGGGACACTCTATCGGACAGGAAGTACACGGCAATGGCGCCAACATGGATAATTTGGAAACGCACGATGAGCGGCGGATTGTGCCGTGGACATGCTTTTCGATCGAGCCGGGAATTTATCTGGAAAAGTTCGGCGTGCGGTCCGAGGTGAACGTGTTTGTGGAAGAGCGGGACGCACGGGTGACGGGAGAGATGCAAAAGGAGCTTGTGCTGATTTAGGAGACTAAATTGGCCGCGAATAAACGCGAATGAACGCGAATAGAAAATACCGTTTGGCTGTGTTGGTGGTAGCGGGGGTGCTGGGGGCGGAGGCATCGGAATGGCTGACGTTTGGCGGCGACGCACAGCGGACGGGCTGTGCCAAGGATGAGAAGATGCTGACCAAGGACAGCCTGAAGTCGTTCGGGCTGGAGTGGAAGCTGCATCTGGATAATGAGCCGAAGGAGCTGACCTCGCTGACGGCGCCGCTGGTAATGGAGGACGTGTTCACCGCGAAGGGAGTAAAGGATTACGTGGTCATCGCGGGGAGTTCGGACAACTTGTACGTCATCGACGCGGACTCGGGAAAGCTGGTGTGGAAGAAGACGTTTGCCGTTGAGGGGAAATCGAAACAGGAGCCGCACTGGCTGTGCCCGAACGGGCTCAACGACACACCGCTGCTGGTGAAGGAGGAGGATGACGAACTGGGCATCAAGGGTGTCTTCGTGATCGCTAGCGACGGGAAGCTGCACGGGCTGAATATCGTGAACGGCGAAGATCGCTTTCCGCCCACGCAGTTCGTGCCGCCATTTTCCAAGAACTGGAGCCTGAATTACCACAACGGCGTGGTTTATACGGCGACCTCGCAAGGCTGCAATGGA
>Ga0335079_10008379_pt1 | contig 11790 bp, 11 predicted proteins | sample Lox_Sample_33_FD_206719 | JGI IMG/M metagenome (GOLD analysis project Ga0335079, IMG submission 206719) | Soil microbial communities from Loxahatchee National Wildlife Refuge, Florida, United States - Lox_Sample_3.3 | ecosystem: Environmental > Terrestrial > Soil > Wetlands | place: USA... | reverse complement strand
CGGGATGCGGATGGTGCGCGCCTGGTCGGCGATCGAGCGGGTGATGGCCTGGCGGATCCACCACGTCGCGTAGGTCGAGAACTTGTAGCCGCGGCGATATTCGAACTTGTCGACCGCCTTCATGAGGCCGATGTTGCCCTCCTGGATGAGATCCAGGAACTGCAGCCCGCGGTTGGTGTACTTCTTGGCGATCGAGATGACCAGGCGCAGGTTCGCCTCGACCATCTCCTTCTTGGCGCGGCGCGCCTTGGCCTCGCCGATCGACACCTCGCGGTTGACCTCCTTGATGTCGTTGATGGTGAGGTGATAGAGCCCCTCGAGCTGCTCGAGCTTCTTCTGCCGCCGCTCGATCTCGTCCTTGAACTTCGCGAGCGGGGCCGAGTACTTCTTGCCGCCCTTCACGTGGCGCGCCAGCCAGCGCGGGCTGGTCTCGTTCTTCGGGAACGTGGCGATGAAGTCCTTGCGCGGCATGCCGGCGTCGCGCACCGCGATGATCATGATCTCCTTCTCGAGCTGGCGGACCTCGGCGACGTGGGTGCGCAGGTTCAGGATCAGCGCATCGAACATGCGCGGCGACAGCCGCAGCTCCATGAACTGGTCCGACAGGCGCTTGCGCACGCGCAGCGTCTTCACGTCCTTGGCGCCGTGCTTGGCGATGGCGGTCAGCGTCTGGTTGTAGAGCTTGGCGATGGCGGCGAAGCGCGTGGCGGCCTCGAGCGGATCGGGTCCGGTGTCGACGGCCTCCTCCTCGCTGTCGCCGTCCTCCTCGCCTTCCTCCTCTTCCTCGGCCTTCTCCTCGGCCGTCACCAGCTCCATCTTGGTCGGATTCTGCGGCTGGGCGATGACGTCCGGCGCATTCGGATCGATGAAGCCGACGATCACGTCGACCAGGCGCGCCTGACCGGCCTTCACCGGCTCGTAGGCGCGCAGCAGGAAGTCATAGGTCGCCGGGTACATCGCGAGCGCGCTGCGCACCGCATCCAGCCCCTCCTCGATGCGCTTGGCGATGCGGATCTCGCCCTCGCGCGTCAGCAGCTCGACCGTGCCCATCTCGCGCATGTACATGCGCACGGGATCGGTGGTGCGGCCGAGCTCCGCATCGAGCGCCGCGAGCGCCGCGGCGGCTTCCTCGATCGCTTCCTCGTCCGCCGGAGCCGACGGCTCGGTCGCGAGCAGCGACTCGGTATCCGGTGCCTTCTCGTACACCGGAATACCCATGTCGTTGATGGTGTTGACGATGTCCTCGATCTGCTCGGGATCGACGATCTCGGACGGCAGGTGATCGTTCACCTGCGCATAGGTCAGATAGCCCTGCTCCTTGCCGCGCGCGATCAGCAGCTTCAGCTGCGACTGCCGGTCCTCCGGCATGACGGGCACGCGCCGCTCGAGGCCGAGCGGGCGCTTGTCGCCGGGCTTGGCCGCGGCGCCACGCGCGTCCGCCGGACGCGCACTGTCGTTCGCCTTGCCATGCGCAGCGTGCGCGGACTGAGCGCGTCCCGTCGCCGGCGCCTTGCGGGCCGCGAGCGCGGCGGCCGCCTTGGCCCGCTCTTTCTCGCGCAGACTCGCGGCCGCGGCGACTGCCTTCTCGGCGGCGGCCGGCTTCACGGTCTTGGCGGGTTGTGCGGACGGGCGCTTCTTATGGGTAGTCTGTGGCTTGTGCTTACGTGTCATGTGGTCGAGAGGTGCGGTGGGCTTCGTTCCCCTATGTGCTGTCCGAGGCGAGGCAGCTCAAGGGGCGTCCAAGGCAAAGCGCGCAATTTTATTTGACAGGCAAGCAAACGCCAAATTCAATCAGCCCCGGCGGGCTTCCCTGGCGCTCATATGTGCGATAAGTCGTTGAAATTCCTTCATTTCTTCCGCCGTCAGGGATCCGCCGCGGCTCCTGGCCTCGAGCGCCTGCAGGCGCCTCTCGGCGGCCAGATCGGCGAGCTTCGCGAGCGCGGCCCGAAGCTCCCCGGCGGCGGCGGCGGCATCGGTGATGACTTCCTCGCGCTCCAGCAGCTTCTGCAGCGACTCGCCCCCCTCGCGCCCGGCCCAGCGCTGGATCACCTGGGCGGAAATCTGCGCCGGCTGCTCGCGCAGGTTGTCGAGCAGCTCGCGCAGCAGCGCGATGCCGGCTTCCTCCGAGCTGTCGAGACCGGAGCGCTCGGCGGCGCTCACCTCGGTGGCGATCGCCGGGAAGTGCACCAGACGCACGATCGCCTGGCGCACGAGACTCCCGCGTCCGCCGCCGGTACGGGCGCGCGCGGCGGGGGCCGGCGGGGGGGCCGCGGCGGCGGCTCCCGCAGCGCCCGGCTTCTCGCTCCACAGCGCCTCGAGGCGCTCGGGCGCGAGACCGACCACCTGCGCCAGTCGGCCGAGCAGCAGCTCGCGATACACCCCGGCTGGAAGCTTCTGGTACAGCGGCCGCGCACTCTCGGCGAAGCGCGCGCGCCCGTCGGCGTGGCCGAGGTCGCTCTGCTCGGAGAGCTCACGCACCAGATACTCGGACAACGGTACCGCAGCGGTGAGACGCTGTTCGAAGGCGTCGCGTCCCTCGGTGGCGATCAGCGTGTCGGGATCCTGTCCGTCCGGCAGGAACAGAAAGCGGATCTGGCGTCCCTCGCGCGCCTCGGGCAGCGCCTGTTGCAGCGCGCGCCACGCCGCGGCGCGCCCGGCGCGGTCGCCGTCGAAGGCAAATACCACGTCCGCAACCAGGCGGAAGATGCGGCGGAAATGCTCGGGAGTCGTCGCAGTGCCGAGCGTCGCCACCGCGTAGTCGACTCCCTCCTGGTGCAGGCGCACCGCGTCCATGTAGCCCTCGACCACCACCAGGCTCTTGAGCGTCGAGCGTGCGCGGCGCGTCTCGTACAGGCCGTAGAGCTCGCGCCCCTTGTGAAACAGCACCGTCTCCGGTGAGTTGAGGTACTTGGGCTCACCGGCGTCGATCACGCGGCCACCGAAGGCGATGACCCGGCCGCGGGTATCGCGAATCGGGAACATGATGCGGTCGCGGAAGCGGTCGTAGAAGCGCTCGCCCCCCTGGGCCTGGACGCGCTCGCGCTCGATGATGAGCCCGATGTCGGCGAGCCGCCGGCGCTCGTTGTCGTCCGTGCCGAAGCGCTTCAGCACCTCGCTCCAGGAGTTGGGTGCGTAGCCGATCTGGAAGCGCTCGAGGGACTCGGCGGTGAGTCCGCGGCGCTCGAGATAGGCGCGTGCGCGCATCTCGCGCGCGAGGCTCTCGACGTAGAAGCGCGCCACCTTCGCGGCGAGCTCGTAGAGCGGCTCGTCGGCGCGCTTGGCGCTCGAATCGGCGCCACCCTCGCGCGGCACCTCCAGACCCAGGCGCGCGGCGAGCTCCTCGACCGCCTCAGGGAAGGCGAGATGATCGTGGTCCATGAGGAAGCCGAGCACGGTGCCGTGCTTGCCGCAGCCGAAGCAGTGATAGAACTGCTTGTCGGGGCTCACCCAGAAGGACGGGGTTTTCTCGCTGTGGAACGGGCAGCAGGCCTTGTACTCGCGCCCCGACTTCTTCAGCTGCACGCGCGAGCCGATCACCTCCACGATGTCCGCGCGGGCGATCAGTTCGTCGATGAAGTGCTGGGGAATGCGTCCCAAGTGCTCGCCGCCTCGGGGGGCACTATAAGAGATTCAGCTCAGCTTCTGCTTGATGCGGGCGCTGACGGCGCCCAGGTCCGCGCGCCCCTGCGCCTTCGGCTTCACGAGCGCCATGACCTTGCCCATGTCCTTGATCGAGGCGGCGCCGGTGGCGGCGATCGACTCGCTGATCAGCTGATCGATCTCGGCCTCGCTCATCTGCGCGGGCAGGTAGCCCTGCAGTACCGCGATCTCCGCGGTCTCCTTGGCGACCAGGTCGGCGCGTCCGCCGCTCTGGAACTGGGTGATCGCCTCGCGCCGCTGCTTGATCATCTTGTCGAGGACGGCGAGCACCTGAGCGTCATCGAGGCTGATGCGCTCATCCACCTCGCGCTGCTTGATGGCAGCGAGGGCCAGACGGATCGTGCCGAGCCGGTCTTTATCGCCGGCCCGCATCGCCGTCTTCATGTCCTCGGTAATGCGGTCCTTGAGCGCCATCAGTGCGCCTGATCGGTCAGTGGAGGGAAAGCCGCCCGCCTCAGCGGGCGCTGCGCATGCCGTCGCGGGAGACGCGCTTCATGTGGCGCTTGATGGCGGCTGCCTTCTTGCGCTTGCGCTCCTGCGTGGGCTTTTCGTAGAACTCGCGGCGGCGGAGCTCGGTGAGAATGCCGGCCTTCTCGCAGGCGCGCTTGAAACGCCGCAGGGCGGCATCGAAGTACTCATTCTCACGCACGCGCACGCTCGGCATCGAAACCTCAAATCATTGATCGGAAAGGAAATCTGCCCCACGCCCGCCGGTGCCGCCTGACGCAGCCGGCCGGGGGGCCGGGGATTCTACGGGAGCATCGCAGCAAAGGCAAAGGAGCCTGCCGCGGCTCTCAAGGTTCGATCCCGGCGCTCGCAGCCTGCTCGGCGATCCCGGGGGCGAGCGCTTTCGCCGCGTCGATATCGGCCCGTCCTGCGGCCGCGCCTCCCTGATGCTGTCTGGCCAGCCCCCGGCCGTAGAGCGCCCAGGGGAGCCTGGGGTCGAGCGCGAGCGCGGCGTCGTAGTCGGCGACGGCTTTGTCGTAGCGGCCCTCACGCAGGTAGACGAGGCCGCGACTGTCGAGGTATGCGGCGGTCTTCGAGCTCGCACGCACGGCCGCGTCGCAGTCATCCAGAGCCCGGTCGAGCTGCTGGCCCGTGAGCGCGCGCGCCCGGCAGCGCGCCGCGCGTGCCCGCGGCATTTTCACGTCGTCGTACCGGTGCGAGTCGATCCAGCGGTCGTATTGCGCAATCGCCGCCGGGTAGTCGCGCATTCTCTGGTACAGCTCGCCGAGATCGAGTCGCACGGCGGCTTCGCGCGGGCTGGCGCGGTCGGCGGCATCCAGGTCGGGGCGAATGGTCCCGGCAGGCTCCCCACGCTCCACGCGCAGCTCGGCGCGCGCCATGAGCGCGGACACATCGTCCGGCTCGAGACTGAGCGCCTGACCCAGATCCTGCAGCGCCTTGTCCGCCTGGCCGCTCGCCCGGTACGCCCTGCCGCGTTCGTAGTAGTAGCCGGCCTCCGTGGGAGCGAGCTGGATCGCCCGTGTCAGATCCTCGATGCCGTGCTCGTAGTCGCGACGCGCGGCAAAGGCGCTGCCGCGCCGGGCATAGCCCGCCGCGTCCAGTCCGGCTGCGGCTCCCTGCGGCGAGGACGAGGCGGGAGCGCTCTCGCTGCTGCCCGCCGCGGACGGCTGTGTCCCGCTGGCATTGGATTCGGCCGTCGTCAGGTTGAACACCGGGCCGCCGTTGTAGGTGAAGTAGAGCTTGCGCTGACTGCTGGCGACCAGAACGTGGTGGCTGAGAAAGAAATCCGCGCCGATCAGCATGTCGGCGTCCCTTTCGCCCGTCGCGCCGAAGCGCAGGTGCGTGTTGAGGACCTGCTCATCGCCGATCCTGAAGCTGGCGAACGGCCCGATCCAGGTGCGTATCAGGTGTCTGCCCACTCCGGATGTGTCGCCCCCGGGCCGGACACCGGGGCTCTCGGGCGTGACCCCCGCGCGGCGCGCGGCATCGAGCGTCAGCCCCGAGGCATACGCGCCGGTGTCGAACATGACGCGGATCTCGTGGCCGTTGAGATACGCGTTGCCGGTCGTGTGCGGCCTGTCCACGGTCGCAGAGTCGATGTCGATCACCGAGTAGGGGAGACCCCTGGCATTGGCCCAATAGGCGAGCGAGGTCTTCCTGCAGTCGCCGTGCGTGCGCATGATGCTGATCATGCCGTTCGCAAGATCGTAATCGGCGTCGCCCAGGCGGAAGACGTTCTGTCCGAGAACCCCGATGGCGCGCTCGCCGAGATCGTTGCTCACCACATAGAAAGGTATCGCGGGCAGGCTCATGTTGAAGATGCCGAAGCTCTTCACGGTGGTGAGCCACGCCTGGGTCTCGCCACCGATCCCCCGCACGCTGAAGCCGAAGGGCAGCGGGTCCAGCGACAGACTGAATTGCCTGGCGCCCGCCAGCGTCAGGGTGCTGAAGAACGCGCCGCTGTCGGCGATGAACAGCGCGTCCTTGCCGTTGATCGAGGCGTGCACCAGCGGCTGCGTGCCCTCCATGGTGACGGGAAGCTCGGCAACGCGGGCGATCCGGCAGGGCTCGGCAACCGCCCCGGACATCGCCAGGAGCAGCAGCAATGCGAGGGATCGGGTGCTCGGACACATCCTCGGGGCACTATACCCCGCCGCTGCGCCGCCCCGACCGCGCCGCGGTCCGGATCGTCTAGAATTTGCCTATGCGCGTGCTCGCCATCGAATCCTCCTGCGACGAAAGTGCCGCCGCCGTGCTGGATGAGAGCGCGGGGCTGCTGGCGCACGAGCTCTACAGCCAGATCGAGCTGCACCGCGCCTATGGCGGCGTGGTGCCCGAGCTCGCCTCGCGCGATCACGTGCGCCGCCTGCTGCCGCTCGTCAAGGCGGCGCTGGCGCGCGCGGCGACGCGTCCCGGGGATCTCGGCGGCATCGCCTACACCGCGGGCCCGGGTCTGATCGGTGCGCTGCTCACCGGGGCGGCGCTCGCCGCGAGCCTCGCCTACGCCTGGAAGCTCCCGGCGATCGGCGTGCATCACCTCGAAGGGCATCTGCTCGCTCCGCTCCTCGAGAGCGATCCGCCGCCCTTTCCACACGTCGCGCTGCTGGTCTCCGGCGGGCATACGCAGTTGATCGAGGTCGGCGCGATCGGCAGCTACCGCCTGCTCGGCGAGACGCGCGATGACGCCGCGGGTGAGGCCTTCGACAAGACGGCGAAGCTCCTCGGTCTGCCGTATCCCGGCGGTCCGCAGCTCGCCGCGCTCGCCATCCGCGGGACCCGCGGCGCTCTGACTTTCCCCCGGCCGATGCTCGAGCGCCCGGGGCTCGAGTTCAGCTTCTCGGGGCTTAAGACCGCGGTACTGCACGCGGTGCGCGCGGCTGAGCTCACCGAGCGGCGGCGTGCCGACATCGCGCGCGCCGTCGAGGAGGCGATCGTCGACACGCTCACCGCCAAGGCACTGCGCGCGCTGGACTACACCGGGCTCACGACCCTCGTGGTCTCGGGCGGCGTCGGCGCCAACCACGCGCTGCGCGCGCGCCTCGCTGCCGCCGCCGGCGCGCGCGGCGCGCGCGTCTACTACCCGCGCATCGAGTTCTGCACCGACAACGCGGCGATGATCGCGGTCGCAGGGCTCGCGCGCCTCAAGGCCGGCCAGCACGCGCAACTGCGTATCGACGCCCGCGCGCAATGGCCGCTCGAGTCGCTGCCGCGGCTCGCCGCCTGAGCGGCCCGACGCCCATGACATTGCCCGAAGGCGACCGCATCTTTCTGCACGGCCTCACCGCCGAGTGCATCATCGGCTTCATCGACTGGGAGCGGCGCGTTCTGCAGAGAGTGGTCGTCGACCTCGAGATGCCGGTCGACTGCCGCCGCGCGGCGCGCAGCGATGAGGTCGCCGACACGCTCGACTACAAGACGGTGGCGAAGCGCGCGCTCGAGTTCATCCGCGGCTCCGAGTACCAGCTGGTGGAGACGCTGGCGCACAACCTGGCGCTCGTCATCCTCGGGGAATTCGGCGTCGAGTGGGTGCGGGTGTCGCTCAACAAGCCGGGCGCGATACGCGACTCGCGCGACGTCGGCGTGGTGATCGAGCGTACGCGCGCCGATCTCGCCGCGGGCGCGCCCGGCACGGCGCCGGCGCGCCGGGGCTGAGAAGTGCCGGCGGTCTACGTCGCGGCCGGCAGCAACGTCGAGCCCGAGCGGCACATGCGCCAGGCGGTCGCGGAGCTCGCGCGCGAGTTTGCGGACGTGCGCTTCTCCTCCTGGTATCGCAACCGCGCGCACGGCTTCGAGGGCGAGGATTTCATCAACCTGGTCGCCGGCTTCGACACGCAGCTCGCGGTACGCGAGGTCCTCGAGCGGCTGCACGCCATCGAAATACGCTGCGGCCGCGAGCGCGCGGCGCCGCGCTGGGCGCCGCGCTCGATGGACCTCGACGTGCTGCTGTACGGCGATCTCGAGTGCGACCTGCCGGGGCTCAAGCTGCCGCGGCCTGATCTCCTGAAGCGCGCCTACATGCTGGGGCCGCTCGCCGAGATCGCCCCGCTGGTGCGGCACCCCACCGCCGGGCTCACGATCGGCGAGCTGTGGCAGCGCTTCGATCGCGAAGCGCACCCGCTCGTGTCCATGCCGTCGCCGCGCTGAAGCTCCTGAGGCCCGCCGGCGTGTCACCAGCCGATGCTGCGTCCGCCGTCCACCGCGAGGATCTGGCCGGTGACGTACGGCGCCTCGCTCGCGAAGTACAGGCAGGCACGCGCCACATCGAGGGCCGTGCCCGGGCGCTTGAGCGCCGTGCGCTGCATGATTCTGGCCTGCAGGGCGGGATCGAGGCCCTCCTCCGGCCACATGACCGGCCCCGGTGCGACCGCGTTCACCCGTACGTGCGGCCCGAGCTCGCGCGCCAGCGAGCGGGTGAGCATGATGACCGCCGCCTTGGCGAGGCTGTAGACCGGGTAACGCCGCAACGGCCGCATGCCGTGGATGTCGGCGAGATTGATAATGAGTCCGCCGCGCTCGTGCAGCGCGGAAGCGGCCGCCTGCGAGAGGAACAGCGGCGCCTTGAGGTTGCTGCCGATGAGATCCTCGAAGTCGCGCTCGGTGATGTCGCCCATCGGGGTCGGATAGAAGGTGGAGGCGTTGTTCACCAGGATGTCGAGGCCGCCGAAGCTCTCCAGGCAGCGCGCGATGAGCGGCGCGTGCCGGGTGACATCGAGCAGGTCGCACTGCGCGAGGCTCACCGAGCCCGCGCGCACGGCGTTGAGCTCGGCGGCGAGCTGCGCGCCAGCCGCGCCCGAGCTGCGGTAATGCACCATCACGTTGGCGCCCGCAGCGTGCAGCACCCGCACGATCGCAGCGCCCACGCGCCGCGCCCCGCCGGTCACGAGCGCCGTCCTGCCGGCGAGCACGCGGCTCGGCGGCGGCAGTTCGGGGGCAGGGTCGGAAGCCGGGCGCGCCATGGGAGTGGATTATGAGCGCATCCCTGACGCCCGAGGAGCGCAGCCACGGTGCTGCGGTCGCGGCGCTGATCCGCGCCGAGATCGCAGGCGCCGGGGGCTGGCTCAGCTTCGAGCGCTTCATGGAGCTCGCGCTGTATGCGCCGGGCCTCGGCTATTACAGCGCCGGCAGCGTCAAGCTCGGCCCGGGCGGGGACTTCGTCACGGCCCCCGAGGTCTCGGAGCTGTTTGGCCGCTGCGTGGCGCGCCAGTGCTGCGAGGTGCTCGGGGCGACGGGCGGCGGGATCCTCGAGCTCGGCGCCGGCACCGGGGCGCTCGCCGCGACGATCCTGCGCGAGCTGGACGCCCGGGCGGCGCTGCCCGAGCGCTACGCGATTCTCGAGGTGAGTGCCGACCTCGCCGAGCGCCAGCGCGCGCGCCTCGCCGGCCTGCCTGCGCACGTGCGCGAGCGCCTCTTGTGGCTCGAGCGGCTGCCGCAGGAGAGGCTGCGCGGCGTCATCCTCGCGAACGAGGTGGCGGACGCCTTGCCCTGCCGCCGCTTCACGCTGCGTGGCAACGCGGTGCGCGAGCTCGGCGTGGCGCTCGGCCCGGACGGCGCCCTCGCGAGCGCCGAGGCGGCAGCCGATGCGCCGCTCGCGGCGGCCTGCGCTGCGATGCTCGGCACGCCGCCGCGCGGTTTCCCCGAGGGCTACACCTCGGAGGTGAATTTGCGGCTCGGGCCCTGGATCGCGAGCCTTGGCGAGTGCCTCGGGCGGGGGATTCTGCTGCTCTTCGACTATGGACTGCCGCGCTCGCATTACTACCATCCGCAGCGCGTGAGCGGCACGTTGCGCTGTCACTTCAGGCAGCGCGCCCACGACGACCCGTTCATCAACCTGGGACTGCAGGACATCACCGCCTGGGTCGATTTCACGCGCGTCGCGGAGGCGGGCGCCGACGCCGGGCTCGAGCTTGCGGGCTTTGCCACCCAGGCGGCGTTCCTGGCTGCGCTCGGGCTCGACACGCTGGTGGCCGAGGCGGCCGATGCGCCCACCCGGGCACGACTCGCAGGCGAAGCGCGGCGGCTGGTCATGCCCGAGGAGATGGGCGAGGCCTTCAAGGTGATGGCGCTGGCGCGTGGGAGCGAAGCGCCGCTCGCGGGCTTCACACTGCAGGACCTGCGCCGCCAGTTGTGAGCGCGCCGCTTTGGTTAAGATGCGGCTCCATGACGCTTCTCAAAGTCATCGTGCTCGCGATCGTGCAGGGATTCGCCGAGCTATTGCCGGTGTCGAGCTCGGCGCACGTGGTGGTCGCCGAGAAGCTCCTCGGGCTGGATCCGTCCTCGCCGCCGATGACGCTGCTGCTCGTCATGCTGCACACCGGCACCATGCTGGCGGTGATCCTGTATTTCTGGCGCCAGTGGCGCGCGATCTACTTTCAGAGCGCGGCGGCCTTCAGGAGCTTCGCCGTGCAGGTGGTGCTTGCGACCGCGCTCACGGCAGTGATCGGGCTCGGTATCGCCAGGCTCATCGAGAAGACGCTGCTGCGCAGCGTGCCGCATGCGCAGATCGAGGATCTCTTCGGCCACCTCGAGTTCATCGCGCCGGCGCTCGCCGCCGCCGGCCTGCTGATCCTCGTGGCGGGGCTCCTCGGGAAGCGGCGGGCGGGCGCGTCCGCAGCTCAGGATCTCGACGCGGGAAGCGCGGCGGTGATCGGTGCGGTACAGGGTCTGTGCCTGCCGTTTCGCGGTTTCTCGCGTTCGGGAGCCACCATCTCCACCGGGATGCTGCTCGGGGTGGCCAAGCCGCGAGCCGAGGCCTTCAGCTTCGCGCTCGCGGTCGTACTGACACCGCCGGTCGTGGCGCGCGAGGCGCTGCGCCTGATGCGCGACGTGCACGCGGGCGGTGGAGCCGAGCTGCGCCCGGTGGTGCTGCTCACGGTATTCGGTGCGGTGCTGGCACTGCTCGCGGGCCTGCTCGCGCTGCGCTGGCTCAGCCGCTGGCTCGAGGCGGGGCGCTGGTATCTGTTCGGCATCTATTGCCTGGTGGCAGCCGTCGCGGTGACATTGCTGCACCACGCAGGCTACTGAGCGGTCCGGTCGCGCCGCTCAAGCCTGGGCGGCCGCGCTGACGGCGCTCACCGCCGCGAGCCGCCGGCGCCGGATCTCCTCGCCGATGGCGGGGCCCTTCAGGCCCTGCCGCTCTTCCTCCGAGAGCGCCACCGCCGCGGCCGCGGCGAGCGCTGTCTTGAAATACGCAGCCTGCGGGTAGGGCGCGGCCTCGAGTCCCTGCCGGCCGCGGGCGTCGGCCTCGCACGCCAGCAGGAGCTCGGCGAAGCGCTCGGGACGGCGGAACGCGTCGCACTCGGTGAGCACCTTGAGGAGCGTCTCGGGCCGCAGCTCCAGCGCGCGGTGCACGTGGGTATGCTGACGTGCGGCCATGATCGCGAGCTCGTGGTGCGTACTCGGAACCTTCAACCGCCTGCACAGCGCCTCGATCGGCGCGACTCCCGCTTCCTCGTGGCCGTGATGCTTCGGCCAGAGCTCGCGCGGCGTGCAGGCCTTGCCGAGATCGTGCATGAGCACCGCGAAGCGCACCGCGGTGGACGCCCCGTTGCGCGCCGCCCAGGCGAGCGCCAGCATGACGTGCACGCCGGTGTCGATCTCCGGGTGCCACCTGGGCGGCTGCGGCACACCGTAGAGCGCATCGACTTCCGGAAAGATCACCGCCAG
>Ga0335079_10008378_pt1 | contig 11791 bp, 8 predicted proteins | sample Lox_Sample_33_FD_206719 | JGI IMG/M metagenome (GOLD analysis project Ga0335079, IMG submission 206719) | Soil microbial communities from Loxahatchee National Wildlife Refuge, Florida, United States - Lox_Sample_3.3 | ecosystem: Environmental > Terrestrial > Soil > Wetlands | place: USA: Florida... | reverse complement strand
AGCTCATTTCTCAGCGAGACCAGTCAGCCGCCAGGATTTACAATTTCTGTTCTGTTTATGGCTGAACATCAAGGAGCTTTCGTGCTTATGATCCGCACTCGAGGGTACTTTGTTGTGACTGCATTCATCGGGCTGATTTTCGCAGCAACGAGCTATTCCCAAACGGCTTCCCTCGGAATCTTCGAGAACCGCGGTGATGTGGGTACCGTGCTGCATCAGGGCGCTGTGGAGTATGACGCTGCGCATGGCACGTACACTATCTCCGGCAGTGGCGCGAACATGTGGTCGACTACGGACGCTTTCCAGTTCGTATGGAAGAAGATATCGGGGGACGTGAGTCTCACGGCTGATATCGCATTCCTCACAAAAACCGGAAATGAGCATAAGAAAGCGGTCCTGATCCTGCGTCAGACCCTGGACGCGGATTCTGTCTACGCTGATGTGGCCCTGCACTCCAGCGGCCTGACGTCGCTGCAATTTCGCGATGAAAAGGGGGCTGTCACGCGCGAGGTGCGATCGATTCTTTCCGCACCGAGGCGCCTGCGAATTGTGAAGCACGGAGATTACGTGTACATGGCCCTCGGCTTAGACGGCACGCTGCAACCTGCTGGAGGATGGTTGCGCCTTCCCCTCAAGGGCGACTTCTATGTCGGACTCGGTGTCTGCTCGCACGACAAGGATGTTGTGGAGCAGGCAATGTTCTCGAATGTGGAACTCAAACAGCCGGGGGCGGCTTCTGGGGAACCAGTTCTATACAGCACGTTGGAGACGGTCGAGATCGATTCCGCAGATCGTGGCGTTGCGTATCTGACGCGGGGTCGCTTTGAGGCTCCGAACTGGACAAAAGATGGCGGTGCGTTCCTGTTCAACCGCGACGGCCGCATGGAACGCCTCACAATTGGCGATCACGAGCCATCGGTCTTAGACACGGGCTTTGCCAACCGCTGCAACAATGACCACGGCATCTCTCCGGATGCCACCCAGCTTGCCATCAGTGACAACTCCCAGGGAGATCACGACTCGCTTGTCTACATCGTTTCAATCGGAGGCGGCACGCCGCGCCGAATCACGCAAAAATCTCCTTCCTACTGGCACGGCTGGTCACCGGATGGGAAGACCCTGGCTTTTGTTGGTCAACGCAATAGTGAATTTGATATCTACACAATTCCGGCGGCCGGGGGAGACGAGACTCGACTCACCACAGCCAAGGGACTGGACGATGGCTCGGAATATTCTCCGGATGGAAAGTACATTTACTTCAACTCGGAGCGCACGGGCCACATGCAGATCTGGCGCATGAAGCCGGACGGCAGCGAGCAGGAGCAGGTGTTCACAGACGATCTGAACAACTGGTTTCCGCACATCTCGCCCGACGGGCAGTGGATGGTGTTTCTGACCTATGGCGCGGAAGTAAAAGGCCATCCCGAAAACAAAGACGTGACGCTCCGTTTAATGTCGCTGGCCGACAAGAAAATCACGGTTCTTGCGAAGCTCTTTGGCGGGCAGGGTACGATCAACGTTCCTTCATGGTCCCCCGACAGCAAGCGGCTGGCGTTCGTGAGCTACATGTTAATTCCAGCGTCGGACCTGGAAAGCAAATAGATTTATTCCTGCGCCTGGAATGGCGAAGCGGGCAGCCCTTCGCGATTGTAGAGATTACAAGTCGGGCTCGGTGCCCAGGCGTATCGCACGGAAACCGGATCCTGAACACTGGGACTTGAGACGATCACCGAGGCTCCGTCGATCTTCGCATCGGCGGCGACGTACTTGCCGTCGAAACCCGCGACTTCGAACCCGACCAGCGGCCCTTCTCCTTTGGCCGTCAACCCTGCCGCGTGATCGAACCAGACTCGCAGGGCGTGATCCTCATGCGTGAGCTGCCGGTAGAGCGGCCCAGACCATTCGATCTTCTCCCCGTAAGTGATCGCACGGGCCGCCCGCGCCAGCCGCAGGCCCACGTCGAGCTTGTTCTTGGGATGGAGATCGACCGGATCCCCGATATCGATCGCGACCGCCATGCCGGTGTTCCGCAGCGCAAGAGCCTTTCGTTGCGCATCGCGGACTTCGGCCCAGCGGCCGTCCGGCGGCGTATTCCAGTTCGCAAGCTGCACGAACAGGAACGGGAAGTCGCCTTCATCCCACGCGCGCCGCCAGTCGGTAATCATGGTTTGAAACAGATGCGCATACAGGGGCGCCTTTTCGCCGGCATTCGATTCGCCCTGGTACCAGATGACTCCGCGAATGGCGAACGGTGTCAGCGGTGCGATCATGCCATTGAACATAGCGGCCGGAGCCCACCCGGCAAAGTCCGGATGCCACTTTCGTCCGGGATTGGGTTTGCCTTCGGTCTTGGCCTGCTCCACAGCTTTCTGATACTCACGCTCTTCCTGAGCTCTCCGCAGCAGAACTGTCTCTTGCTCCTCGACCATTTTCGAACGCGCCGCAAAAACCGGCATCAATGATGCATCCGCTGAGAGCACGCGCAGGCTCGTCCACGATTCGGCGGCGCTTCCGCCCCAAAAGGTCTCGATCAGCCCAATCGGTACGTTTTCTTTCTGATGGATGTCGCGAGCGAAGTAATATGCCACCGCCGAAGTCTCCGCCACACTCTCCGGAGTGCAGGGAACCCAGGTCTTTGCCTCTACGTCCCAGCGCGGATAGTCGGAAGGGCGATGCTCGGTCCGAAAGATGCGAATCTTCGGATATTGCGCTGTGGCGATCTCTGCATCAGGGTTGGCCAGCCCTTTCATGGGGAACTCCATATTCGATTGCCCAGACGCCACCCAGACATCGCCCACCAGAATGTCATTCAGTTGAATCGTGTTCGTTCCCTGAATTGTCATCGGGAACGGCCCTCCGGCTTCGCCCGGCGATAGATACAGACTCCAGCGCCCAAGCTCATCGGCCGTGGTGGATTGCGTTTCGCCCCGGAAGGTAACTGTGATGCTCTCGTGTTCAGAAGCTCTGCCCCAAACGTGCACCGGCAAGCCGCGCTGGATGACCATATGGTCGGCCAGCACCGACGGTAAGCTAACCTCAGCCGCAAGACTCACGGCAAATGTCAGGAAGAGTGAGAAGAGCAACACTACCGAACGACGCGCAGACTTCATGGCGGATTTCCTCGTTGGATGAAATGAAACGAGAAACTGTAGCAGCGCGCCTGCTAACGTTCAACTTTCTCGTCGAAGAACTTCGCCATGAGTTCGAGCGCCTCGCGGGTCTCGGGCAGTTGGAAGTGATACCAGAACGCGTGTGGCAGGGCCTCGAACACTACAAACTGCGTGTCATCTCCCGCGCGGAGCAGCGCGCGATGAAAGATAGTCGTATCGCTCAGCAGCAGGTCGCGCGTGCTCGTGACCAGCAGGCTCGGTGGCCAGCCACGGAGATCCGCAAAGAAGGGCGAGAGTACCGAATCTTTGCGGTCGGTCTTACCCACATATTCGTTGTCCGGCAAATGCTGCGGGTCGACAGGCTGCATTTGTCCCGGAAACCCGTTCAAGGTGAACAGTTGACGCGAGTCGCCAGGACGGCTGAAGTCGGCCAAGCTAGAAAAGACTCCTAGCGCCCCAGGCAGCGGCAACCCGAGGTGCTTCAGCTTGACAGCGACTTCACAAGTCAGAATGGCTCCAGCTGATGTCCCGAAAATACCAACGCTGCGTGGCTTGTAAGTCTTCAGCAGATCCTTGTAAACCGCGACAACGTCATCGACGGCCGCAGGGAAGGGATTCTCCGGCGCGAGCCGGTAATAAACAGAAACGACTTTCATCTTTGCCAGGTTCGAAATCGGGACGCCTTCGATCAGTGATCCTGAATCCGAGTTGAAACCGCCGCCGTGCAGGTTGATTAACACGCGAGCCTTGTTTTCCGTGGGCATGTTCAGGGGTGTGATAATGTCCGTGCGAACCCCGGCGGTGGTGGCCTCCTCTACGTTCACCGGATACAGCTTGCGTGCCTCGGCGGAATCTTGCACGCGCCATGCGTCGGTTCGAGCGCGCCGCTCGGCTAGAGTCTCCGGACCGGGAGTTGAGTGCGTCAGCGATTCCAGCCACGTCTGTGCTTCGGGACTGATCGTTGCAGGCATCGGAACGACACGGGTGATGTGCGCCGTACCGTCGGAATCAAATGTCGCGGAATCTTTCTGTGCCAATGGAGTTGTCTGCGCCAACGAGGATCCAGTTAATGCGAGCAGCATGAGGCCCATGATGCTGATCTTCATAGAAACACCTGTATGAAAGTAGTTGGAAGCACTGGGCACAGAGCCCTGTCTTCCTCTGTGCCCCTTGTGGCGAGTTTTTTAAGTCAGCGTGTATTTCCCGCGCTCGATCATCTTTTGCGCAATCTGCTGCCGCAATTCAATGGTGTTGAAGGGTTCGTACTTTGCAAGCCGCCGCAGGATCGCCAACTGCGTGCGCAGCATATCGCCGTCCGCAACGGCAGCGATCACTTTGCGAGCTGCGGCCTCGATCTTCTCCATGGCCTGCGAGAAGTACACGCGAGTCATGGCCACAGGCAAACCAGCGGCAGCCTCGCCCTTGTTCTCGGCCATCTTCTGGGCCCGGAGCACCGCCGACTCCATGGCGTAGGTTTCGATTGTCATGTCGGCGATCGCTCCCATGATTTCCTGCTGATCCTGGATTGCCTGCATGTATTTCTGCGTGGCCGAGCCTGCCGCGAATAATCCGAGTTTCTTGGCCTGCGCGACCAGTTTCCGCTCCTCGGCTAGCGGTCCTTCAACATCGTCTCCGGTCGAAGGCCCGGAGAGTACTTCGTCCATGAGCTTCTTGATGGCAGGCATCAAGGGTAGTTGCCCAGTCATGGCGCGCTTAAGCAGGAAGCCGGTGATGATGAGCCGGTTGATCTCGTTCGTGCCTTCAAAAATGCGGTTGATGCGTGCGTCGCGATAAGCTCTCTCGGCCGGATATTCCTCGACGAACCCATAGCCCGCATAGATCTGCACCGTCTCGTCGACGACATAATCGATCATCTCCGATCCCCAGACTTTGATGATCGAGCACTCAACCGCATACTCCTCGATGGCCTTGAGCGTCTGTTTCGCGGCATCAGCCGCCGATTTGTCCACTTCGCTCAGAGCAGCATCCATCAGGGCAACGGTGCGATAGACCAACGACTCGCCCACGTACAGCAGTGTCGCCATGTTGGCGATTTTCTCGCGGACAAGCCCGAAATCGGCGATGACCTTGTTGAATGCTCTGCGCTGTTTGGCGTAACCGATGGCATTTTCCATCGACACTCGACCACCACCGACGCACATCGCGCCCAACTTGAAGCGGCCAACATTCAGAATGTTGAAGGCAATGAGGTGTCCTCTGCCCGCCTCGCCCAGCAGATTCTCCACGGGAACCTTGCAATCGTTGAGGATGATGGGACAAGTCGAAGACCCGCGAATACCCATCTTGTGTTCTTCGGCTCCGATGGAAAATCCAGGGAAGGTTTTTTCAATCAGAAATGCCGAGAACTTCTCTCCATCGATTTTCGCAAAGACGGTAAACAGATCGGCGAAGCCCGCATTGGTGATCCACATCTTCTCGCCGTTCAGAACATAGTGCTTGCCATCGGCGGAAAGCGTGGCGCGAGTGCGGCAATTCAAAGCGTCAGAGCCGGACGTTGACTCAGACAGGGCATATGCACCGACGATCTCGCCTGAAGCCAAACGGGGAAGATATTTCTTCTTCTGTTCTTCTGTGCCGAAATAAACAATGGGCAGCGTTCCAATGCCGGTGTGTCCACCCCAGGTCGTCGCAAAACCGGCATATTTCGCGATGTGATCTGCAATGACGGCCGCGGTGACCTTGTCCATCTCCAGACCGCCATAGGCTTCGGGAATCTCCACGGAACTCAGCCCCAGATCCCCTGCTTTCTTCAGCAGGTCGCGCGTAACCGAAAAATCCTTGTGCTCAATCTTCTCGATGTTGGGTACGATTTCGTTCAAGGCGAACCCTTCTGCCGTTTGGCCGATGAGCTGATGCTGTTCGCTGAAGTCCTCTGGCGTGAAAACCTCCTCGGGCCGCCTGGTCTCAAGTAAGAAGCTGCCGCCCGGAACCTTGGTTCTTGGAACTGCTGTGGTTGTTGCCATCGTCTGTCCCCCAGATGAAAACGCCGACCATGATGGTTGGCGGAAAGGCTGAAAGTAATTTTCATGCTGCGAAGCGCACCAGTAACAGTTGACAGGAAATCGTATTCCGTATTGCAGCTTTATCACGCGTATGGCAGCGGAGATTATCGACTCAACGAATCCGCTTGCGTTGTCCTCAGCCGGTACCGGCTTGCAGGCTGACACGTCGAATATCCCACTGGGTGAACTGAATCCGAGTGTTTGCTGTCCCGCGCGACGACATAACTGCGTATCTTGTAGCAAACTGTGTCACTCGTGAGTTGTCCATCGAGCGTGAAGGTCCCGGAATGAGTGAGCAGGTCCCGTAGGAAACGAGGGTCATTCGCTAGAGAACTCTGTTCGTGGTCCGTGGAGGCATTCTGCCCCGCGGGTGGTTTCGCCGTTTGTTTTGCGTCAGGAGAATTCGGGATTTGTCCCTGGGCAACTGCCATTGCAGCGCTCAGGAAGAGCGTAGCGGTCAGAAGCTGAGCCGGGATCACGGGAACCTCCTCGCGAGAAAATTATAGCGCCATCCTTACGGGATGTTTTCGAAAATTCCGGCGGCCCCCATACCTCCGCCAACGCACATGGTGACCATGCCATAACGCGCATTGCGGCGCTTCAATTCGCGGATCACGGTTGCCGTAAGTTTGGCACCCGTACATCCCAGCGGGTGACCCAGAGCAATCGCCCCGCCGTTGACGTTTATTTTTTCGGGATCAAGCCCGCCTTCCTTGATCACAGCCAACGACTGCGTCGCAAAAGCCTCGTTTAGTTCGATGACTTCAATATCCGAGAGCTTGAGTCCAGCCATCGTCAGAGCCTTCGGAATCGCGTACACCGGCCCCAGACCCATCTCTTCCGGTTTGTATCCGGCGGTGGCGAACGAAACGTAGCGCGCGAGAGGTTTGATTCCCAGCGCTTGTGCACGTTGGGCCGACATCACCATAGCCGCAGCGGCGCCGTCCGACATCTGGGAAGAGTTTCCGGCGGTCACCGTTCCCTTGACGTGAAACGCGGGCTTGAGTGAAGAAAGGGCCTCCATCGACGTATCCGCGCGCGGCCCCTCATCCATTTTGAAGCTGATATCGTGCCGCTTTGGCCTGGATCCGTTGGGCGTGCTGAAACTGACGGGCACCGGTACGATTTCATCGTCGAACTTTCCCGCTTGAATCGCGGCGAGCGCTTTCTGATGGCTGTGCAATGAGAATTCATCCGCCGCTTCGCGCGTGATCCCAAAGCGCTTTGCCAGCCGTTCGGCTGTCAGTCCCATGGAAAGATATGCATCGGGATAGTGATCAACCAGCCAGGGATTCGGCGAGATCTTGTGTCCGCCCATCGGGATCATCGACATCGACTCCGTTCCTCCCGCGACGATCACTTCTGCGCCGCCCGCCATGATTCGTTCCGCCGCCATCGCAATTGCTTGCAGCCCAGACGAGCAGAAGCGGTTGATCGTCAATGCCGAGACTTCTACCGGCAAACCCGCGCGCAACGATGCGATGCGCGCGACGTTCATTCCCTGCTCGGCCTCAGGCATCGCGCACCCGAGAATCACATCTTCTATCTCTTTAGGATCGAGTCGGGGCACCCGTTCGAGCGCACCCTTGATCGCAACCGCGCCTAACTCATCGGGGCGCGTGGCACGGAGCGTTCCTTTGAAAGCCCGGCCCACTGGTGTCCGCACCGACGATGCAATGATCACGTCCCGCATAGTTCCCCCTGTCTTCTCGTTAGATGCCCAGCTACGAGCTTCAGTTCCTACTTCGCCGGGGCGAAGAAGTAATAATCAGCCGTATAGCTGCTCTTCGTCTCTGCGCTCTTATGCGTTTCATCGCAGGGATCGGTCCCCGGTTTGCCGCCGTGTGTATGCACGCGCTGAATCTTCGTCACCCTTGCGAGCGCACCCTTGCCAGAGTTATTCGCAACGTCCACCAGCAGCCATGGAATCGACTCTGAATCGAGCGCGTCGACATGGGCGACCGCCTTTCCCGTCACCTCGCTGCCGTCTTTCAATTTCCATGTCGGCCCCGCGGAGTGCTGGCCGATCACCTTGTCCTTGCGGTCTTTCAATTCGGCTTCCGGGGCCTTCAGCGTCCAACTGTAATTCCCTTGCGCATCGGCTTGACAGGTGTAGATCTGCGAGCCGGAAGCGCGGACAAAGAGCACGGGCTGCAACCCCTCAGGAACGGCGATCGCGTCCGGCACGTCCGGCGCGGACTCCTGCTCTGCAGCTTCTTTCTGTGCACTGGCCATCCCGGCAGCAAGCAGCACACTTGTGAATATGATGGAAATTGCTGAAGACTTCATTCGCCGCATAGCGTTAGTTCCTCAATGTCCTCCCCGTCTTCAACGTGTACTGGATTCTTTCTTGCGTCTTGCGCTCGCCGCACAGAGATTTGAATCCCTCGCGTTCCAGATCGAGGATGTACTGTTCGTTCACCGGGGTGCCCGGCGTAATGTTGCCGCCGCAGAGCACCTCCGCGATCTTCCCGCCAAGCTTGACTTCGTAATCCGTGATGAAGTCTCCCTGCCGCATCAGATGCACGCCCATCTTGAGTGCCGCCAGCAGACTCTCGCCCGGCGCCGGAATATCGGTTCTTGGTACTGGTGGCTCGTATCCGGCTCGAGTCAGCTCGAGGGCCCGTGCCTTTGCATCGGACAGTATCCGCTCCCGATTCATGGTGATGCGGTCCGAATCGGAGAGGAATCCAATCGCGCGGGCCTCATGCGCCGAAGTCGCGACCTTTGCCGTGGCGATCGTTTCGAAGGTTTTCTTCATGGCCTCCAGCATCTCGACCGATCCTGCAAGAGCTTCGCTCGACGATTTGCCCTTCGAACCCGCCGCGGCATCGATCGTGCGCAGCAACATCTCCTTGCAGCCTCCCCCGCCGGGCAGCAGTCCCACTCCGACCTCGACCAATCCGGTGTACAACTCCGCATGCGGTTGACGTGAAGCAGCGTGTAGAGAAATCTCCGTGCCTCCGCCCAGACACAATCCAAAAGGTGCCGACACGACCGGCTTCGGCGAGAACTTGATAGCCTGCGTCATACCCTGGAATTGGCGGATCGCAAGATCAACGTCGTCCCATTCTTCCTCCTGAACGCTCATGAGCAGCAACATCAGGTTGGCGCCCACCGAGAAATTTGTCGCGTCGTTGGTGATCACGAAAGCGTCGAAGTTGTCACCCGGGCCGCCCGGCTTTAGCGTCTGCGAGATCAAGCTGATGATGTCGGTGCCCAGGGAGTTCATCTTGCTGTGAAACTCGATGCAGGCGACACCGTCGCCAAGATCCACCAGCGATGCGCCGGAATTTTTCTTGACCACGCCGTTCGATTTTTTCGCGACCGTCACCGACCATACACCTGCGGGGATCTCAACCGGCTTTTGTTGGCTGGTTGTAAGATCGAAGTAGCCACGACCCGATGCGGCCTTTGCGTCATCGCTATACCAGGACTTGTGTCCCGATGCGAGCAACTTCTCCGCGTTCGCAGCGACCGGCCTGCCCTCCTTCTTCATGCGCGCAACCGTGGGTTCTATCCCGGCAGCGTCCCACAGTTCAAACGGGCCCAGTTCCCAGTTGAAGCCCAGTTTCATCGCCCGGTCGATTTCAACGATCGAATCCGAAATTTCGGGAACGCGATTCGCGGCGTAGTTCCATAGATCCGCGAGTGCAGCCCACAAGAACGTTCCCGCCTTATCGCCCTTCTGCGGACCAGCACCGTCAAGCCCCAGTAGCATGCGCAGTCGCGCGCCTGTATCTTCGACGTTCTTCGCCATATCGAGAGCGGCGAACTTCGGCTTTTGCCGCGCATGGTACTCCAAGGTCTTCCAGTCAATCGCGAGCCGCTCGTCTTCCTGACCTTCTCCGCCCTTGACCTTCTTGTAGAATCCGCCTCGCGTCTTGTCGCCCAGCCACTTTTTCTCCAGCATCTGCTTGAAAAAGTCCGGCAACCGCAGATCACTGCGCTCGTCCTTCACGTTGGCTGTCATGTTGCCGACAACATGTCCGAGAATATCGAGTCCCACCAGATCGATGGTGCGAAAGGTCGCTGACTTCGGCCATCCCACAGCCTGTCCGGTAAGCGCGTCCACTTCTTCGATGGTGAGCCCCATCTCCTGCATCAGGCGGATGACATTCAGCACCGAGAAGGTCCCAATGCGGTTGCCGATGAAGTTCGGCGTGTCTTTGGCCATCACCACACCTTTGCCGAGGCGCACATCGCTGAAGTGCGACACAGCCGCGATCAATGCTGGGTCGGTTTGAGGAGTGGGAATGATCTCCAACAATCGCATATATCGCGGTGGATTGAAGAAGTGCGTCCCGAACCACGCCCTGCGAAAATCCTCCGAGAATCCATCAGCGATCTGGCCGACCGGCAGGCCACTGGTATTGGTGGTGATAATGGTCCCTGGTTTTCGGATCGCTTCGATCTTACGAAGCAGATTGCGCTTGATCTCAAGGTTCTCGACAACCGCCTCGATGATCCAATCAACATCGGCTAGTTTTTTCAGGTCGTCCTCGAAATTGCCGATGGTCACCAGTCGCGCAAGCGAGACGTCCATAAAGGCGGCGGGCTTCGATTTTTTAGCCGCATCCAGGCCCGCAGCCGCGATCTTGTTCCGCAGGGGCGCGTCGGCGTCGGGGGGGACAATGTCGAATAGATAGCTTGGAACGCCGGCATTGGCAAAATGCGCGGCGATACGGGCGCCCATCGTTCCGGCGCCAAGGATGGCGACTTTATGAATGCGTTTCATGATCAGGCCCTCTTCGGTGAGTGCGCTTCGACTACTCGGTATTGGGAGAATGCGGAATGGGCAAGAGATGACTTCCGGTCGCCCTCGACTGGTGATTGCGCCGTGACTATGGTACTGCCATCGGCGGACATTTTTCCAGCGGACGCGATTACAACTCTGTGTGTGCAATCACATATTCGAAAGCCTGTTTGGCTACCTGCTTTTCGCCCTTGTAAGCCAGCATCTTTGCTGCATCCTGCAGTTGTATCCAGGACGCTCGCGCTACCTCAATTCTCATCGCTTCAGAAATCTGGTCGATGTGGCCCGACTCGTAGCGCAGCAAATAGAAGCTGACAATCTTGAACACTCGCTGGTTGTCTCCCCAAGTACGCACATACATGTATTTGATGTCGGCAAGCTTGGTGATTGGGGATGCGGTGACGCCGGTTTCTTCCCGTACCTCACGTAACGCGGCTTCCAGAGGTTTTTCTCCCGGATCGACCAGCCCCTTTGGTAGACACAGTGTGGGCTTGCTTTTGGAGACGGCTCGTTTCCTTGAGTTTGACGAGGTAGAGGAGTCCCCGGCCGGTTCGATCACCGCCGTCCACCACTCCCCATCCTTGTGCCGGACGACCACCCCGCCGGCCGATATCTCGCGGACCATACTGTCGGCAACTTAACAGGAATACAGGACGTTCGTCACCTGCCCTACTGCCCTGGCAGTAACTGGTTACCGGCTGCCAAAATAACCGCAGGTGGCACCCTCGTGCCCTTACAGCCCTGCCTCAGTATGTGGCATCCTATCTGCGGGATGAGTTCTAGGCCTCCACCGGCCAGAAGATGTGGGGTTCGAAGTGAAGAGTCTGGGGAAGATCATTCGCTCCGTGCAAGCGTTCGGGCGCGAGCTTTCCCGCAAGCCCATAGCTCCCGCTGCTCCGACT
>Ga0335079_10008373_pt1 | contig 11796 bp, 11 predicted proteins | sample Lox_Sample_33_FD_206719 | JGI IMG/M metagenome (GOLD analysis project Ga0335079, IMG submission 206719) | Soil microbial communities from Loxahatchee National Wildlife Refuge, Florida, United States - Lox_Sample_3.3 | ecosystem: Environmental > Terrestrial > Soil > Wetlands | place: USA... | reverse complement strand
GGTCGCCCCCTCAGGCGCGGCGGACTGCTATTTCATGGTGGAGGAGAACTCCTTCTCGGCCTGCAACGGCCCCGCGATACCCGACGTCGAGGTTTTCTGCGACGCTGCTTTCGATCCCGAAGAGAATCTGGCTCACTTGCTGGTACCGGCGGACATGGCCGCGGGAGCTTCTGGCCGGGCGGCAACTCCCGAAACGCATCTGGCGATCGCTCTGTCGCGTTCCTTCGCCGCGTGGGACCACGCTGGACCGTCGGTGCCGGCACTGGGGCCGGCCGAACTGATCGAGGACGTGGAAATGTTCGTGGCCGGCGAGGTTTCGAGCGAAATGGCCCGATTCGCCGGCAGCCAGCCGCTGGCTTTCGCTCCGGCGCCCATGACCGTCCCGGCCTTCCAGAGTTCGACGGCTGACGGCGCGCAGCCGCAGGTTGCCGAGACTGTGGCTCTGGACGTCGCATGCCAGCAGATCGAGAGCGCGCCTCTGATGTTTTCCGACGTGACGCCGGCGCTGGAGTTACATCATCCGGCTTTCCAAGTCTCCGCAGCGGCAATGCAGCTCGATGACGAGCTGAAGCGTGCAGCGGAGGTGCCGAAGCAGGAAGCAGCGCGTTTGGCGGAGCCGGAAATCGCACGTCCGGCGGTGATGAGCGCGGCGCCGGTGAGCCACGGAGTTTCTGCCGCCAGTTTCCAGCCACCGATGACGGCAGCGGCCAGGCCGGAAGCGCAGCTCAACGTTCCTGCTATGTCGTCTAAGACAGACGCCGCACCAGGCGTGGCATCGGAGGCCGTGCCCGATCCTCCACGCGGAGCGGTTGCCGAACAGCCGCCATCGGCACATTCGTCCGACCCGTTGCAACCCGCTATCCAGAATTCAGTGCGCATCAAGAATTGGCGGCTGAAGATTACCTTCGCCAAACCGGCATAGCGTTTGCTCCTCCTCATGCAATAGTGCAAAATGAGGCTTCGCTCGATCCACCCTCATGCGCATCAGCGTAACGTACTTGTATGTCATCTTTCGATACGGCTATCCCCACAGCGTTCGTGACGTGCTCCGGGCGCTCCCCGCGATTCGGAAGCTAGGCTTCCGGTTTCTCGAGATCGAGGGGCTGGGCCCGGCGCACCTGCGCGCCATGTACGCCCATAGGAAATCAGTGGCGTCGGCGCTCGCGGACAACGGGCTGCACGTACATAATTTCTGCGTTGTGGATCCGGCGTTGGTTTCGCTGGACCCCGCAAAACGCGTGAAGGCCCTGAATGGATTTCGCATGGGCGCCGAGTTGGGTGCATTTTTCGGGGCGGAAACGCTGCACCTGGCAAGCTATGCTCCGCCGGTGCGTTACATCAGCGCCAAGCCGTATCAACTGGGCGGGAAACGAAAGTACGCGTTCGCCAACCAGACAAGAGTGCGCATTCCTCCCGGATTTGAGTGGCACCAGGTGTGGGATGCGCTTGTGTCATCGTGCCGTGAATGCGCCGGCATCGCCGCAGGGCTTGGCAAAACAGTGATCATGGAACCGCGCGTGGGTGAGGTGATCTGCTCGGTCGACTCGCTGCTGCGGCTTATCGAGCACGTTAGCCGGCCCAACTTTCAGGCGAACTTTGATACGGGCCACTTTTCCGCGCAGCGGGAGAACGTGGTGCTCGCGTTGAAGAAGCTGGAAGGCAAGTTTGCCAACATCCATATTTCCGATAACGATCCCGTGAACACCGAACATGTGCCCATTGGCGACGGTTCCATTGACTGGCTGGAATTCTTCCGCGTGCTGAAGCAGCAGAAATACGCCGGCTACCTAGGTCTGGACCTGGGAATGAGCCAGACGATCGTGCGCGATTACCGGAAGTCGGTCGACCGGATCCAGGAAATCGCAGACACGCTGAAGATGCAGGTTGAAGTCTGAAGTGATTACAGCAAGCCCTGCACGGTTTTCTCAACACTGGGCCAATGCTCCGAACGCGGATCGACCGGCGCGAAATGATCGGCTCCCGGCAACACGACCAGCCTGGCGTCATCGCCGGCACGGTTTGCGGCCTTTTGATAGCTGTTGCTGATTTCAATGGGAACAACAGAGTCTTCGGTTCCATGCAGTAACCGCACGCGGCCGCCGATGGGCAAAAGCTCAATCGGCGAACCTGCGTGATATCGTTGCGCCAGCTTCTCGGGTGGGCCGCCCATGAGTTCGCCGACGACGCCATCGCTCAAGCGCAGCTCCCAGGCGCGGCGAAGGTCCACGACTCCGGCAATGGGAGCCGCACCGCGGATAAGGAGGGGATCTGGGGTAGCGAGTGGATCGCCGGGTTGAATCCGCGGGCGAGCCGCCAGCCACACAGCCAGGTGGCCGCCGGCCGAGTGGCCCACCGAGATCACGCGTTTCAGATCGAGAGGATACTTCTTCGCTAGCGCGCGCAGATGATCCGCGCCCAGAGCGACATCGAGAAACGTATTGGGCCAGCCGCCGCCAGGATTTCCGATGCGCCGGTACTCCAGATTCCAACTGGCGATGCCCACGCGCGCAAACGCCACGCACATGTGGCCTGCATATTCGAGGCCGTACTTGGCGCGCCAGAAGCCACCGTGAACCACGATCGCCACCGGATATGGTCCGGCTCCCTGGGGCAAGCGTAAATCGCCGAACTGCAGCGAATCGGGTCCGTAGGACAGACGAGCATCGGCCGCGGGAGCGGGCAGGTCGAGAATTTCACGTCCCATGGATTTGCAGGCAGTGGTGAACGTCCAGGCTGCGGGTGCCGCACTCAGGCGAAGCACGTCTCGCCGGCTGAGCGCTCGCGGCGTGGCAAACCACTTCATTTCGTCTCGATCAGCTCACCTGAGGGCCCATCGACATCCACCACGCTAAGCCTCAATCGTTTGCGCGCATCGAGCTTTGCCACGGGCATCTCAAACCGCGCGGCGATCATTCTGTCGAGGGTGGCGTGGGGCTTGATGCGATCGCGGATGATCAGCGAGTCGTTGTACTTCTGGCCCAGAATCGGGTAGTACTGAAACAGCCGGCGCGCATCGCTCTCCGAGACCGTTTGACCTTCAACTGCCGAACCGTTCGGCGCGTCCAGCGTGACATCGACCTCGCGGACGACCACGGCATAATCAGACGAGTTGGTCACGCGAAAGTCAATGATGGCCACGGAACTGTTCTCGTCGAGCCCCAGGGTACGCACTTTGAGGATCCTGCCCGCGGGCTCGATGTGGGCGCCGCGTTGCATGTAGAACATCCATGCGACGGCGATGGCGACGACAACAAGGCCCACACCGAGTGCGGTGAGAAAACTCCGATTCAGATATTGGCGGATAATGGACTCCTTTGATGATGATAGCAATCTGCTCCGGGTTGGACACGCGGAGAAGCGTGTCCTACTCTAGTGAGAACCACGGATGAAATACCTGCTGCGCCGGCTCGGGTTCGTCGCCGGCCTGATCGGGCTCGTGCTGATTACGGGCACGATCGGATTCTCGGTAATCGACGGCTACCCTCGGTTCGACGCGTTTTACATGACGCTGATCACGGTGTCGACGGTGGGCTACGCCGAGATCCACCCACTGAGCCATGCCGGCCGCGTGTTCAATTCATTTCTGATCTTTTTTGGCGTCATCACGATGTTTTTCGCCATCGGCGCCATGACCCAGAGCATTATCGAGCTGGAATTGGGAGAATACTTTGGGAAGCGGCGAAACCGGCGGATGATCGAGAAACTGGAAAAGCATTTCATCGTGTGCGGCTACGGGAGGGTAGGCCGCAACGCAGCGCATGAACTGAAGCGCGCCGGTGTGCCGTTCGTAGTGGTGGATCGGGAGGTAGAGCGCACTGAGCGAGCCATCCAGGCAGGAATGCTGGCCGTCACGGCCGACTCCACGCGCGACGACACTCTGCGATCGGTTGGTGTCGAGCGGGCCCGCGGTCTGATCTCCGCGCTGGCCACCGACGCCGACAACCTGTTTGTCATTCTTTCCGCGAAGAACCTGAATCCGAAATTGTTCGTGGCGACCCGCGCGGCTGAGGAGGAAGCCGAAGAGAAGCTGCGGCGCGCCGGCGCAGACGCCTTATTCGCGCCATATACGACGGCCGGCTATCGGCTGGCGCAGGCGGTTCTCCGGCCGCATGTATTCCAGTTCTTCGACCTGGCTACGAAGGGCATGGGATTCGACGTGGATATCGAGCAGGTGCGTGTGCCGGAATCGAGCGGGTTCGCCTCGCGTTCGCTCGAGCAAACTCGCATCCGCCACGATCTCGGCGTGATCGTTCTGGGCATTCGCAAGCTTGATGGAGCCATGCTTTTCAATCCCGCGGCGGAAACCGTGATTCAGGGAGGAGACTACCTGATTGTGATGGGTGAGCCGGCCAATCTGCGGACGCTCGAGAACATGATGTCTCTGGGAGCGCGTTCGTGAGCGCGGAGACTATCGGCCTGGTGGTGACGGCTGAAGACCAATTGGGTGTGCTGCACCGCCTGACCGGGGTCATTGCCGAGCATCAAGGAGATATCACTTCGGTCGCGATTCTCGAGAGCGGAAGTGAAGAAGCGCGGATCTATTTCGAGATCAGACTCCCTTCAGCCGCGGCGGACCTGGAGGAAGACCTGCGCGCGCTGCCCACGGTGAAGAGCGTGGAAACAGTCAAAACGCTCGAACGTGTTTACGGCAAGCGCATCATCATCGTGGGGGGAGGCGCGCAGGTGGGCCAGGTCGCGATCGGGGCCATCTCGGAGGCCGATCGCCACAACATTCGTGGCGAGCACATCTCCGTCGACACGATTCCGCTGGTTGGCGAGCAGGCGCTCGCCGATGCCGTAAGGGCGGTCGCCCGCTTGCCGCGCGCCAAAGCGCTGGTGCTGGCGGGGTCGCTGATGGGCGGCGATATCGAGCAAGCAGTGCGCGAGGTGCGTCAAACCGGACTACTGGTGATTAGCTTGAACATGGCGGGAAGTGTGCCCGAGGCCTCGGATTTGGTGGTCACCGATCCCGTTCAGGCGGGCGTGATGGCGGTGATGGCCATCGCGGACACGGCAAAATTCAGCATTGCACGATTGAAGGGGAGAGTGTTTTAAAGCCGCTGCAAGTGGATGCCGCCATCACCGGTGCGGACCTGGAGAATCTGGCCGCCGCCGTTCAGCTTGCCGCGTATTTCGGAACCGCTTATCGAACCCATAACCGTCACGGGGAAGTCGACGGTGACCTTTCCATCGCCCGTGTGAGCGTCCAGATCGGCGGCGAAGTTTTCGGGTAACTGCAGTGTGACGTGACCGTCGCCGGTGCTGACGTGCCAGCTCGCCGTCATTTTCGAACCGGCGCGAGCGGTCGCCTCGACGGAGCCATCGTCGGTTCGGAGATCCAGTTGATCCCAGCGCCCGCTGGCTCGAATGTGTCCGTCTCCGGTTTTGGCGTCGAGAGTTCCGTCCATGGCATCCGCCTCGATGCCGCCGTCGCCGGTCGAAAAGTGCATTTCGCCTTTCAATTCCTGCGCTGAGATCCCGCCGTCTCCGGTATGGAGTTCGGCACGCAGCTCGTGAGGAACGAGCAGCTCGACGTGCACGGAATGGGGGCTGATTGAGACAAACTGGCGCGGCGTGCGGACCTCGATTTCCACGCGATCGCCGGCCTGGTGGTCGGTCACACGCACCTCGGAGGGACTGATCTGCCAGCCCTTCGTGCTAACGCGCGCCCCGATCTCTTTTCTGTCCCACGAGTGGATGGTGATGCCGCCATCCGAGACCTCCACCCGCAGATCGGCTTTGCCGGAAACCGGAAAGCTCTTCTTCCATTCGTCCGCCAATCCCATGGATCCCATCATGGCTGTCAAAACCAGGCACGGAAGCACTCGATTGCCCACGCGCACCGCCTTTCGGGACTAGGATACGAAATCTGCCGATCGAAGGTTCCGTTAAAGAACTGCGGCCGAACCACCCTTAATGGCTGCAATGAAGTGAACCTCACTTGAGGGACTGACCGCCTCGAGAAGGCCCATGGGTGTGACCTCGCCATCGACCGCGACGGAGATGTTGGGCCGCAGACGGTCGTTTTCCATCAGCCGTTCGCGAATTCCAGGCCACGCCATTTCCAGGCTCTCGATCACCTGCCGCACGGTTGCGCCTTCGGCCTCAACCGAGCCCCGGCCGCCTGTGAGGGGCCGCAACAGCGTGGGGATGAAGACGATGGCCAATCAGTCTCGTTGACTCCAGATGGCTTCCATAATCGCCGGCGGATTCATGGGCAGCCGCCGCATGCGCACACCGGCCGCGCGATAAATGGCGTTGGCGATGGCACCGGGCGGCGGAACGATATTGGCTTCGCCGACGCCACGCACTCCGAATGGATGTCCGGGATTGGGCACCTCGACGATTACGGTGTCAATCATCGGCAGATCGAGCGCCGTGGGCATGCGGTAGTCGAGCAGGCTCGAATTCATCATGGAGCCGTCACGGCTCATGTAGTACTCCTCGTTCAGCGCCCAGCCGATGCCCTGCGCGCTGCCGCCCTGCATCTGGCCTTCGACGTAGCTTGGATGGATGGCTTTGCCGACGTCCTGAACGGCGGTGAAGCGTAAGATTGTGACTTTGCCGGTTTCGGGGTCGACTTCCACGTCCACAATGTTTCCGGAGAACGAGCCGCCGGCGCCCTTGGGGTTCACTGCGCCGCGGCCGACCACAGGCCCACCCGTCTGGTCGATCTTCGAGGCGAGTTCCGCGAACGTCATGGATTTTTCGCCCGACCGGAACACGCCCCGCTCCAGCGTGACGGATGCCGCGTCGGTCTCCCATAACTTGGCCGCGCGCTCTTTCATTTGGCGCACCACGTCTTGCGCGGCTTCGTAAGCGGCCCAGCCTGTGGCGAAAGTTGTGCGGCTGCCGCCTGTGACTGCGGTGAAGCCAATCGAATCGGTGTCGACCACCGTTGGCCGCACCGCCTCCGCCGGAATACCGAGCACTTCCGCGGCTTGCATGGCGATGGAAGTGCGCGTGCCACCGATATCCGTCGAGCCTTCCACCAGGTTGACCGTGCCATCGGCGGTCACACTGATGTTGCAGCTCGACGGCAATCCGACATTGAACCAGAACCCGATGGCGACGCCCCGCCCGCGATTCGGCCCGCCCAGTGGCGCGCTGTAGTGCGGGTGATTCTTCATGGCTTCGAGAACCTCAACACAGCCCACGCGCCGGTACTTGGGGCCGTCCGCCCGCCGTGTGCCTTCCTTGGCCGCGTTCTTGAGGCGGAGATCCAGCGGGTCGATGCCGAGCTTCTCGGCAATTTCATCCAGCACGGTTTCCGTGGCGAATGCGGCGTTGGTCGCGCCAGGAGCGCGATAGGCGGCGGTGCTGGGCTTGTTGACCACGACATCGAAGCCGTCGATCACCACGTTGGCGATGTCGTAAGCAGCAAACACGCACATCGCACCGGGACCGACCATGGCTCCGGGATACGCACCCGCTTCGTAAGCCAGGTAAGCCTGAGCCGCGGTGATACGGCCATCCTTGCGCGCGCCGACCTTCACCTTCATATATGACCCAGGTGTCGGCCCCGTTCCTTCGAAGACGTCCTTGCGCGACATCACGATCTTCACCGGCTTGCCGGTTTTCTTGGAAAGCAGCGCCGCCACGGGCTCGATGTAAACCGGAATCTTGCCGCCAAAACCGCCGCCGATCTCCATCGGCGTGACTCTCACGTGTGACACCGGTACATCCAGAAGGCACGCCGTCACATCGCGAACCACGAAGGCGCCCTGCGTACTGCACCACACAAGGACGCGGCCGTCGTTATTCCAGAGCGCTGTGGCGTTGTGCGGCTCGATGTAGCCCTGGTGAACCGTCGCCGTATTGAATTCGCGCTCGATGATGACCTCGGCTTCCGCGAAACCGGCGGCGATGTCGCCCATAGTGTGACGGAAGTGCTCGGAAACATTGCTCACGCGGCCGGTTTGCTCTCCGAACTCCTTGGTCCTGAGGTCTTCGTGCAGAATCGAGGCGCCATCCTGCATGGCTTCGGGCGCGGTGAGGACAGCGGGAAGTACTTCATAATCGACCTCTATCAAGCTCGCGGCCTCTTCGGCGACGTGGATACTTGTCGCCGCAACAGCGGCAATCGCGTGGCCTCTGTATAGCGCCTTGGCCCCTGCAAGCACGTTGCCGCGCGCGTAGCTGAGTGGAGTGTCGCCCTCGCCCAGATCCACCATGCGTTCCGGCGTTGGCGGAAAGTCCGCAGCGGTGATGACGGCTTTCACGCCGGGGAATTTCTCGGCCTTACTGGTATCGATGCGCTTGATGCGCGCGTGCGCGTGGGGGCTGCGCAAAACGTAGCCGTAAAGCAGCCCGGCCATCTGCAAATCGGCGCCATACTGCGCGCGGCCGGTTACTTTATCCACGCCGTCATGCCGGACGGGGCGCGTTCCAACGACTGTGTATTGCTCGGTACTCATGCTCTCGCCTCCCGCGAATACGCGGCGGCCTGTTGCACCGCATGGATGATCTTGTCATAGCCGGTACACCGGCAAAGATTGTTGGCCAGCCACAGGCGAATCTGATCCTCGGTCGGATTCGGTTCGTGGTCGAGCAGAGCTTTGGCGGCGACGATAAATCCCGGCGTGCAGATGCCGCATTGCAGCGCCGCGTTCTCCAGGAACGAGCGCTGGAGCGGATCGAGCTCGTTGCCTTTCGCGATGCCCTCGATGGTCGTTATTTGCGCGCCTTCGGCTTCGACGCCGAGCACCAGGCACGAGGTCACCACGCGGTCGTCGAGCATCACCGTGCAGGCGCCGCAATTGCCGTCATTGCAGCCTTCCTTTGTGCCGGTCAGTCCAAGAACGTCACGCAGGCATTCGAGCAGGCTCTGGCGCGGCTCACACAGAAACTCGGTCTGCTCTCCGTTGATAGTTGTCTGAACGCGAACTTTGGCAGGCATGTTATCTGGACTCCCTGGCTCTCTGGATCGCTGTTTCGAGCGCACGCCGCGTCAGCACGGCGCACAAGTGGCGGCGGTAATCGGCGGTGCCACGCATATCGGTAATGGGCTTTGCGGCGCTGCGGGCCGCGTCGGCAGCGGCGGCGATGGTCGAGTCATTCACCGGCTTACCGGTCAGCGCTTGGTTCGCCTCGCGAACGAATAGCGGCGTTGGCGCGACGGATGCCAGTGCGATGCGCGCCGATCGGAACGTCCCGTTTTCCAATACGACCTCGACGCCCGCGCCCGCCACCGCGATATCCATTTCATTGCGCGGAATGAAGCGCAGATAGCGCGCGCCGGAATTTGGCTTGGGAGCGGGGATCTGGAGTGATACGAGCAGTTCGCCCGGCTGGAGAACATTGCGCCCGGGAGCGGTGCAGAAATCCTCCACCGGAATTTCGCGCGTGCCTTTGGTACCAGCGATTCGGCATGTGGCGCCGAGCGCGATCAGCAACGGTACGGAATCGGCGCTCGGAGCAGCGTTGCACAGGTTCCCACCGATCGAAGCCCGGCCCTGAATTTGCGTGCCGCCGATGAGAGCAGCCACTTCGGCGAGCGCCGGATAGTGCCGCGCGACCGTGGCATCACCATAGATTCGATAGCACGGAACCGCGGCCCCGAGAGTCAGGCCGGCCTTCGCATCATATTGGAGAGCGTTCAACTCGGGGATGCGCTTGATATCCACGACGAGGTCCGTCTCTTTGCGGCCCGAGCGGAGCTGCACGAGCAGGTCCGTGCCTCCGGCCAGCAGGCGTGCGTTCGGATGCGCCGTCAACAGACCCACAGCTTCGCCCACCGATGCAGGCGCGGCGTAGTCAAACCACTTCACAGGCAGAATCTCCTTGGTTAATGCTCTGGGTAAAGTAACAGGATAGCGGAATGTGTCAACCGAGATGAATCTGGACCTCCTCCGGGAATTTACGCGTTGGCTTGTTGTCCCGTTCGCGGTATGGCGGTAGCGCCGGATCCTTTATGCACGCGCGTACGTACTGCCGTTTGGAAACGCGCGTATCGCTCACCCAGTAGCGGGGGTACCCTCGATGCAAGCGGCTCGTGAGATTCCAATAACGCTCGATGCCATGACGCCTGCCGGCCCAGAAGTGCGTTTCTTGAATCAAGAGCCTTGGCCCAATCCACCACCATTCAAACCCCTGCAGGAATCCGTCTTTCAAGTAACGCGCTTCCGCCAGATAAGGCACTCCGCTTTCCGCCTCCTGCCACCAAAGGTCAACCCCGGTGCCGTGCTTCATCGTATATGTGCCGATCAGCTTCCCATCGTCGGACCACTGTCTGGCTGTGCCGTGGAGTTTCCCCTTGAAGCAGGGCTCAGCCGACAGCAACTTGCCAGGTTCGTCGGATCGGTAAACAACTCCGTGCGTCTTACCCTCATTTATGGGGCGCTCATACGATAGCTCTCCAGTCTTGTGGAAGTAGCGCTCGCCAACGAGTTCCCGTTGAGCCGGCACTCCACCTTGTACTTCTGAGGACCGTCGATAAACGTAGCGACGACGCGTTCGTGCGCGGCTTTCGGAATCGACGATCGGTAGTGCTTCACTTGCTGTAGACGTCGCCCTTCAGATCGTCCGGCATGCTGGTGAGCTTCCCCAACATCTCGTAGACTTTCGCTACCGAGCGGTCGACCAGGTGCTCGCCCGCGCCGATCTCCACCCAGGTTGCCGCGCTGGCCGCTCCGTAGCCGCCGCGCGATGCTGCGGCGATGGTCGGAAAGTAGCCGTTATAGCCGTTGGTGTAGCCGAGCAGGAGCGCGGTCGGCACGGGACACCGGTCGCGCCAGTTGGTTTGGAAATCGACGAAGGGCTCACCCGGTACCGTCATTAGGGCGATCTGCTTGTTGATGAGTACGGTCGCGGTCTCGACCGGGAACTCCGCCTTGATTTCCACGCCATCGGCGTTCATGCCTTGCGGCCCCAGGAACTTGATGAGGGCGGCGCGAAACTTGTCAGGGTCCCAGCGCAGCTTGGCGGGAATGGTCTCCTCGGCGAATTCGATCAGCGGTGCGGTTGGCGCCTGCGTGTGGATCTCCGCGGCCACGCGCGCGGCCTCTTGACCCAGGCGGTCGCCCGTCCAGTCGCGCCACTTGACGGGGTCCTCTTCGAGCGGCGTCACGGCGTAGTAGGGGTTGATATCGCCCGGTGCGCCTTGCAGAAAGAAGCTCAGCACGTGCCCGCCGAGCTTCTCTTCGACGACGCGATTCATCACGCCGGGAAAGTCGGCCGAGTATCGCAGATTATCGCTGCCGAATACGACCGGATGGCATGCATAGTTGGTCAGAATGGCCATCGGCGAGCCGTCCGCGCGATCGATGCGCAGCACGGTTACAGTTGGGTCGACTGGAGACGTCGGCACGCGCGTCAGGTTGCGCTCGAACCAGCTCACCGAGCCGTCCGCGTTTACGTGTAGCCGGTTGTGTCCGATGTAGGTCGCGCCCGTTCCCGTTCCGATGCGAGCTTCGGCCAGCCCTGAAGCTGCCAGATCGATTGCATGCTCGATCTTCTCGGTCGCCGCCTTCTCCCAAGCAGGTGTTCCGTTCTTGTAGAAGTCGGCTATCACCGGCGCAGAATGCGTGTGCGATGCCGTGACGAGCAGGCAGGAGATCTTGCTGGTATGTCGCGCGGATTCGCGAATTTGCACGAGCGCAGCGGGGCCGAAGGTTCGGCCGAGATCGAGAGTCACGATGGCCAGCCGTTTATCGCGCGCTTCCAGCACCAGCACGCGTGCGTAGAGCGGGTCGAGTGTGCCGATCGACGGCTTGACCCTATCCTCAAAGCCCCAGAGCTGTTCGGCCCCAGATGGCGTGATATCCAGCTTCGCCGTTCCGGCGCGAAGGCCCGCGG
>Ga0335079_10008372_pt1 | contig 11798 bp, 10 predicted proteins | sample Lox_Sample_33_FD_206719 | JGI IMG/M metagenome (GOLD analysis project Ga0335079, IMG submission 206719) | Soil microbial communities from Loxahatchee National Wildlife Refuge, Florida, United States - Lox_Sample_3.3 | ecosystem: Environmental > Terrestrial > Soil > Wetlands | place: USA... | reverse complement strand
GCTCCAGCTCAAAGGCGACATCTGGATTGACGAGGAGAGTGGCGCGGTTGTCAAGCTGATCTCCTCGTTGGATAGCAGCCTCGACGACCTCGGCCTGCACGATATCCGGAGCGAGATTCATTACTCGGTCGTGCAGTTTCATGAACCAGAAGAAGCCTACTGGATGCCGGCTTCCGCCGTCATCGACGTTGAGACACCGAAGCAGCACTGGCGCAATGTGCATCGCTTCACCGACTACCGCAGATTCCGCGCGACCATTCAAGTCGATTTGGGGGAGAAGCAGCCATGAGTGCGAGTGCCAGTGTTCGAACTACCGTCCTCGTGCGGGAAGACCCGGAAAAGGGTCACAAACTACGCGTGTTGTTGGCCTGGCTCCTGGCCTTGTCGTTCGTGCTTGTCATTGCCGGCTACGGATTAAACTACTACACGCTCGGCGCGGCGGACCGCCCGTTTTCGCCAAAACATGAACTCTTGCGGCCTAGCGGCCCGATCGGCATCAAGCTTGGCATGCTTGGCGTCCTGCTATTCTTCCTCATCTATCTCTACCCGCTCCGAAAGAAGTGGGGCTGGCTGGGCCGCATCGGCAATTCGCGCCACTGGTTGGACTTTCACGTCGTCTTGGGAACCACCGCTCCCATCGTCATCGCCTTCCATTCCACCTTCAAATTCGGAAATATCGCCGGGATGGCCTTCTGGAGCATGTTGGCCGTCACCATCTCTGGATTCGTCGGCCGCTACTTGTACTCGCAGATCCCGAGAAATCTCAACGCCGCCGAGCTCACCATGAAAGAGATGTTGGAACTCGAGGAATCCATGCGCCAGGAACTCGCCGAGCAAAAGCTGGCTTTCGGACGCCGCATGGAAAATCTCTATAACCTCCCGACACCGGACGACGTCCAGCACATGCCGATGCTGCTCGCCCTTATGTATATGATCATGATCGATCTGAAGCGCCCGTTTCAGCTTTCTCTGCTTCGCCTGCAATCCACCGGTATCGGCACGTGGCTCTCTTCCATGGGTGGTCTTCGTCGCACCGACGACCTCAAGTTAGAGCGAGCCATCGTTGTCGCCCGCAAGCAGGCTGCCCTGTCCAAGCGCATTCTCTTCCTCAGCCGCACGCAGCAAGTCTTCAATCTTTGGCATGTCGTTCATCGCCCGTTTAGCTACGCTTTCGCTATACTGGCTATTGTTCATATTTGCCTCGCCCTGTCTATGGGCTACTACCGCATGTAGCGAGGAGCGGCATTGGATAATCTGATTTCCTTCCTGATTGCCGCGGCGATCATCGGCGCCTTCCTCTTCTTTCACCTCCGCCGGGAAAAGAAGCGGGAACAAACCACTCGCCTTGCCATGGAAAAAGGCAAATTGCGTTCCGACGGCCCGCAGTCGCAGCATCCGCACATCAACAATAATTACTGTATCGGCTGCGCCACCTGCACCATGGTGTGCCCCGAAGGCGATGTGCTCGGCATGGTCGGCGGAAAAGCCATGATCATCAATGGCTATAAATGCATCGGGCACGGTATTTGCGCGGACTCATGCCCCGTGGGCGCCATCGAGATGGTTATGGCCAGCCCCAGCGTCGCCGCGAACCTGCCGAAGCTGAGCCCGCAATTCGAAACCACCGTCAGAAACATGTTCATCATCGGTGAGCTGGGTGGCTTGGCTTTGATCAAGAACGCCGTCAACCAGGGACGCGAATGCATCGACACCATCGCCGCGCGACTCGCCGCAAATCCGCGCGCTTCCTCTCCCGACATTGCCGATGTGCTCATCGTCGGTGCCGGACCCGCGGGCCTCACCGCGTCCCTGCGCGCCATCGAAAAGAAAATGAACTACATTACCCTCGAAGAGGGAGAGATCGGCGGCACCGTTGCCAAATATCCGCGCCAAAAGCTCGTAATGACCAGCCCTGTGGAATTTCCCATGTATGGTCGCTTTAAAAAGATGGAATTACAGAAAGAAAACCTGATCGAGTTCTGGTCCAAAGTCATGAAGCGTGCGGATTTCAAATGCCGCACTGGGGAAAAAGTCGAAAACATCGTCAAGGGTGACGACGGCGTCTTTTCGGTTCAAACTGCTAAGGCACAATACCGCGCCCATCACGTGATCCTGGCGCTTGGCAAAACTGGCAGCCCGCGCAAGTTAGGCGTAAAAGGCGAGGACTTGCCGAAGGTGATGTACCGCTTGATCGAAGCGGACCACTACGTCAATAAAAAGATCCTTATCATTGGAGGCGGCGACTCCGCCGTAGAAGCCGCCATGGGTCTCGCTCACCAGGTCGGCAACTCGGTCACGCTCTCCTATCGTCAAGGCTCCTTCTCGCGCATCAAAGACCGCAACGCGCAGCGCATCGACGATTGCATTAGAAAGAACAAAATCCGCGTGCTCTTCAATTCCAATCCCCTGGAATTTCGCGCCGACAGTGTCGTTCTCGACGTGAACGGAAAGCAGGAAATCCTGCCCAACGATTTCGTCTGGATTTTCGCCGGCGGCGAGCCTCCCACCGCCTTCCTGAAGAAGGTTGGCGTCGGCTTTGGCGAACGCGACATCACCCTCGACGGCTCCCGCGCCATCAAGGAAGCAAAAGAGACGAACCTCGTACCCGTCTGAGTTGCCGCGCGTTAAACCCAGCAGCCATGCCCGCTCGCCTTGGTGTTTCTCCGCGCCTTTGATATGCTCCTCGACTGATTCTACGCATCAGGAGAAACAATGAATCACTCGAGCATCCGTGCGTTTGTTCTGCTGGCGACTGCGGGACTCTCCGTCTCCATGCTGGCAGCGCAAAAACAGAAGAAAGAAGCGCCGAGCGCACCGCCCAAGCCTTCTTACGAATTGCCTCAGCCTGAAAAGGAAGCCCTCGACTATTCGATGTACGGAAGCATTCGCGACGAGGCCCTGACCCATTCGAAGATTATGCAATATGCTTCGGGACTCATGGACGGCATCGGCCCGCGCCTCACCGGATCGCCGAATCTCAAGAGAGCCAATGAGTGGACGCGCGATCAACTCACCGCCATGGGTTGCGCCAACGCTCACCTCGAAGACTGGGGCGAGTTCGGCATGGGCTGGCAGCAGGAGAACACTTGGCTCCGGATGACTTCTCCCGATACGGCCGTGTTTATCGCGCAGGCCGCGCCGTGGTCTGTCTCCACCAAAGGTCCGCTCACCGCCGCCGCAATCTGGGTCGACATCAAAGACGAAAAGGACTTCGACAAGTACAAAGGGAAGCTCTCTGGCAAAATTATTCTCTTTGGCGACATGCGTGAAGTGAAGCCCGTCGACAAACCGCTCTTTCGCCGCTATGACGACGCCGAATTAGCCAAGCTTCAGGAGTATCCCGTTCGCGCCGAGCGCCAGCCACCGGCAATCCAGCGCGCCATGCAGAGAATCCAGTTTCGGCAAAAGCTCGGCGAATTCCTCATCAGCGAACAAGTGGCCGCGGTGGTTTTCCCCAGCCGCGACGGCGAAAACAGCGGCGGCTCCGGCGGCACCATCTTCGATGACAACGGAGCCAGCCTCGCAAGTTTCGCCTATCAGCGCGAACACGCGAGTCCCATTCCCCTCGCCGTCACCGCCATCGAGAACTACGGCCGGGTGTACCGCCTGTTGAAGGCCAATGTTCCCGTGACCCTTGAACTCAATATCGAAACCAAGTTCAGTGGCGATCACGAGCATGGTTTCGACACCGTAGCCGAGATTCCCGGCACCGATCCCAAGCTCAAGGACGAAGTCGTCATGGTCGGCGGCCACCTCGACTCCTGGATCTCGGGCACGGGAGCCACCGACAACGGCGCGGGTTCCGTCGTTGCCATGGAAGTAATGCGCATCCTGAACGCTCTGCAAGTTAAACCGCGCCGCACCATTCGCATCGCGCTCTGGACCGGCGAGGAGCAAGGGCTGTACGGCTCAAAAGGCTACGTCGCACAGCACTTCGGCGTGATTCCCCGCTCCACCGATCCTGACCAACTCAAGCTGCCGGAATTCTTCCGCAAGGTCTCCGGGCCCGTTCAGGTCAAGCCCGAGCAGCAAACACTTTCGGGCTACTTCAATGTCGACAACGGCAGCGGCAAAATTCGCGGCATCTATCTCCAGGGCAATGGCGCCGTCGAGTCTATTTTCCGGCAGTGGATGGAGCCGCTGAAGGATGTCGGCGTCACCACCATCACTTTGCAGGATACCGGCGGCACCGACCATCTCAGCTTCGACGCGGTCGGCATTCCTGGGTTCCAGTTCATCCAGGATCCGTTGGACTACGACACGCGCACGCATCACTCCAACATGGACACCTACGAACGCTTGCAACCGAACGACCTCGCGCAAGCCGCGTTCGTCGAGGCCATCTTCGTGTACAACACCGCGATGCGCGATCAAATGCTCCCGCGCAAGCCGTTCCCGCATCCGGAGCTCGAGCCGCAATTGCAGGAGCCGCTCAAGAACGTGATGCCCGGCGCCGAAAGCAAGTAGCCTGTTCGGCCCTTCCGTCTCTGCAGTACAATCGTCTCGAAACACCGGAGGCGGAAAAATGCGCTATTGGATCGTTTTAATACTGAGTCTGCTGCTCGGCGTTGCGCAGGCAGCAAATGGGCAAGCCAGGCTTTCCACTCACTGGGAAGAGCTCACCGCGGGCGATTTTCGCGAAGCCATCGCGAAGGCGCAGGGCACGTGCGTCCTTCCTTTCGGCATTCTCGAAAAGCATGGGCCGCATCTCCCGCTCGGCACCGATCTGCTGAACGTCCGCTACATCGTCGAACATGCCGCGCAACAGGAATATGTTGTCATCTTCCCGCAATACTTTGCCGGACAGATCTTTGAAGCGCGCCACGAGCCTGGCACCATCGCTTACAGCGCCGAGATGCAGTTGCATCTGCTGCAAGAGACTACCGACGAGATGGCGCGCAACGGCTGCAAGAAGGTGGTCATCGTGAACGGCCATGGCGGCAACGAGCATCTGCTTCCCTACTTCGCGCAAGCGCAACTCGAACGCCCGCACGACTACGTGGTGTATGTCCAGTGGGGCCACGAAGCGACGAAAAAAGTTGGCGCGGAAAAGACCGGGCCAGACTGGCACGCCGGCGAATCGGAAACCTCCAACACGCTGGTGACGCATCCGAACCTGGTGCATCAAGATCGAGCGGGCAACGAATCCGGCGCCGACCAGAAACGCGTGAAGCTCCCCGACAACGTCTACACCGGCATTTGGTGGTACGCGCGCTTCCCGAATCATTATTCCGGCGATGGCACCACCGCCACTAAGGAACAAGGCGAAGCCGACGTGGAAAGCTGGATCAGCACCGTGGTCCGCGCGATCAAGGCCATCAAAGCGGACGACGAAAGCCTCAAGCTCCAAAAGGAGTTCTACGACAAGGCCCAGCACCCGCTGGACACGCGGCCGTAGAGAAGCGGCGGCGAGGGGACCATGCGATGTAATGCCGGGGAAAGATGGAATTCAGGAGAGCAAGATGAAAAGACCTTCCATACTTTTGGCACTGAGCTGTGCAGCGCTCGCGACGATGCTGCCTGTAACGCACGCGACTCCGCCGGGGCCGGGCTACCACTTGATCAAAACCGTTCCGCTGGGTGCGGCGCCCGGGGGAGGCGAGTATTTCGATTACGTGACTGTGGATGCTGCGTCGCGACGCGTCTATCTGTCGCACGGCACGGAAGTGAAGGTGCTTGATGCCGACAACTTTTCCGTCGTGGGCACGATTTCTGGATTGAAACGCTGCCATGGCGTGGCGATCGTGCCGGAGCTTGGCAAAGGGTTCATCACTGACGGCGAAGCGGCGACGGTGGTGATGTTCGATACGACGAGCTTCAAGGTTACGGGCGAGATTAAAAGTTTCCCGGACACGGATGCGATCATTTACGACCCGGCGTCGAGACTGGTCTTTGCGTTTAATGGCGACAGCAAGAACGCCACGGTGATCGATCCGGTGAAAGGAGCGATGGTGAAGGCTGTCGACCTGGGCGGCGCTCCTGAGTATCCGGTGGCCGACGGCGAGGGCATGATTTACGACAACATCGAGGACAAAAACGAAGTGGTGGCCCTCGATACGAAGACGCTGACCGTCAAGGCGCGCTGGCCCGTTGCGCCAGGCGGAACGCCGGTGTCCATGGCGATGGACCGAACGCACAGACGGCTGTTTTGCGGCGCACGAGGACCGCAGAAATTGGTGTTGATGGACGCGGACAGTGGAAAGGTGTTACAGACGCTGCCGATCAGCGCGGGCGTAGACGCGAACGTGTTTGAGCCGGAAACCGGATTCGTTTTCGTTTCCACGCGCGAGGGAAAGGTACACATTTTCCACCTGGATTCGCCGGACAAACTGAGTGAAGTGGAAACCGTGAGCACCGAATACGGCGCCAAAACCATGGGCCTTGATCCCAAGACGCACAATATTTTCGTGACTACGGCGCAGTTCGGAGAAGCTCCCCCGGCCACCGCGCAAAATCCGCATCCCGGCCGTCGCCCGATTCCGGGAACGTTTCACGTGCTGGTGTACGGGCGATAGAAGAAAAAAAGCCAGCCAACAGTTGACAGTTAACGTCAATAGCCGAAAACATGGAAACGTCCCGTCTGTCCCCGAGTTTCCCTCCAGAGATGTTACTCCAGCGGAGACTATGATTCTCCTACCGGGAGACGGAGACTACCAAACTCTAATTCCACGAGTTCAGGCTAGGGGATGGGAAATCGAGGTCGCATTCTATCAGAATGTGGCGCAATCAATTCTCACGCTCGCTAATAGGTTTATCTCCTTGAAAGATCGACTCCACGAGATTCGCTTTAAATGAATCGGAAACGCCGAACAGGCGGCCTGGGACGCACGGCTTGCGCCCCCCAAAACCGCGAAGAGGAAATCCCCACCCTCTCGCAAAAGAGCGCGAAAGAATGGGGCACCCGGTTTCGCTCTGGATGGCGTGTTTTCTAGGTTTGGGGCGAGCACAACGTTGGGTGGCGTGACCGCGCCGCCATTCGGGTGAATGGCGCTCCCAGGAACACCGGCCTCGGACCCTCGCTGCGTAAACACCAAGACACTTTGGTTGAGATCCTTCGTCGCACAAACCGCTCCTCAGGATGACAACGCCTTTGTTAGACCGAGTGCAACACCAACGCCCAAGAAAAATCCCCACCCTATCTGCAAAGAGCGCAGATAGGATGGGCACCCTGCGTACTCGCTTTATGCGGTTGCTACTCCCGCACGCTGCTCGATGAATGCGAGCAGGTCGGCATTGATTTGATCGGCGTGGGTGGTGGGCATGCCGTGAGGGAAGCCGGGATACGTTTTCAACGTGCCGTGTTTCAAGAGCTTCACGGCAAGCGCTCCGCTGCTCTCAAACGGGCAAATTTGGTCGTCCTCGCCGTGCATCACCAACACCGGCACATCGATCGCCTTGAGGTCATCGAAAAAGGCGGTTTCCGAGAGCACCCGGATGCACTCGTATTGCGCTTTGATTCCTCCCATCATCCCTTGGCGCCACCAGTTGTCTCGAATCCCTTGCGACACTTTTGCGCCCGGGCGATTGAATCCATAAAACGGCATGGTGATGTCCTGATAGAACTGCGAGCGGTGATTCGCCGTCCCGTCCCGCAGTTGATCGAAGACCTCCAGCGGCAGGCCCTTGGGATTTTTGTCGGACTTCAACAGCTGCGGGGGAATCGAACTGATCAGCACCCCTTTGGCCACTCGCCCTTTTCCGTGCTTCGCGATGTACCGCGTCACCTCGCCGCCCCCGGTGGAGTGCCCGATGTGCACCGCATTCCTCAGGTCCAGCGCCTCCGCCACTGCGGCAGCGTCGGCGGCATACGTGTCCATGTCGTGGCCCTTGTCCGTCTGGGTGGACCGGCCGTGTCCCCGCCGATCATGGGCGATCACCCGGTAGCCGCGCGCCAGGAAAAACATCATCTGTGCGTCCCAGTCGTCGGCAGAGAGCGGCCAACCATGATGGAAAACGATCGGCTGACCACTTCCCCAATCCTTGTAATAAATCTCTGTTCCGTCTTTTACCTTGATCTTATCCATTGGTCCTCCTGAGGCAGAAATACGGGAATCGCGCTGATTGCCCACTCGCTGAGACGCTGGCCATTTCATTTGGATACATTTTTTTTCGAAGTTCTTCGCTACTGCACGCGGAAGCGGCCTTGGGTCAGGCCTTCGGCGATGCGGTGGGCCAGGGATTCCGGGCCAGCGTGATCGTCGGAGATCGGCTCGACGGTTCCCTCTTCAAAGCGCGCATAAAAGTTCCGGAGCATCGCGGTGTCGCGCATCGCGCCCTCTTGCCGCGAGGCGGCGCGTTCGGCGCACACTTCGAAGCTGGGCCGCAACAGAACAAAGTCAAACGGGATCTCCTTCAGGATCTTGCGCGCCGTGTCGAGAAAAGCGGGAGGGATGGAGAAGTCGATCAGGACGCGGTAGCCGGCACGCGCGAAGGGAATGGCTGCGGCGGTCATGGAGCGGACCAGCACCGGAAAATTGTCGCGCAGGCCGCGCTCTCCGTCTTTGCGGATGAAGGACCAGAACGTGTCGCCCTCGATGTAGGAAAGCGGCGCGGGTAGGAGCGGCAGCAACGCCTGCGCTACAGCGGTTTTGCCCGCTCCGATGGGACCGGAAAGGAAAATGACGCTCACGAGGCGGCATTCTACACCGAAGCTGTCGCGGAAGATGCTGAGGATTTATGGTAGGGCGTGCGAAGGGGAAGCAACACCGAAGAGAAGACCCGCCCTTTCCGCGAAAAACACGGAAAGGATGGGGCACTCGACGTATACTTCTGCCAGAGACGGAGGTGGAGATGATCCGCACGATTGGATTCGTCGCACTACTCGTATTGCTCTTCGCTGGAACGGTATCGGGGCAGGCAAATACTCCCAGCCCGGAGCCGGCTGCAACGATGAACCAAGCTGCAAGCAAGCCGCAATTTGACGTGAATGCAGCCGTAGAAGCGTATTTGGCAAAGATGCCGCCAGCGCAACGCGCTCGCTCGAACGCGTATTTCGAGGGAGGCTACTGGCTGCAAGTATGGGATCTGTTGTCGACCCTCCTGGTGATGTGGTTGCTGCTGCGGTTGCGCGTGTCCGCGGGGATGCGCAACCTGGCGGAGCGGCTGACGCGGTTTCGGTCGATTCAGACATTCTTGTACTGGGTGCAATTTATTGTGCTGGTTTCCGTGATCACGTTTCCACTGGGCTTGTACGAAGGATTTTTCCGCGAGCGCAAATATGGATTGATGAATCAGGCATTCAGCGAGTGGATGCGGGATCAGATGGTGATGCTGCTAGTCAGCATCATTCTGGGTGCGATTCTAATGATCCCGCTGTTCGGACTGGTGAGAAAGCTCGGCAAGAACTGGTGGGTGTGGGGCGCGGTGCTGATGATCGCGTTCTTCGCTTTCGTGGGGCTGATCGCGCCGGTGTACCTCGCGCCGCTCTTCAATAAATACACGCCATTGCAAGACGCAAGCATTCGCGAGCCCATTCTGAGCATGGCCCGGGCAAACGGCATCCCGGCGAAGGATGTCTACGAGTTCGACGCCTCGCGGCAGTCGAACCGGGTGAGCGCAAACGTCAGCGGATTCGCGGGGACTTTGCGAATCTCGCTGAATGACAACCTGCTGAAACGATGCACACTGCCGGAGATTGAGACCACCATGGGCCACGAGATGGGCCACTACGTCCTGAACCACGCGTATAAGGGGCTGGTGATGATCGGAGTGGTCATCGTGATTGGATTTGCGTTTGTGAATTGGGGAGTCAACGCGAGCCTGGTGCGCTGGGGCGAATCGTGGGGAGTGCGGGGGATTGGAGACGTGGCGGTGTTGCCGCTGGGAGTGATCCTGTTTTCTCTCTACTTTTTCCTGGCCACGCCGGTTACGAATACCATAACGCGAAACATGGAGTATGAAGCGGATCTGTACGGGCTGAATGCCGCGCGGCAACCGGATGGCGAGGCGAACGTCGACATGTTCCTCGGGGAATATCGCAAACTCGATCCAAGCCCGATCGAGGAGTTTGTCTTCTATGACCATCCGAGCGGGAGGACGCGCATCACCGCGGCGATGCGCTGGAAAGCCGAACATCCGGAAACGGCGAACGCAGAAGAGATGGCGCGGAAACTCTTTGGGACAAACTGAGCCGTTGCTTAGCGGTTTCGGCGCAGCGACTCGATCCAGCGGTTTAGCGCTGCGTCGTTGGGGGGCTCGAGGCCGAGGAATTCCAGGCCCAGGCCGACGCGTGGCTTTACGATGCGCACGGTGACGAGCGCTTCGAGTTCCTGGCCCTTGCGGGAAAGGCGGAGCCGAGCACGGGTGTTTCGAGGAAAGTCCTTGGTGGTGCAGACGAAGCAGCCGCCGAGAGAGATGTCGGAGGTGACACCGCAAACCTGTTGCCCGGATTCGAGGTGGATGAGGACGGCATCGGCGGCAAATGGATAACGAATGGTGTAGCGGCGATCGCGGACGCCTTCGAGGCGAGAATCTCCCGGGAGGGTCCGGGCCGGCATCGAGATGATTTTATTCACGTAACTGACTCAACGCTAACAAATTAAGTTCCAGGCCCTGGGCGCGAATGGCGTGTATTTCAGTGTGACGAAGGATGCGGAATTTAGAAATAGGCCAATGGAGCAGGGCGGCGTAAGGGTAATAGGGTACGCCGGACGGCTGGAGCGAGTTGGTTGTTAGTGGGTTCGACAAAGGGGAGCGCCGATCCGCAATGGAGGCCCGGGGCGCGTGCTAGGCTGGGAGAAAGCTGCGAAACCAGCACGAAACGATGCCAAGCGACGGAATCCGCCAGAGCGATCGCGTGACCCTGCAGATGCAGGTGGAAGCGGCGTGGTCCGCGAACGGAGGCGGCGAAACCCGGCAACCGGCGAAAACCCTGATGGTCAGCCGCAATGGCGGCGTGCTTTGCCTGCCCGAGAAATTCTTCCCGGGCCAGGAGCTGACGCTGCACCGGAAGCTGGATGGCGATCAGAGCAAGACGGCGCGCGCGCGGATCGTAGCGGAAATCGACCGGGAAGCGAGCGGGTTCATTTACGCGATTGCGATTCTGGACCCTCGCGCGGATTTCTGGGACATCGACTTCCCCGCCCCGCATAAGGCGCAAGAAGCGTTGGCGCGGCTGCTGATGGAGTGCAGCTTCTGTCAGTGCCGCGAAGTTGTCTACCTGAACGAGATGGAGTTGAAGTCATTCGAGATTCGCAAGTGCGTGGCGCGCGTTTGCCGGAGATGTGATTCGCCGTCGATCTGGGTGGAGGCGCAGTCGGAGGTGGGAGCCGAAGAAGTGATGCCGGCGCGCAATAATCCCAACGAGGATCGCGTGATTCCGCGCAGGAACCGCACGCGCGTGAAAGCGCGGGTGCTGGCGTGCATTCGCCGGCGCGGATTCCAGGAAGAAGTGGCACTCTGCGAGGACTTGTCGAAGGGCGGCATCAGTTTTCGCAGCCGCAACCAGTATCCGGAGGGATCGCGGCTGGAAGTGGCGGTGCCGTATACGCCGGGCGCGGGAGCGATCTTTGTGCCCATCCGCATTGTGTTCTCACAACCGATCGCGGCGGGATTGTTCCGACATGGTGCGGCGTATTTGCGGGCTCCGGATTGAGGAAGAAGTCGGTAGTCCGTCGTCGGTAGTTGGTGGTTCGCACGTCATCGCGGCGCGTTGTACAATGCGCTGCATATCCGAATCAATTGAGGATTCCATGATGAAGAGAGTGGCGAAGTGCGTAGCGCTGTTAGCATTTTTCTTTGCACAGGCCGCAATTGCGCAAACTATCGCGGTGAAAGCTGGACGACTCGTTCGACCAGAG
>Ga0335079_10008371_pt1 | contig 11798 bp, 10 predicted proteins | sample Lox_Sample_33_FD_206719 | JGI IMG/M metagenome (GOLD analysis project Ga0335079, IMG submission 206719) | Soil microbial communities from Loxahatchee National Wildlife Refuge, Florida, United States - Lox_Sample_3.3 | ecosystem: Environmental > Terrestrial > Soil > Wetlands | place: USA... | reverse complement strand
GGGCGAGGCGTGGAACCAAAAATTCGTTCCATAGAATGTTGGTGGGGGCGCTAGAAGCGCGCAACATTGAATTCCGAAACGAGGCTGTGTAACAATCTGTTGCGAATTGCGCCCGACACGAGACTTCGGAGAAGAATTTAGACGACACGAAAATTTTGTAAAATAAAATAAATGAAACGCACGTGAATAAATGAATTACTTCAATCATGTAATTAACCTCGTCCGGTGTCCTCCTTTCGGAACCAGACGTGACGGGTTCAAATGCGTATTGCTTGCGTAGGACAGGGAAAGGCTGCTGCTGGGTAATAACGTTTCCTGTTGAAGAATGAAAAGTCTTCGTCGAAGAGGTAAATTTCTCCATACTAAAGTGACTGCTTTGATAAGGTAAGTCTACCCTAAACCCTACGAAGATGCGATGCAATATATTCTCCAACATTTACACGTAAGATACAGGGGTTAATCTCGTAAAGCCACGTTGGATATCGGGTTGATTTTTGTGGGCTGTGCACTGAAATCGATCCCAGAACAGAGGAATTTCTGTCGCACCGCTACTCGGAAATCCTGACCGGAGTCCGTCGATGACACGTGGGGATCGGTCTATCATCGGCCATTGAATAGCTGTGTATCGATCCAACCGTTCGCGAAAATAGTGTAAGACTGGTACAGAATGGCGTGACCGAGAATTCCTTGAACCCAATATATATCTAGTTTGGCTTTCCATCAGTAGATTATGGAATAGCCCTGACCCGCCCCTCCTAGTTATCATCTTCATGTCCAGTCCCCACAGTTCCAACCTTCGCATTTCCACTCCAGTGATGCGACTGCTATAAATTCATCGACCGTCGGGATTTTATTGTCACAATAATTTTTAACTTAAGACAGAGGTTATCGGACGATGCGCTCCGACACTTGATCATACACATACACACTTGTAGGATACCGAAAATAAATGAACCCTAACTGCAGTATATATATTTCCGACCAGTATCATCAATTCATCAATATTCTACGAGCGGCAGGATGTTTGGGGTCCAGAGGGGGCAATGGCGCACATCTTGTTTTGCCAGGTCGAATATGTGATCCCCGCCAATCAGATGGACTGAGACCGAACAAGGAATGCCTCGCCCTCGCCGCATTCATCCCTCCCTTCCTCATCCCGCCGCCAGCTGCAATTTGTTTTCCTCTTTCGGGCCCCGAAATGACCGGATTCGGTTGTGTAAACTCCTTCGCACTCACTTCGAGCCAGGCTTCCGTATCTTCCTTTATTCCATCAGCCAGGTAATTGATGGCATCTAATGCAGACATTCCGTCGGAACGAGATTGCCAGTATGCCGACACCCGACCTGCATGCCCAATCATTCCAGTCATCGCTCCTCCCCCGCTTCTGAAGTGCCCGTTGCCGAAACTATCTCCTGCCACGACTCCATTTACTGCCACGAGTGCGCTGTCTCCTTTTCGTTCTGCCACTCTGAATAAATTTGGCCCGTAAATCGTCCTGCACTTTTGGACCTCGCCCTTGGGCAAACCGAGGACAGCTGCCGCATGCTCGATGTAAAACTCGTAAACCAGTTCCGTATGGGATGCAATATACTCCGGTGACCCGGCATCCGTACCGGCAGCGATTCTTTCGCGTTCGATGGGGTCGAAGCTGACGAAATCCGGGACCTCTACCAAGATCCACCCGACTTTTGGGTTGTTTTCGTATCCCAAGGCGACCTGCCGTACCCAGTGTTCTTGGCCGTGTTCATCAAATTCCGAAGCTATTCTGACCCTGACACGACCATCGACCAGTATCTCGACTAGCCCGGCCACATAATCCGCTTGAGCCACCATAAGTCCTCTGCCATCGCCATGATCAACCATGACATCCTTCTTAACAAACCCAATTCTCTCGGCATCCTTGCTATGAGCTCCTTGTGCGATCATGAAGAGCTCCGGGACGCCGATATCCGTAATCGGAGAATTGGGAGCACGAATACGAATGACTTTCCCTCCGAGGTCCACCTCTTGCAGTTCTTCGATCTGAATTCGGACTCTGCCGTCGGGCATTGTAACGAAACCGGTTTCATCATGGACGACACGGTGATGTTTGAAGACGCGCACTCGAGGTTCATTGTCCCTGTCAGTGTCGAGCTTCTCGATTGCTTCTAGATATCGTCGTAGAAGCATGAGAACCGATCGCGCCTCCACTTGAAATGCCGGCTTCCTATCGAGAACGGTTTTCATGTCCTTGCAGGCTCTCGTTCCATCCGGTCTCGAAGGCGGGGCAGGCCCAGGCAACAAGGTGATATGGCGATTTGGTGTGCCGTCTTTACAGCGGTCGTCGATGATCTCGATGTGTGAAATCGTTCCGGCAATGTGCTTGCCTGGACTAAATCCGTCGACGGCTTCATGTGGAGTGATGTCGCCAGCCTTGGTGCTTGCGGTGTAAAAGCAATCTGCGAGAGAGAAAATCCTTCCGTCGTGACGTCGCCGGACCCCGACTTCACCATAACGATCGAACATCATCTGATCGATCTCTCCAAATTGATGGTACAGGTCCTCTCGGATATTCCAACGAGCCCCCAGCGAAGGGTCGCCTCGCATCTCGACTCCCACAGCCCGATAGCCCATAGCCACCGTCCGAATCATGGCCATCAGGCTGGTCCCACCAAGACCGAGTGCCACGAAGTCTGGATCTAGTGGCCGGGTTTCAGCGATCGGCGTCGAACTGGTGAGGGACCGAGGTTCCGGAATTGGCAAATGAGATTTGATGGGACGATGCACCTTTGGCGGAAACTGGGTGATGTTGTTGTATTGAGAGACTTTCGACCCTTGGATAACCCCTCCTTATATACCTCAAGTTCTCACAAAGCCATGGCCCCTTCGAAACGTATACCATTTCGAGCGCACCTCTCCCGTGCAGATAACTTTTTTTTGACGTCACGTAAAGGATAACTCGTTAGCGAGGATGCATAGCCTCAGCACCCAATCGATGGCCTGTGCGATCAGTTTGCCGCAAGACATGCGTTGTGGCTTGCTATGCCAGGAATTATCTGTTGAGATGGCGTCAGATGTCTCCAAATCCTATATCGGATTCTTTTAAAGAAGCAGTTTCACCCACTAAGTCCCGTAAAGGAGATCACAGTGGGGCTCCGGCGACGAAACTGTCACAAGGTCCGTACGTACATGCATTTCACAGTGGGGGCGCCACAGGCGGCATCTCGATGGAGGCATTGTACCTGTCCGAGCGCCTTGGCAGAAAGAATTCCACTTATTGAATCATCTCAGCCACGGCCAATGCGCAGATCACTGGTTCATGTCTCCAATCCCACTTCATCGTACGACAACGACCCGACCGTCTGACCACACCGACCCGAATTGGATTCCCTTGCCGACCCTTGTTCTATGATATCAAAGGATCGCTTGGAACCACAGTTTTTGGCCATGACATATGAATCTGCTTCGGCCCCTCAATGTTCTTAAGCCGATGCTTGTCCCGTTTTGCTGTTGTGTAACTGCTCGTGGCAGTAGCCAAATCCTTGAACATCTGACGTCATTATGAAATGCCCGAAAGACAGACGCTATTGTTAAGCGACGTACTCCGCCCTCAAGCCCGCACAGATCTCTTCCTGAGAGTGACGTGGCAGCGGCATGGTTTTGTCAGATGTGATTAGTTGAATGATTCATTCTCCAAGATAGGCAACTCGATTCCGTAGACATGACGTCGTGAGTCTAAGGTTCCGTGGCTGTAAATGCAATGGCCTCGGTATAAAATGCAAGATACATCTCCTCATTCTCATCAATGGCGACCGAGACTTGTCAAGGAATCACTGCGGCCGAGAACCGATGTAAAAAACCTCCCAAAAAAGGCGAGATGTATTGTCATCTTCATCTTGACGAGAAGGGTTTTCAACATTCGTCACTTCAATCCCTTCCGCCGTCCAGTTTCCAAACCCCTTGTCACGGAATCACCGCGAACGGGAACCGATGTAAAAACCTTCTCAAAAAGGGGAGCCCACACGGGTATTGCCATCTCCACCGCGACCAACAATTGTTTCGACCTCCGTCACTTCAACTCCCACTACCTCCGGATTTCGACCTCACAAAACACCTCTTGTACACCATCCAGGGCCTTGAATATGCTATCAAAAAATTTGGCAGCTCTCGGCTCCAATCTATCTCAGGCGATTTCTTGGAAGGAATGAAGGTCGCTAAAATCGCAAATACGTTGTATCCGGAGCCGCTAGCGCACAAAGGCCCTCCATCCGTGGTCTCTGAAATCACCGAACCTGAAATCACCGAACCTGAAAACCACACCATGCCTGTATTCACACAGACATAACCGGAAGGGTATAACTTTTTAAAGGAGATAGCTGATTGGGCAGTCCGATGTCAACTGGAGATTGAAAAGTATTGTGAGTGTCGATGAGACTCGGAAGAATGACGAAAATCTAAAGTATAAATTACCTGTGTGCGTAACGGGGACCAGCCGTTAAATGTCCAGAGTTTCGCAAGAGCTATGGACATGTAGAGGTTTTCTTTAGACACAGAGATTAGGGTTATGAGAAACAAAATGCCTAACCTATAATATTTCCTGAATATATCAATGATCATTGAATCAAATGTAGGTTCGCAGACTATTAGAGACGCATAATGGTTAAAAAGTGCCAGTTTGGGTCATCTCGCCACTCATCATGCCATTCCCTACCTACCTTTCTAAGGCAGTTTGTTCACATTTAACCGCCACCCAACCATTAACCTTGTGTATAAGTTTATCATCCATCACACGATATATCGTGGATTCAAGGTGGAGAGCATCACTGTGGGATAACATATCGTTGCAGATATTTGGATACTATTAAACAATATTTCTTCCAATTGACATCTGACACTGCCACTGCCGACTTTCTTCAATCGTCAATGATATCAAATACTGCTTTGAATTTGTACCACATCCTGACGACTGCATAAATTTTATATTATCAATTCTCTCCTATACAGACTTTTCTCCTCGTAAACGGCGAGCTAATGCCATATCCTTCGGCATAACCGTCACACGTTTTCCATGAATAGCACACATATTTGCGTCTAGACGTTAGCGATAACAGTTCGGGACACATGCCCTCGAATAATCCAACGATATACGCTTCCACTGCTTCCTGTAAACACCCGATCGCTGAAGATTGAAACCGATAATCGGGCTTAATGCTTTGTGCAATCTCTCTTACTAGTCGCTGAAAAGGCAGTTTTCGAATCAAAAGATCGGTCGACCTTTGATAACGTCGGATTTCAAGGAGAGCCTTGATCCCAGGCCTATAACGATGCGGCTTTTCGATGGGCGTTTTGAGTGTTTCCCTACATATCAGATAAGCCTTACTTTCTTATGTACTTGGGCTGTTTGCGCGCGACATTTGGTCTGAGCATTGCGACCGACTTGCCCGCTATCGATTTCTGTGCAATTTGCTTTGTTCTTGACATTTGGTTCTGCGATTTTGAACAATGGACTTGACTCACCGCTTCCTCTTGCCTTTATATCAGGTTGTCCATCGGCTCCGCTTTCTTTCACAAGCAGGTTAAATACGCCTTTGTTATCCAGCTTCATCGCCTCATGACGTATGTGTATCTTTTGTTCACCCACTCGGCTAGAAATGAGTGGACTCTCCCCTGACTCTCGCACACGTTTGCATAGCCTCTTATTTGCATGTCAGTTTAGCCTTGCGTGACATCACTCACAGGGGGGACCGCGGTCAGATCGCTCGGCCACTCGCTGGAAATAAGTCCGCATATACTCCATCGCCAGGCCAAGCGATTCGGCCCCCAAAGTAGTATGCAATCCGTGAGACCCTGCCACAACATCGACGCTTGGATACAGACACTGGTGACACAATTTCACATTAATTCGGCATCCAGCAGCATCGGTTCCTACTGGAAAGTACGCTCAGGTCGCTCGAATAGTGGCCAGTGACGTCAGATCGGCTCGCTTTCACTTTCTGGTGCCTTTCTTTCCTGTTCGCGACGTCGCATCTCCATCGGCGGCATGTACAGGTCGAGCTCGGTAAACGCTTTGGCCTTGTGTCCCTAATATCTGACGTCAGAATGGGAAGAGTGTGAATTTCCGGACGTCTTGTAAACTATGCAGCCTCCGCGTTGGCAACCACTGCCTCACCTTCCGGTCTCTGTATCGCCCGCATCGCCTTACCCCAATTATTCATCTACCTAAATACCGATCCGACGACACGTTGTGGCTGCCGAGCCCAATCTCCGACACCCATGGGCCTTCTCATCCCTTGATGCTCCTCGCCGTGCAGGCAGTGACATCGCGCCCTCTTCGGCTTTTCATATGTGATCCAATGACCCCAACGACGGACCAGCTATGAATTTGCTCTCTCACAGCCACATGGGCCGGCTAAGGCCTTAGATCGTCTGGGTATATAATAGGGTCCAGTTCCGTAGTTGTAAACCACACAATAACCGACAAAATGGGAACGAACTATGAGATGCACCCGCCTTCTCCTTCACTCGGATCTCACCATAATGCCGGTCTTCAACAATACGATGTTGAGTTAAGCGGGACTCGAGATGCGACCCGTCGTTGGCTTTCGATCCACTCCTACAGCTTCCGCCAGGCGAAGGATGCCATCATTGAATACCTCCCTGTGATTGCCCTGTTCCTCTTCGCCTCAGCTGCCTCCATCGCCATGGGTTGCGTTTACCTCCTCTCCGCAATCGAACCGACCTCTTCTGCCTCGTTCGCATTGCATAGTAATGACGCCGCTTTCATATTCTATAACATCGCTATGGCATTCGTCGCCCTCATCGTTATCGTCATAGACGTGGTGGTAATTTGCGGATTATTCAGGGTGTTGGATCGTCACGGCTGTTGGCTGTTTTTGCTATTGGTTATTTTCTCGTCCTTGATGTGGTGGCCATACCCTGCAGAGAGCGGTTTGATGAGATCCGCTTGGAACACAGGTTGTCAAGGATTCGACGGCGGCATCGAACTCCACGCCACCGACTGGAATTCCGGCTATTCGAGCGCAACCGGCCTGAGCTCCGCTGCTTTCCCTAAATTTCTGGGCGGAATGAACATGCGATTGTACGAATCAGAAGACGGACTTTACAAATTCGCTGCTCCCGGCTCGGTCACGTACGACTTCCGAAATGAAACATACGCGATCCAGAACGGGACGGCGGCGCAGCCGGGTTCATTCACGGACGATATTCTGGCATTCTCCCAAGGAAAGTGGATCAAGCAATGTTATCCGCCAGCCGTAAAGTTGAGAGATGGCCGAGGGGATGTTGTGCTGCAGACACTGGGAAAGTACGGTGACGAGTCTCGTCTCATGGTTTGTGTAAGGAAGATAAGCTCCGAGGGGGCCGTTGTATCTGCAGGGAGAATATTGATTGCTCTTGAAGCCGCCAAATGCCGCACGAGATATAGACATTATACATGCAGTTAGGGTTCGATAGAAGGAGGCCTCGTAACCGAGGTTGAGCGGAATGGTGTGTTTAAATTCGGCGGCTGGTATGATGGGTATGACAGTAACAGAATGTTATTCAATTGAAATGTAGGCCTACCGGCGATCTGCGCTTTATTCCCAGAGAGAATTTCGGCCCCGCCGGTCCATATTCGACTTCCAGGTAGCTTCTGTGGTCATGCACTTAACATCTGCAGCCCCTACAACAGTCACTCTCCGGCGTAGCTATCGTCGATTAGATTGAACGTATGGGTCGAATTCGCCACTGCGTCAGAATCGCCACCGACGTTAGCACAAATAATCTGTCAAGGAAGATGGAAAAATGAAGCACGTACATACAGTAGTCAGAACTGCAGCATTGAACAAATGAAATGAAAATGACATGGAGTCTAAAGAAAAGTGTTGTCAAACCCGGCTTAACTGACCTTAGCCAGCATACTATTCCAAGATTCTTTGTCCTCCTCTATGATTCTAAAAGACCTCATGTCCGCGGTCTGAAACCCCTTCCCTTCCGGCAACTTCCCCTTCAATTTCTTCAGGTCAGACACAGTCCAAGGCGACATCATCTCAAACCCGTCCTCTTCAACCATCGTCACCTCGCTGTCACGCTCCTCGGCATCCTCTTCTTCACACTCAACTGACCCAGACCCCTCTCGATAGGCCCCCTGCTTGTATTGCTCCACGATGACTGACCACATCTCTCTCTTAAACCTGCTCCATTCCGCCGGCTTAAGCCTCTTCAACTGGAAACCATCTTCGCACTCTACGACCAGGGATCTGCCCAAAAATGTCTTCCCCATCTCATTGAAGATGTGGGCTAACGGCTTCGGCAAATTTACATCTCCGTCATCGTCTTGATCCACTTCCGCCAATATTTTTAACTGGCCCAACGAGTAAGCCGCCCACCCGGGTTTCATTCCCAACAATCGCATTTCGTAGAACCTCCCCGGTCGCATCTCACTTCCTACAAATACAACCATCTCCTTGATATCCACCCAAAACTGAATCCCCTTCATGAATATATCGATGCCTATTCCGGCGAGGAACTCTCCGGTGATGAAATGGAACTTCCCATGGGTTAAGATGTCGAACCCGCCAGGGTTGCTATCGTTTTGGATGGGGAGCATGGTGATTCGAAGTACGTAATAAGAGCGAAATTACTGTGTTATGACGGACAGTTCTCGAAGAACCGATGAAATCAACTCGGATGTTGTGAGCGAAAATGGAATGCTGGGCCATCTTTTATACATCGTCGTCAGGCCCTTCTGAGCATTTTACATCATCCCACGGACATGGTTAGCGGATGACGCATTCTGCGCATGCTCGCATGAGAGGATTCGCGCCATACCCACAGATGCACTTGAAATGTGATAAATGACTTAGCCCCCCACGCACCCTATGATTCATCTATTTCACATCGGCGCCACCACCGCACCGTGCACATACCTTTCTCGGCGGCTGTCGTTTGTTATCCATCATGTCGTGGCGACTGGGTGCATGCGATCCTTGCCTTTTCCGGCCGAGTTCGTATCGGCCTAGACTGATTCCTTAACCTTCACACAGCCTCGTGCTTCCTCTGTCAAACCTTTTCCGTCGCACAGCCTCATGCTTTCTCCGTCAAACCTCGATTTCCCCTTCCCGAGTTAAACCGTGGGATGTAAGAGTTTATTCTGAAAGCCCTACCCGAAAAGGCATCCAATACGTTACACGCTGAAGCCCCCCTTCATTTATGCTCAGCCATACATCCATCGGCTCCACCACCGCATCGCGCATGTACGACGTTTCCGGCCGGCTGTCTTTTGTTCTCCATGTCGTGGCGAGTGGGCCCGTGTGATCCTCGCCTTTTCCGGCCGAGTTCGTATCGGGCCGGAAACGCCTCATGCTTCTCTCAGACCCATTTTCCCGTCGCACAGCCTCATGGTTTCTCTGTCAAACTCCGGCCCCCGTCGGGCCACGTTCCTTAGTTAAACCGCGGGATGTCGGCGATCTCACACGTTTATTCTGATAGCCCTGCCCCAAAAGGTATCCAATACGTCATACTCTGATTGACTCATACGTTGGCTCTGCAATACCCTGGCCACTCACGTTCATAAATATGATTCATTGCCTCCTTCCTCCACGGAGGTGCACTGTCTTTGGGGATGATGACGTGGTCGTATAACTACGGGCGGAGGACAAGGCGTTCGCTCGGGTCAGATGCACTAAAAGTACCGTCGTCAGGCCCAGCCTCATGACATCATCGAGTTTGTTTACCCAGATAAACGCGAATATAAGTACGAGCCATGTTCCCCCGAGTTCACTCAACGAAAAAAGAAAGCGAGAACAAAGGTAATGACCCAAGAAAACATCGACGACTCCCCGGCACTCGCTCGGACGGGACGTCCTACGATTTGCCTTGAATTGGGAGGGGAAGATGGCATCACGGCGCTCGACATACTCCGAACCTTAGTCAAGCCATTGATGGACTCGATCAACGGCAAGTCTGACATGCCACCCAAACCATGCGATGTCTTCCAATTTACCGGCGTCGGTAGTGGCCGCTTACTCGCCGCCATGTTCAAAAATTTGGAGATGGTAAAGCCATGCGTGGAACGCACACGTTAACGAACAGTCCGCGGACGCGGCGATTGTGTTCTTCGAAAAGCCGGAAAGGATAAAGTCCGGTGAGGAGAGCGAGAGCCTTATTACAACATATCTGACGAAACGAATCAAATGCGAGATTAGAAAGGAACTCTTCGCATATGAGGGTTTGGTTGAGGGGGAGGAAGGATGGCCTGATCTAGATCTCGATTCCTGGGTAGCTAGAATTGAAGCACATGCGGGGTTTAATACTTCCGAAATCGCAGCACGAATGCGGGATGAAATGGCTGAGGACTATTGGCCAACTGAGAGGAAAGACGGTGACGATGAATCTTCCAATCCAGATCTCGCTGGGTTGATGGCTGCAATTGCGGAGTGGGTGATTATGAAGATGGATGGCGATGACGTTGGTTCGATTAATTCGTCCACGGATACGGAAAGGGACGATTCAGCGGACGATGACGGGTCCACTTTGGCCAAATATTTGGGGCGTTGAAATGGTCTAAACGAGATAGCGAATGTGATAAAAACACGTTCAAGGGAGGAATTCATTTGTATCATCCATTAAGAACACATCACAGTTCCCTGTCCACTTTTCAGCCCCATGCACACTTTTGTGACCGTAAGCCTTGCTCAGGCAAGATCTTCTTGTCCTTGTTGTTTGAATTGGAACCTTGGAACTTGGAACCAGAACGCTGCGCCTGCCCACGAATGGAATCGACACCACATTATCCTAAACCTCTGATCGCCGAAGCCTACTATTCGTACCCTTCTCCAGGCTTGATCTGACCCCACCTTGCTCCCTTGACTAAACCCGATTCATCCAACTGAGAAATCGCTCGCGCACCTGCCTGCCGGTGATCTTTCATTGGCTCGCACCGCCCCGGGACACTGTACTTGGCATTCGTCCTCTTATCTCCTAGGCTTCGTCGGTTTAGGCAGTCCGATCGCAAACCCGGTCATCGGCGTCAAAGTGATGCCATATCTGTTGAGACAGAGGCCCCAAGGTACATGTCGCTCAGGTGGAGCGAAGCGCATGTAGAGGAGGCCGGCAAGATGTCCGCGGCTGGCAATTAGGATCGATTCTGCTCTTATTGATGTTCTATCTCCTACGATACCTACCCCTGATGACATCGGCGATTCGCTTCATCTCGTCACCCCCGTTATTTCTCTCTCTGCCGCTTGCTCACGACGTGAAATGTCCACTATGGATGCGACGAGCGCAGCATTGCCGGGCCGGCTTGTGACGTCAAATGCCGTCGCACCGGGTGGGATGAAAGTCCTTCCGGGAAAGTTCACGCTAGATGTTTTCGGCCAATTTCCATGCGGGAGACGTCTCGCCTACTGTAAATAAATGGTGTCATCAGAGACGCCATGTTCGAAGGACCTATTTTTATATTGGTTTTTATTTAAAGGACTAAAAAGTAGATCGCCGGTACATTTCACTTGAATAACATCCTGTCGCTATTTACAGCGTCGGATAGAACCACACGGCAACTGCGACAATCTTATATTAGCGGCGCATAGCGGAGGGTTGAGACCAAATAAACTGCCATCAAAAGCTGCCCTTCTAAATAGTTGCTCTTCCCGTCTTGAATCAAATACGTGACGAGTCTACCGTTAATCGACATGGAATTTCAAAGATCTACATCACGGCGGTGAAAAGTATGCACGTCTCGAATGTGTTAAAGAACAACGACATGTCCGCATGGATAAACCACGCCAGAAGCACCATCGACGGGGTCACAAGCAATGCGA
>Ga0335079_10008369_pt1 | contig 11800 bp, 7 predicted proteins | sample Lox_Sample_33_FD_206719 | JGI IMG/M metagenome (GOLD analysis project Ga0335079, IMG submission 206719) | Soil microbial communities from Loxahatchee National Wildlife Refuge, Florida, United States - Lox_Sample_3.3 | ecosystem: Environmental > Terrestrial > Soil > Wetlands | place: USA: Florida... | reverse complement strand
CGAGGCGGCGCCTCTGCTGCCGCCGGACTCGATCTCGATTTTGGCGAAGTTCAACGTGACCTGCTCCTGCACGTTGCCATTGCCATCGCCGCTCTGACTGAACGAGCTCACGACCACATCCTTGATGTTGATCGTCTCGGCTGCCGAGGGCTTCAGGGTGCCCGTCGGGATGTGTTTACCGGAAGCGCAGGCCGCAAACAGACCCGGCGATGCCGCGTCGAGAGTCTTGGTGACCGTGATCGACGAGGGAGTGAGGTCGACTCGCGTGTACTCGAACGCGCCCTGACACGGCGCGGGCAGCTCGCCCGAGATTCCGCTGAGCTGCACGTAAGGATCGTTGCAGGTACCGCCGATGAGACTTCCGGCGATGAGAAACAGAATTGCCGCGAACGCCGCTTTGCGCATGACAACCTCCGATGTTGAGAGGCGTACAGCCTACCACTCCATCACGTGGTCAGGCAGGCGCGTGCGTTCGCCGCTGCCGTCGACGATCTCCACCTGCACGTCGGTGTACTTCGGCACGCCGTGCGGACGCTTCGGAATCGTCAGCGTGAAGCCGGCGTGCCGCACATTCGGATACCACGGGAACATCGCCTGCACGTCGCCCCGATCGGTGAGCGTCGCCGGGTAGCGCCGCTGCGCTCCATTGAGCAGCACGTCCACCCCGGCGATGCCGTTCGGCGACAGGGCCCAGCCGGAAATGGTAAGTGAACGCTTACCAATCGTGAACTCGCGCGGCGAATCGAGATAGCCGAACGTCCGCGCGAGATACACCGGCTCGCCATCGAGCATCCGCTCGAGGTCCGGCTGCTGATCGGTTCTGCGCAGCGCGGCGCACGCCGTGCAATTCGCCGGAATCGCGAAAACGAAATCGCCGCCGTTCCGATGGTCGAACCGCCGCAGGAAGACGAGTCGTCCGCTCGCGAGCTCGTTCCTGAGCCATGCGTGTGCGGTGTTGCCTGCGCCGCGCAGCCAGTCGTCGTGAACGATGACGATCGATGCGCCGGCGTTCTGCAGATGCGAAGTCAGCTCGCTCGTCCAGATTTTTTCGGACGTGAGCTTGCGCAGTTTCGCGTCGTCAGGAGGGTCGTAGCCCGACGTGCCGTTCACGAGCAGACGGTGATGAAACGTCTGACTCAGCAGGTACTGCCACTCGATCCAGCCCTCCTCGACCGGCAGCTCGACCACCGCGCCTCGATAGCTCGCGTCGCGCAGCCAGCGATAGACCGGATCGACGTCGGTGATCGCGTACTCCCAGCCCGGCCGCGGGCGCACATCGAGAATCGCCAGCACGAGGAGCAGCGTGAACAGCGGCATCGTCCGGCGGCGGATCAGCACGGACGCGCCGAAACCGGCGGTGAGCGCCAGGCCGACGTACGCGATCGATGCCCACCGCGCCGGCACGCGAATTCCGTGAAACGCGGAGACGCGGTGATAGAGCAGCGAATGAAAAAAGGCGTGCATGCCGAGCGACCCGATGACGCCGATGCCGACCCACAGCACGCCGATCCAGAACGCGATCGGCAATCGCAATCCGCCGCGCCACGCCACCGGTCGTCGCAGCCACAGCCGGATGAAGATCGCGATCACCAGCGCCGTGAAGACGACGTCGGCGGTGTGCTTCGGTGACATCGCGCGCCACGCGCTGAGGATCGCGAGCAGCACGATGAGCACGTCCAGCGCGCGGAGCGCCGGCGGCACGCGCTCGCGCTTGTCGTCGACGAGCAGCGCGGCCGCGGTCAAAAACAAGACCATCAGGCCCGGGAAAAGATGGCGCTCGGGAAACTTGTCTTCCGGCGACGCGAATCTGCCGTACGTCGCGCTCCAGTACGTCGGGTGCAGCCAGTCGCTCCACGTCGCCGAGAAAAATTCGACTTCGTCCGGCGTGCGCGTCATGTGGTACAGGTCCGAGACCGTTTTGTACGGCAGCAGAACGGGAATCATCAGCGCCAGCGCGATCGCGCCGGCGACGAGCAGCCGCAGCCAGAAATGCCAGCCGCTTCTTCGATCGACGAATGCCAGGACGACGATGGCGATCGCCGCCGCGAGCGTTCCGAACAAAAAGTAGTGGAGGTTTGTCAGGCCGTTCAGCAGCAGCGCCGCGCCGAAGCCGATCGCGATCGGCCACGACGCCCGCCGCCAGTACGCGAGGATCGCCGCGAGAATCAGCGGCAGCCAGCCGCCCCAGATGATCTGAATGTGCGGGCGGTGATCGAATCGAAACGGCACGAATGCGTACAAGACGCCGGCGATGATTCCGGCGAGCGCGCTTCCGGTCGCAACGCGCACGAGCACGTACGCGCCGTACCCGCAGAACGCGACGCCGAGAAGAAAGAGGATGTTGTAGACGGCGAGCGGCGTCAGGCCGGCGAGATAGAACGGCAGACCGAAGATCGCGATGCCGAAGAGATTTTCACTGAACGCGAGCGGGTCCTTCGCCGGATAAAAAATCGGAGCCTGATACACGTTCGCGACGTGATGCGTCGCATCGTAGAGGTCCCAGTTGATGATCCACGTGTTCAGCAGAGGGTCGCCGAGGTCGGAGACGGCGGTGGAGAGACGGATGGCGAGCGGCCACGTCAGCGCGATCGCGAGCAGCAGAAACAGTCCGAAGGCGGCGAGCTCGCGCCCCAGCTTGCGCAATCGAAACAATTACACCATTGCGAACGCCCGCACCGGAAACGAATCCATCCCCCGGGCCCTCGGCGGCACGGCAAAGAAGCGGATGTCCCCTCGATCGGGGAGCGCGTCGAGGTTCGTCAGGTGCTCGACGATGAGGATGCCCGCGCGGAGCAGCTCCGTATGCGCGGGACGCGCGAGATCAGAGGTGTCGTCGATGTTGTACGAGTCGATGCCGACGATGCGAACGCCGCTTTGCGCGAGCGCGTCCGCCGCGGCGCGCGTCAGGAACGGATGCTGGTTGTTCCAATACGTTGGCGTGTTCCAGTGCCGGCTCCAGCCTGTATGAATCAAAAGCGCTTTGCCGCGCAGGTCCTGCGGAACGGAGTCGATCGATCGCCGGCCGGTCGCGCGCAGGACGACGGCAGGAACGTTCGCGATCGAATCGAGATCGATCGAGCCGATGTCGCCTCCGTCGCGAAAGCGATGTGACGGCGCGTCGATGTAGGTTCCGGTGTTGCCGACCATCTCGATGCGGCCGATGCGGAACTCCGTGCCGGGCGCGTAGCGAGTCCGCGAGGCCTCGCGCGAGAGGAAGTCGGACATCGCCGGCGCGGGCAGGCCGTCGTAGGTGATGAGCCCGTGCTCGATCGAGTGGCTGAGGTCCACGAGCATTTTCAGGGACGATCATATTGGCAATCCCGTCGCTTTCTCGCGATTCCTCCGTTTTCTTCGCGCGCCACGGAGTCGCGTCCGATCGCGCGAAAGATTGTCGAGGCTTGATTCGCTCCCGCCACTCGCGTACAAGATCTGCGTGTCGTCCATGGTCCTCGAGCGCCGCAGCGTGGCCGGTCAGCCGCTGCGTTGGAGCGAAGAGCTGCGCGACCTGCGCGCGCATGCCACGCTGCTCTACGAGCTGGTCCATCGCGATCTCACCGTGCGATACAAGCGGTCGGTTCTCGGATTCGTCTGGACGATGCTGCATCCGCTGCTGCTGATGATGATCTTCGTGCTCGTCTTCTCGACGATCTTCCGCGTTGGCACGCCGCACTACGAAACGTACTTTCTGTCGGCGTACGTCGCGTGGAACTTCTTCGCGCAGACGACCGTCAATGCGATGGCCAGCGTGGCATGGAACGGACCGCTGATGAAGCGCGTGCGCGTGCCGCAGTCGATCTTCACGCTCGCCATTGTCGTGGCCGGCCTGGTCAACCTCGGGCTTTCTCTCGTGGTGCTGTTTTCGATCATGCTCGCCGTCGGCGCGCCCCTGCACGCGTCGCTGTCCTTTCTCCCGGTGAGCCTTCTGCTGCTGGGCATCTTCACCTTCGGCGTCTCGCTCGCGCTCACTGCCGTTTCGGTCCTGTTCGGTGATGTGCGCGAGATGGTGCAGGCCGGGATGCCGGCGCTGATGTACCTGACCCCGATCATCTATCCGATCTCGATTGTCCCGGAGCGGCTCCGCTGGCCGATCAAGCTCAACCCGCTGGTTTACATCGTGGAGATCGTCCGCGACCCGATCTATTACGGCATCGCTCCGGCGCCGCAGACGCTGGTGATCGCGGCGGTGCTTGCATTCGGATCCCTGGCCGTGGGCTGGATGATTTTTCGTCATCTTGCGCCGCGCTTCCACGCGCACCTCTGACCATGAATGTCATCGAGCTTCAGCGGGTGAGCGTCCGTTTTCGCGAGAGGAAGATTCGCAGCCTCAAAGAAGCGGTCATCCGGTGGTCGAAGGGAAGGCCGCGACCGGACATCTTCTATGGACTGCGCGACGTCTCGCTTTCCATCCGGCAGGGCGAGGCCATCGGCATCATCGGGGCGAACGGCGCCGGCAAGTCGACGCTGCTCCGCGTTGCCGCCGGCATCATCGCGCCGTCGGACGGGGTCGCCATCCGTCGCGGCACGCTTGCGCCGGTGATGGAGCTGGGAACGGGATTCGAGGCGGAGCTCTCCGGACGCGAGAACATTTTTTTCAATGGCGCGCTGCTGGGAGTCTCCCGCTCCTACATGCGCTCACGCGTGGAGGAGATCGTCGACTTCTCCGGTCTCGAGCAATTCATCGACGCACCGCTGCGCACCTACTCGACCGGAATGGTGGCGCGGCTGGCGTTCGCGGTCGCCACGGCGATCGAGGCGGAGACGATTCTGCTCGATGAGATTCTCGCAGTCGGCGACGCCGCGTTCCGCCGACGCTGCAACGACCGCATCGGACGCTACGTGCGGAGCGGCGCGACCGTCGTGGTGGTGTCGCATGAGCTCAATCCGCTCGCCGGCCTCTGCTCGCGGGCTCTCTGGATCGGCGAAGGACGGATCGTGGCGGACGGCCCCGTGCGAGAGGTGATCGCGGCTTACTGCCCTCGGGATGAATCTCCGAGCTTCGCGAGTGAGCCGAAGCGCTGAACCTCCTCAATCCGTTCGCAGCGAACCGATTCTGCGAATGGCGAACGACTCATCCGCTCAGATGGCTCCGCCGGCCGGCACGGGCAGTATGATCTCCGGTGCGTATCCTTGGCGACGAACAATCTTCGCCGGCCATCCTGCGCGCTGACGACCGGGAAACTGCAGCCACTATGCGCAGCGCCGTTTGTTCCGTGATCTCTCCGAACTATCGCCCCCTGGCCCGGGTGCTCATGGCGTCTCTGCGCTCACACCATCCCGAATGGGACCGCTACGTTCTGGTGGTGGGCGGAGCCGCGGGCGTCGGCGATGAAGAGCCGTTCGAGCTGGTCGCCATCGATTCGCTCGGACTCCCTGCAATCACCGATCTCGCATTTCGTTACACGATGCTCGAGCTGGATACCGCCATGAAGCCGTGGCTGATTTCGCACCTCTTCGATCGCGGATACGACCGGGTCATGTATTTCGATCCCGACATCGTCGTCTACAGCCGGCTCGCGGAGCTCGAGCGCCCCGACGCGCCGTTCATCACGCTGACGCCACATCTCACCGGTTCGGTCGAAGAGGCCGGTCACGCGCGCGAGCGCACCATTCTTCTCGCCGGCGTCTGGAACCTCGGCTTCATCGCGATCACGCGAGATCCGCAACTCGACGCATTTCTCGACTGGTGGAAGAGACGGCTGGAACGCGAGTGCGTCGTCGAGCCCGAGCAGGGACTGTTCGTCGATCAGAAGTGGATCGATCTCGTCCCGGGACTCTTCGACCGCGTCACTGCGCTTCGCCACGAGGGCTATAACGTGGCCTACTGGAATCTTCAGCAGCGAACGATGACGCGAGGCGCCGCCGGCGGGTTTCTCGTCAATGGACAGCCTCTGCGGTTTTTTCACTTCAGCGGGTTCGATCCTTCCGTTCCGACCCTCGTTTCGCGTCACGACGTTTCGCAGAAGGTCGCTTCGTCGGGCGAAGCAGCGCTGCTTTTCCGTGAGTACACGATCGCTCTGAGAGCCGCTGGTTTCGACTCGTTTCGCGATGCGCCGTATGCATATGCAGAGTTCGCCGACGGCTCGCAAATCGCTGATGTCGTTCGGCTCGAATACCGAAGATCGCCGCACCTCCGCGATGCTGCAGCCGGCAATCCGTTCGGACATCCGGAGCTGTTTCGGGGAATCAAGAAACGAAGGGCGCCGCTTTCCGCGCGCGCCGCGTTCCATGCGTACCACTTTCTCTCGCGAGCGCGGCCGATCGTTCGGCTGATTCCGCGGCGGCTGCGCGCGGCGATGCGCGAGGGTCTGCTGGGTCGCAGCACCACGTAGTGCATCGCGGCTCAGAGCGCGATCGCGTGGACGCGCGCGACGAGGAGAACGGCGACAATGCACATTCCGATGAATGCGTAGAGCACGCGATATTGGGCCTGCAGCCGCGAGACGTTTTCGTACGTGAGGCCTTCCCTCAGAGTTTGCAGCGACCAGTAGATCTGGATCGGGAAGAGAAGGACGACGGCGGCAAGCCCGCGTGGAACGATGTTCTCGAAGGCAAGCGCGAGAAAAAGCACTTGCGCCGACGCGAACAGGATCAGGCTGGCGATGAAGGTGCGGCGCGGTCCGAAGGCGACGGCATTTGTCCGGATGGCGTTCGTCGCGTCTCCTGCATAGTCGCGGACCTCCTGAGTCAGATGTCCCGCGGCGAAGACGAGGGCGAAGTACATGCCGGTGACCAGGCCCCGGCGATCGAGAGCGTGTCCCACGCAATATCCGAGGAGGAAGTGCAAAACACCACCACAGAGGTGCGTCGCTGAATTGAGGAGCGGTCTCGCTTTCCAGTGGAACTGCGGCAGTGAGTAGAAAGCGCTCAGTGCGGCGATGGCCAGCGCGAGGCCAACCGTCACCGCGCCCAGACAACTGAAGATCAGGAGACTCACGACGAGGAGCGCGGCCGTGATTCCGCCGATTTCCCTCGTCCCGGCACCACGGGCGGTGAAAACGCCCGCGGCCTTTTTGGGATCGGCGAGATCTGCTGCGAGGCCCGCCCAGTCGTTGATCATGAAGACGTGCGTCATTAGAAAGAGGTTGCCGGCGAGAAGCACGATGATGGAATCGATATCGCGCGCGTGTGGATGCATCATCGCGAACGCGGCGCCGAGGAGTGGCGGTCCCTGCAGGACGAGGATGTCCTGGACGCGAAGCCGGGAAAAGTAGCGGGCCGCCGAGGCCCTAGTTTCCGAGTCGTGGATGACCGAGGAGTTCATATTGCCGATAAAGCCTTAGCCAAAGCGCGTAGCCGGCGTCCTCGGACCAATAGTAGCGAGGAACCGTCGCCGTGAGGTCGTTGTGGTAGAGCAGTGGCGGATCCGTTCGGATGAGTGCGAAATCGTCCCTGGCCAGCTCGCGAAGCACGGATCGAACGAGCGTGACATCCGGCGGGGAGCTTCCAGGCGTTGAGATGAGCATGCGCGCGACGGTGACCCAGATCGCCTGCCCCTCGACGTCCGTGCGCATCCGCGACTCGGGCAGCTGCAGCTCGCAGCCGGCATTGGCAAGGTCGTTCACGCGCAGCATGGGGACGAGAGGCGTCCGGCGATAGTAGACCCAGATTCGATCGTCATCGATGAAATTGCGCAGGGCATGACAGAGCGCGACGGCGGCCGGCGGGCGTTCCTTTGCCAGCAGCAACAACAGGTGCATCTGGATGGCGATGTCGGTGGGATTCGGATCATGCCCGGGATCGAGACACTCATAGTCTTCGCGCGGCGCGAGCCACGCGCGATAAAGGCCGTTGGGCAAACGGTATTGATCGATCGTTGCCAGCGCGGAGGCGAGCTCCTTTCGATCGCCGGCAGGTGCGATTCGCCAGACGAGCGCGGTGTCGTCCGTGTCAGGAGTGATTTCGCAGCCGAGCTTCCCGATCCAGGGCGCGTTGGGCAGCCCGTGATAGCGCACCAGCCCGTCGGGCTCGATCTGACGCCTGAGGTGCGTGCGCGCACGCTGCACGCTCTCATCGATCCCGCTGCCGGCAGGCAATGGATCGAGCAGATCGACGAGAAGGGAGGTGAGGAACGTGTTCATTTCGGGCCGCGGGTCCACGAACCGCGTCCCGCTCGTGTACGCCGTCAGCCAGAAGCCTTCCGGCTGCTGATGCTCGCGAATGTGCGACGCGGCGTTGTTGAAATCCTCGTCGAGGTCCGGCTCGCCGGACCGCGCGAAGGTGCTCGACACCGTTGGCCCTTGCACGATCAATGTTTTCTCGGCGATGTAATGTCCCTCGCCCTTGCCGAAGGTCCAGACCATCGCGGTCAGGTGGTGCGCGCCGGGAGTGAGTCGAGCGGTGTCGATCGGAACGCGCCACCCGGAAGGGCTTTCGACGTGCAGCGTGGCACGAACGTCGGGGCGGTCGGTAAACGTGCTCGTGGCGGCGCCGCTATGTCCGTCGACGATTACGGCGACCTGGGAAGGCGTTCGATGGCCGGCCAGCGCCCACCCCGTAGCGGCGGCCGCGTCGCCGGCGGAGACGACGGAGCGCACGTTTCCATCGACTTCCACCGCGTCGAAATTGCCGTGCGGCTCGACCGCCAGATCGGGCGCAGCGAAGCCGTGTTTCGGTGATGTTAGGAATGGCGCGTTACTCCACTCGAACGCCGCCTGCATCTGCCTCGGCCCGTTGGCGACGGCGTAGATCGGCAGGTCGTTCCATCCGTTGTACGTAAAAGCGCCGATCGCTTCCAGCACCACCGAGACGCAAATCGCGATCACAAAGATCGTTCGGCCCGCGGCTCGGACCCCTTCCACCACCGGAACGAGCATCCAGATGAGGAAGGGCAGGAGATCGGTCATGTATCGCGGTCCCCACGACAGGCCGCCCCGCCAGTCCACCTTGGCGTAGAGAACAATCTGAATGACCACGCCGGCGGTCAAAGTCAGAGTGAGGATTCGTTCGTCGCGGCCGCGCGGTGTCCAGCGCAGCGCCAGGACGAGAAAGAGCAGAAAGGGCGAGAAGATCAACAATCCATGCGTCGGCGAGACCAGCAAACCAGCGATGCCCTTTAGCATCGGATGCGAGAAGAAGCGCGACCTGCCGATCACGCCATAGCCGCCGAAGATGTTTCCGCCAAAGCGCAGGTTGTAGAACAGCAGCAGGAGCATCGGAAAGAGGGCCGAGGCGGCGAGCGCCGCCCAGCGCCGCCGGCCGGCCCAATAGAGCGCGTACGCTCCGAGGGCTGCGCCCAAAATCACGTCGGGCGGGCGGTTGCAGGCGATGAGACCGCAAAGCAGGCCGGCGATCACGGCTCGCGGCGTGCTGCACGGCGCGGTCTCGAGCAGCAGAACGATGATCACCATGAGCTGCGCGGTCCCGTGCTGCCAGAGAGCCTGGCTGCTGACCATCCAGGTCGTGGTGCCAAACGCAAATGCGAACGCGAGCAGCAGAGCGTTTCTCTGCGTGGTGCGCCGGCGAAGCAGCAGGTACAACAGAGAAACGGAGAGCGCCGCCATGAGCGAGGCGCTCAGCTTCTCCATGAGCTTCGCGATGTAATCAAGCCGCACGTCCGTCCAGCCGCGCCAGTGCAGATACGCAACCGCGGGAAGGTAGAGCGGCGCGACGAGCAGAGGCGTCACGACCGGATAGAGGGAGATGATGTGACCGCTCGGCATCGGCAGTATCCAGAAGGCGCCATCGCCGCGTCCCTGTGCCGCGACCTTTGCGATCGGATTCATGAAGACGGTGTGGTACTGCACGATCGCGAAGGGGAGATAGCGGGCGGGGTAGGTGTCGCCCGCGCTGATGGCGCGCCGGTTCGCGTTGTAGATCAGCATGCAGCCGAGCCCGATGAGCAGGCTCGTACGCACTCGCGTCGACATGGACATTCGGACCGGCCGCCGCGCATTGTAATGGAGCGAAACCATTGTCGGATCTGGCCAGCCTAATGCGCCCGTTGTATCGTGCTCGCTCCCGTAGTCGTGAAGTTCGGTCCTGAGACATGAGCTCTCCCCTTCGACTGATCGTGACCGGCATGCACCGGTCGGCAACCTCCTTCGTCGCCTCGCTCCTCTCAGCGTGGAACATCCGAATGGGCGACCGGCTGCTGCCGCCCGATCGCGGAAATCCCGCCGGTTACTTCGAGGACGTCGATTTCCTCGATCTGGATCGACGCATCCTCATCGCCTGCACTCTGCCCGAGGAGGGCCATCGCGATTGGGGATGGACCGAGAGCGCGACGTTCGATACCGCGCCGCTCCCGTCGTTCCGCGGCGCCGCGGAAGAACTGATCGCGGAGCGCGACCGCGCTGGCCAGGCCTGGGCCTTCAAAGATCCGCGCGCGTCGATGCTTCTCGACTTCTGGGACGAGAGCGTTGGCGGTGAGGCGCGGTTTCTCCTTCTCTATCGACATCCGTGGGAAGTTGCCGATTCAATGCTGCGCACGGGAGCCGCGGTCTGGCTGACGCATCCGGACTACCCGGCGCGCATCTGGACGCAATACAACCGGCGCATTCTCGACTTTCACCTTCGTCATCGCGATCGGACGCTGCTCGTCAGTGCCAATCGCCTGCTCGAAGATCCATCGGCATTCGTCACCGCGCTGCGCGAGCGCTTCGGGATCGGCGCGCACGCGGAGACCGTCGCCGCACTCCGGGCGAAGGGTTCGTTCGTCTCCATGCCTGATGACGATCCGTTGCCGCGGCTCTGGCACTACGCACATCCCGAAGCGATGGATCTCCTCGGCACACTCGACGATGCCGCGGACCTCGGCAACGATCGCCGGTGGGAAGCCGCGTTCCGCGCAATCGGACCGCGCTCTGCCGAACGGCCGCGCCTCTCCGTCATCATCCCGTGCCGCGACGATGGCGAGTATCTGATCGATGCCGTCGCCAGCGTGGAGCGCAACGCTCCCGCGGCGGAGCTGATCGTGATCGATGACGGCTCAACGCAGCCGCGCACGCGCGAAGTGCTTGCGGCGTTGCGTGACGCGGGGCATCGCATCATCGAACAGCCGAATGCCGGAATCGCCGCCGCGCGCAATTCCGGGATTGCGGCGTCCTCCGGCGAATACTTCCTGCCGCTGGATGCGGACAATCGTCTCCTCCCCGGATTCGCCGCGGAAGCGCTGACCCTGCTCGATGCAAATCCCGCGGCCGGTGTGGTGTTCGGCGATCGCCGCGAGTTCGGCGCGCACAGCGGCGATGTCACCGTGCCGGAGCTCGATCTGCCGCGGATGCTCTGGAGCAATCTCATCGACGCGTGTGCCGTCGTGCGCCGCGACGTCTGGAGCCAGGCGGGCGGCTACGATGTCGCATTTCATGACTGGGAGGACTGGGACTTCTGGCTCAGCGCGGCGGAGCGCGGATGGGAATTCGTCCGCAGGCCCGGGCCGGCATTCGAATACCGCGTCCGTCCCGGTTCGGTGCATCACCGATTCCTGAGCGGCAGCGATTACATCCCGACGTTGCACCGGATCTACGAGAAGCATCGCGATCTCGTCACGCAATACGCTCCCCGAATTCTCGAGGCGGCGCATGCCGAGCGGCGTCAGCTCTTGCGCGATGTGCAGTCGTTGCGCGAAGCACGAGATGCCTTACAGACGACCATCGACCGGGTCGACACAGATGCGCGACAACAAATCGCTGGCCTGCAGAACATCATCCGCGCACGCGACGAGGAGCTGGAATCGGTGAAGTTCGTGCTCGAGGCTCGCGAGCAGGAGCTCGCCGCGCGCCGCGATCCGCTGCCCGCCGTCGAGTCACCCGAGGGGCCTCTCACGGAAGCGGCGCAAGTCTTCACGATCGTCGCGCGCAAC
>Ga0335079_10008367_pt1 | contig 11800 bp, 8 predicted proteins | sample Lox_Sample_33_FD_206719 | JGI IMG/M metagenome (GOLD analysis project Ga0335079, IMG submission 206719) | Soil microbial communities from Loxahatchee National Wildlife Refuge, Florida, United States - Lox_Sample_3.3 | ecosystem: Environmental > Terrestrial > Soil > Wetlands | place: USA: Florida... | reverse complement strand
GGGCTCGCAGATATTTGTTCTCCCCTATCTCAATTCGATCGCCGGCTTTGTGGTTCTCTTCGCTGCCGTTACCGCCCTGTCTGCCTGGTTTATGACGTCAAGTCCGCGATTGTCATACTTTGGGCTTCAGGCCGCCCTCGCTTTCTATCTCATTAACCTAAGCGAATTCAAAATACAGACGTCGCTCGCGGTGGCGAGAGATCGTGTTGTCGGCATTCTGTTCGGTCTTTCCATGATGTGGCTGGTATTTGACCGATTGTGGGGTGTGCCCGCTGCCGTCCAGATGACGAAGACGTTCATCTCCAATCTTCGATTGCTGGCGCAATTCGCAAGAGAACCAGCCACAACGGACCCGAAAGCTGCACTCGCGCGGAGCCTTGCTCTTGGCGAGACTGTCAACACCAATCTCGACAAAGTACGAGCTCTCGCCGATGGTGTTCTCCTGGAATTCGGGCCTTCCCGCCAGCAGGACCTCGTATTGCGTAATCGCATCCGGCAATGGCAACCGAACTTACGCATGCTCTTCATTACTCGCATTGTCTTGCTGAAATACCGGCTTCGGCTCCCCGGCTTTGAGCTACCAGAAGCACTGCAGCCGGCACAGCAAGAGTTTGATAGTCACCTGGCCGCGGCACTGGACGGAATGGCCGATCGATTGGAGGGTGCTGAGACGAAGCAACCGGAAGATCTGACAAGTGCGTATGCCCAGCTCGAACAAGCGGCGTCGAAGGCCTCGCCGGATCCGCAACACCAGCTCACATCGAGATTACAGTCGTTGCTTCTTCTCTCGCAGAGAGTCGCAGACCTGACAGACTCCCTGGAACAGGACATTGGATGAGGGATGAGCGATTCTGTCAGCGGAATTCACGGAATAACACGCGAAAGTCAGACAGTTGACTCTGTCCAAATCCCAACGTCGCTCGAAATCCTACCCATATCCATCCATTAAGTAAGTTACGAATGCCGAAGTACTTCCATCGCATCTCGCGTTCGGGAAAGTTTGGCATGGCGCGCGCATAGAGAAAGGCGATGAGCGAGTCTCATCCTGACTTGAATTCCGAGTCACAGGAGGAATAAGGCATCATGGTACGCAGACTCAGAGTCGTCCTACTGATCTTAACCGTTGTCGCAGTGGCATTCACGTTTTCGCTTTCGGCCCTTGCAGCCACCAATCCGTGGTCTGTGGACTCTAATACGTCCGCTGCCCGGTTGTTTCTGGGTTCTCCAGCAAATCCTGACGCATTTAATACTGGAGTCGCGCGGGTCAGGGGAAAAGTCGACCTGGATCCAGATGATCTGAACAATTCAGCGTTCGATTTTGCAATATATCCGTCTGATGAGAAGTGGAGCGGACTCTATCCCGACGGTAGCTTGCGTGCGGGGTACGTCCCGGACTCGGCTGATCAGACCCTATTGACATTCAAGTCGGAGCATGTTCTGGCGCCTGGCAATGGCAAACTGGAAGTTGTCGGCAACCTGACACTCATCCGCGTGGAGCGCAGCGTTACGATTGACCCGACCCAGGCGTATGCCGGCCCGGTCTTCGGCCCGCCCGTCATTCGCACTGAGACTCGCGAAGTCACATTCGAAGTGCCGGACTACAGGGCCGCGGCCACAGCTCATCCCCAGAGTGAGATCGCATTATCGGCGTCGACCCAAATCGGCTACGAGAACTTCCCCGGACTGTTCAGCGCAGTGCCAAACACTAACTGGCCGCCTGTGATCGCTAACGAACACTGCCAGATGCCCTCGACCATTGGAGATGACTATCGTGGCCCGCAATGCACCGGGACGGTGATCGCTGCGACTGACAACAAGAACTGCCACATGCCATCCAACCTGGGAGAAGGCTACACGGGCGCCGTGTGCACTCCGCCCGCCGGTAATCAGACGACGATTGTTGTTCAACTGAATCTGACTGAGGCAGGATCCCCGTCGCCGAACAACATCGTTTTGAGCGGCATCGCAACTCAGAACTGAAGCTTCAGTGCCGGTTGGATTGAGCGGGGGCCGCCGATCTGGTACAGCGGATTGAGGCCGCCGCTCTGGCCGCCGCTTCCTAGATAGCTGTTCAGCGTCAGCCTCGCCTGCCCGAACTGAGGAGAGCTGAGGTAGTTTACCAGGCTGCCGAAGTTGGGGTGGTTGAAGATGTTGAAGAAGTCGGCGCTCGACTGCAGCCGAACGCGCTCAGTAAGGGCGAAGGTCCGGCACGGGGTGAAATCGATCTGGGTGGCGCCGAAGCCGCGCAGGGCATTGCGTCCCAAATCGCCGTACCCGCTGGCAGGAATGCTGGAGCCGATTGGGCTCCTGCTAATATTCGGTGCTCTTCAAGGCTTCGCTGACACGTTGAAGGCGCTTGGGTCAGGCGCTTCTAAACGTAAGGAGACTTCAATTAAGTCGCCAGCATTCACCTCTACGTTCTGCCCTGCATGAAGGCCCGAGTAGGTGGCCTCGAGAAAGTAGAATCCTGGGGGCTGAACGTTGGAAAAAACGTACTTACCGTCCCGGTCAGTAATTGTGGAAACCACCCCAGCGTCGCCGTAGAGTGTGACCGTCGCTCCCTCCACGCCGTATGCCTTGTTGTGCGCTCCTAGAAAAACCGTACCTCTGAGATGACTCGTTGTGCTGGTGGCCTGAGCCGCCAGACCGCAGGGTATGGCAAGACAGACACTAAGCAATAGCAGTGAAGTCGTTCTTACAGTAGTGAAAATCATATTAGTACCCGACGTTCGAATTGATTGCTGCCCTTTGTCGTCTGCGCGCTCTGGCTTGCCACATATCATCCTGACCGTTACTCAATGTGCTCGAGAACCAATCACGTCTTTGCTGAGAAGATCGGCGATCGTGGCTAGTAGCGGCTCCGGTCCCTCCCCCTTTGAAAAAAAACCGTCAGCGAATTCAATGCCGGCGGGTTTCTCTATAGCACCCGAGACGATGAGGATCGGGACTTCCGGCTTAGCTTCTTTCATTTCTCTCGCAATCTCCGTTCCCGTCTTGTCCGTCAGGAAGTGATCGGCGACTACGAGATCAAAAGGGGTCTTCTTGAACAGCGCAAGACCTTCCTCACCGGATTGTGCCGTGACAATTGAGTAGCCGACGCTCGCCAGCACGAGCTTACGTATGCGAAGCGCCACCTCCGCGTCATCAATGCAGAGAATAGTCGGTTTGTGCGAGCATGATGCGCCCATCATTTGGTACACCTCCGGCAGAACCGATCTGGTTCCGCCACGCTGCGACTGACATCACGGCACGATCCGTTCCGCAGAGTCAACTCCAGCGCCCTCGATTCCGAGTAGATGCATGTCAGCCTCCAAAATGCAGAATGCGATCTCACTGGGGCAGAATGGCTTGCTGCTGGAGCTTGATTTCGTAACAAGCGTATAGCATCGAGATATTGACAGTGCCCAAATATTGTCACTTGTTGCGGTGTCAACGCTGAGCCACGATCAAACCGCAGGACCCCGGCATGGCTCCGGTTTCCATGTTGGCCGGGATGTCCACGCGCGATACTGCTGGCGCAGAGCGAGCATCGAGCGGTCTGCTGTTCAAAACTGAAGCTTCAGCGCCAGTTGCACCGAGCGCGGGCCGCCGATCTGGTACAGAGGATTGAGGCCGCCACTCTGGCCGCCGCTGCCCAGATAGCTGTTCAGCGTCTGCGTTGAAAAACCGAACTGCGGAGAGGTCATGTAGTTGATGGGGCTGCCGAAGTTGGGGTGGTTGAAGATGTTGAACATGTCCGCGCCCGCCTGCAGCCGAAAGCGCTCGGTGAGCACGAACTGCCGCCGCAAGGTGAAATCGATCTGGGTGGCGCCGAAGCCGCGCAGGGCATTGCGCCCCAAATCGCCCTGCCCGCTGGCGGGAATGCTGAAGGCCGCTTTATTTATGATCCATCCGCCGGGCGCGTTGGGGGTTGCCGAACAGCATCCTGTCACCAGCCGATTTTCACCGCGAATTGTACCTGACGCGACGATGTGGAGGTCATGGTAATCAATCCCGCGGTGGTTACGGCCCGTCCATTGGCGGTGTACAAGTTATTGTTCGCGAGCGGAGGCGAGAAATTGGTGTGATTCAGCACGTTGAAGAATTCCGCCCGGAACTGAATGTTGAAGGTTTCTGAAATCTGCTTAATGTAATTGTTCTTGGATAGTGATAGATCGAAGTCCGAGAGACCAGGACCAATTAGGCTGTTTCGGCCTGCGTTTCCCAGGAGCGTGGCGGGGCTGGGAAAAGAGAAGCACTGCGTCTTTATGTAGTTAACCAGATTGCCGGGATTGACTGCCGACTCGCAGCCTGGTCCGTATATCCGGTTAGGAAAATCGAATGGATACGATGTTTTCAGGCCGAGAGGGTCTCCTCCGATCGTCGGCGTAAACGGAAGGCCGCTGCTGACCTGGTAGATGCCGCCAATTTGCCAGCCGCTCACGAACCAGCGCGCGCCGCTCCGGTCATTTGGGCCAGGGACCTGCCAAATTGCATTGAACACAGCATTGTTACGGATGTCAAAGTCCGAAAGTCCGCGGTTCACCCTTGTATCGAACCAGGGCAAATTTTGTATGGAATTGAGGAACTGGCTCCCAACGACAGAGGCAGAACTGGTATCGATGCTTTTCGCCCAAGTGTATGAGGCGCCGAACTGGAGAGGTTTCGCCATTTGCCGGACAACGTGGATCTCCAATGCGTCGTAGAAACTGCTGCCGTGCCATAAAAGGGCCGTGATCTGCCCAACATCAGGATTCACACGCGTACCGCTACCCGCTGGAGTTGGCCACAAGTATCCAGCCGAAGTTTGGGAGGTTGGCAGAACAATGTTCGCATCCTGAATTTGGAATGGCTGATGTACTCCGTGATTACCAACATAAGCAATCGTAGCGACAAGATTCCTTGCCAATTGTTGCTGGATATTGAGATTCCAGCTCATAACATAGTTGCGCGCAGGGTGTGAATCGATGTACTGGTATTTCAGTTGATTTGGAGTCAAGAGCGCGAATGCTGTGTTAGGAAAGCTCCCTTCCGGTAGTCCTGACGAGATCGCACCCCGCTCGAAAAAGGGGGCGGCGCTGTAAAGGGCGACAGCGAATTCATACGTAAGTGGTAGAACGTCATAGATTCCGAACGCGCCTCGAACGGCGGTGCGTCCGGAATAAAAGGGGTCCCACGAGAATCCAATTCGCGGTTCGAAATCCAGATACGTCGGATTAGAGAAAAACGGGGAACCCAAATGCGGCGTAGTGGCGGTGAGGCTGGGCAGGGTGGTCAGCCGGCCGTTCACTTCCGTTGGCACAGTTGCCATCTCATATCGCAGTCCGAGATTCGCGATAAAGTTGGAGGCCAGACGGAGGTCGTCCTCGAAATAGGCTCCCACTATCGTTTGCCGAAGCCTGTATGGGGAGACCTCTCCGCCAGCGAGGGCCGCGGTGAACGACGCCGGCTTATCGGCCAGGAAATCTGCGAGCGAATTAAATGTAAAAGTTCCATTCGGCTGGGAGGTGCCAAGTACATCATTCTGGACGAGCTCAACGTTGGCTCCGAACTTGAATGAGTGAATTCCCACGGTCCAGAACAGGTCGTCGTAAGCTTGGATTGCATTGAAGGTATAGTTGACCTCGCCGCCAGCACCGGGTCCGCCCGTGTAATTGGAAATTCCAGTTACACCAATGAACCCGACCGGTTTGCCGGGCACAAATCCGTTGCTGGGATCGCCTGCAAATGGGGCGAGCGCCTCGATTGGCTTCATCACGTCGGCGCGCACGCGGCTAAGGCCTACCCGAAAGGTGTTCACGAATGCTGGATTGAAAATTTTGGTGTATTCCGCCGTCGCAAGCTGACTGCGCGTGAGTGTTCCCGACACCACGGTTTGAAAGAGATCGGGCGACGTGAGGGTACTGTTGTCGAACAGATATGTTCCGTGTACCAGATCAGTAGTAGAAAAAGTGTGATCGATTCGGGTAATAAAAAAGTCTTCGCTTGCAATTTGCTGGCTGATCGAGGTGAAGGTCCCGGTGTCCCCTTTAATGTTGCTCGTCGGCAAAGGATAGAGGGTGAGATAGGGTTTTATAAGCGGGCTGACAGTGACGGCTCCCGCGACGAGCTGGCCGTTGCGCGCCGCCTCTGTTGGCACAACTGCGAGTTGAGTGACACTCTGGTCTTGCCGAAGCCCCTCGTAGTTTGCGAAGAAGAAGGTGCGATCTTTTTTTATGGGTCCACCCAGGGCAGCGCCGAATTGGTTTCGGCGAAATGGCGGAATCGTAGGGGGATCGAAATAATTTCGCGCGTCAAGCGCGCTGTTGCGCAGGAATTCATATATGGATCCGTGCAGCCTGTTTGTACCCTGACGGGTAATGGCGTTGATTACCCCCGCCGAAGTATTGCCGTAATCCGCCTGAGGGTTTGCGGTTATGACCGAGAACTCCTGGATGGCATCAACCCCCAAAGCAATGCCGAGGGCGCTCCCTGGAGCACCATTGGAGTAATCATCAATGCTGATGCCATCAACGAGGTAATTGTTCTGCTGCGGGCGGCCTCCGGAAATCGTCAGCTGCATTCCCAACCCGCGATTCCCTCGAATGAGGAAGTCAGTGGGTGCGGTTTGGGTCCGGACCTGTGCCGCCCCGGGCTCTAAAGCTGCCAATTGAGTCCAGTCGCGAGCATTGAGCGGCAATTCGCGAATAGTGTCACCGTTTACCACCGCGCCTAAAGTCGCATCGTTTGTTTCTACGGTCGTTGCCGCGCCTTGAACCTGAACAGTCTGGCTGGCGGGCCCGACCGCCATGGTGAGGTTCACTTCGAGGTCCAAACCTACCGTGAGTGTGAGGCCGGTAACAACTTCGGACTTGAAACTCTTGGCTGACGCCGTAACAGTGTAAGGGCCCGGGGGGAGATTGGGCGCGCTGTAGAACCCTGATCGATTCGTGACCAGCTCCCTGGTAAGATTGCTCGCCGTATTCTGGATTTTCACCTGAGCGTCGACGATGGCTGCACCTGAGCTGTCCGTCACTGTCCCGGCAATACGTGCGCCAGCAATCTGCGCACAGAGTGGAACTGCCACCAAGGCCGAGAGCCCGACGGAAAGGAAGCAAAGAACCGCGCATGACGACAGCCTCAGATACGCGTTCAGGTTTCGACCCACTCTATTGCCCCTTCTAGCGGCGGGCGGGATCCTTGCTCCGAAGCACGAGAATTAAAACGATTGGCCACCTTTACGAGACCCGCGGGTTGCGATGGCTTTAAGCGCCACCTATGTTACGCCTGCGGGGCGATGTCGGTTGTCAATTTATTGGCGGGAGGACAGGTCTAAGGGACGCCGCTGAACTAAGATAGATGCTCGTATGGGGAAAGCCCAAACAAAGGTCGTGGCATGTCTGGCCCTCCTGCTGGCATCCAGTGCTTTCGCTTTAGATCCTTCACTCGACGTTAGCCAGTACGCGCACACCGCGTGGAAGATTCGCGAAGGGTTCACTAGGGGCACCATCTTTTCGGTGGCGCAGACGCCTGATGGTTATCTGTGGCTGGGCACGGAATTCGGCCTGTATCGTTTCGACGGTGTTCGAGCTATCCCATGGCAGCCCCCAGCGGGTGAGCAACTTCCCGGCAATTCCATCCAAGCCCTGCTGGTCGCGCGCGACCAGACACTCTGGATCGGCACGCCGAAGGGGCTTGCCCGTTGGAAGAACGGCAAGCTGACGCAATCTCCAGAAGTTGCCGGGCAGGCAATTGGTCCGCTCCTGGAAGACAAGGAGGGAACGATTTGGTTTGGCGTTCAGGAGCCCGGCCGACTGTGCGCTCTCCGACCCGGTAAGGTCCAGTGTTACGGAGCTGGGAGTTTCGGCAATTCAGTGATTGCCCTATACGAGGACCGTAAAGGAAATCTCTGGGTGTCGGCTCAAACCGGAATCTGGCGGTGGGCGCCTGGCTCTCCAAGCCACTACATGTTTTCCGACCGAGCGGTTCAGGCTAATGCGCTAATTGAAGACGAGAGCGGCGCACTTTTGATTTGCACGGCTATCTTGGGTGGGAACCCGTCTACCGCTATGAGCTCTATCGAAGGACTGCAACAGCTCGTGGGCGGCAAAATCAGGAGCTACGTGCTTCCACAGGGCTTCGGGCAGTTCAGGCCGACGCGCCTCTTCCGAAGCAGCGATGGCAGTTTGTGGGTCGGATCAGTGCAAGGTTTATTGCACGTGCATCAGGGCAGGATCGATAGATTTGCAGCCACCGACGGTCTCTCTGGCGACGTTGTCAGAAGTATTTTTGAAGACCGCGAAGGCACTATTTGGGTCAGCACGCAGGACGGGCTGGATCGATTCCGCCAATTGGCGGTGCCAACAATTTCCAGAAACCAGGGGCTCTCGAATTCCGCAGCCTACGTCGTGCAGGCGGCCAGCGATGGAAGTATTTGGATCGTAACGGCAGACGGGTTAGATCATTGGGAGAACGGGCATGTAACGGTTTACGGCAGGCTAAAGGTGGCCGGTCGAATCACTCAGACAGATCAGATCGTAACAACGAGCGCCAGGGTAACGGAAATCGCAAATAGCGGCCTCGCAGGTAATGCTCGATCGTTGGGGCTGGACGACCGCGGGCGATTGTGGGCTTCGACCAATAACGGCATCTTCTACTTCCAACGCGGCCGATTCATGCCGGTTGCTGACATGCCGGGAGGGAATATATTTTCCATCGCCGGAGATACCCAGGGGAAGGTGTGGATAAGCAACGCCGACCAAGGACTTTTTCGTCGGACGCCGGAGGGCGCAGTTCAGCATATTCCGTGGACATGGTTCGGGCAAAAGCACGCGGCGGTAGCTTTGCTTCCAGATCGGATGCAGGGAGGCATATGGCTCGGATTTCTCGATGGCGGCATAGCTTACCTGAAGGACGGCCAGATTCGTGCTTCGTACAGCGTCACTGACGGGTTGGGTGGAGGTTCGGTTAACAATCTCCAGCTAACCGCAGACGGAGCCGTTTGGGTGGCGACGGATGGCGGCTTAAGCCGAGTGAAAGATGGCCGCATCGCGACCGTGAGCAGCAAGAACGGCCTACCCTGCGATGCCGTCCACTGGGCTATGGAAGACAACGATCATTCGTTCTGGTTGTATATGCCGTGCGGCCTGGTTCGGATCGATCGTTCGGAGTTGAATACCTGGGTGAATAACCCGAAGCACGTTATCAAAACTGGGGTTTTCGACGCCTCCGATGGAATAAGGAGCCGTGCCACGGCTGGCAGGTACGGCCCAAAAGTTACCAAGTCCCCAGATGGAAAAATATGGTTTGCGGCCATGGACGGCGTGGGCGTCATCGATCCGCGTCACATTCCTTTCAACAAGCTTCCGCCGCCGGTACACATCGGGCAAATCATCGCCGATGGCACAACCTACGATGCTGCGGGCGGTTTACGCCTGCCGCCGCGTGTCCGCAATCTGGAGATTGACTACACGGCACTGAGCCTGGTTGAGCCGGAGAAGGTGCATTTCCGCTTCAAGCTCGAGGGGCAGGACAAGGACTGGAGAGAGGTGGTCAACCGCCCCCGAGCGGAGTACTCGAACCTGCCGCCGGGAAAGTACCGCTTCCACGTGATCGCCAGCAACAACAGCGGGGTGTGGAACGAGCAAGGCGCGACACTGGACTTCGCGATTGCGCCCGCCTACTTCCAGACGAACTGGTTCCGCGCGCTGTGCGCGGTAGCGTTTCTGGCCATTTTCTGGACGATTTACCAGCTTCGTGTGCGTGCTCTAGAGCGGCGCCAAGCATTGCTGGAACGGAATCAGGCGTTGTTAGTGCGGAACCAGGAGTTACTGGAGCGGCACCAGAGCGAGATCCGCGCGCTGAACGAACAGTTGATCCAAGCCCAGGAGGCGGAGCGGATGCGCATTGCCGGAGAGCTGCATGACGGCGTTCTCCAGCAGATCACTTCCGTTACTCTGAGGCTAGCCAAGGTGAGATCTCAGGTGCCACCCGACTCGGAAACCAATGCTACCGTTAGTGGTTTGCAGCAAAAACTCATCAAGATCGGAACGGACATCCGTCATTTGTCGCATGAGCTTCATCCTCCATTACTCCAAGACGCGGGTCTGTCGACAGCGCTGTCGGCGTATTGCGAGGAGTTCAGCAAAGTACGGGGACTGCCGGTTTCGTGTGAGATGGACGAGAGTGTGCAGGAGTTGTCGCCGGGTGCCGCGCTGTGTATCTACCGCATCGTTCAGGAGGCACTGGGCAATGCCGCCAAGTATTCGGAAGCGAAGAAGGTTGAGGTTCGGCTGACACGGGCCGATGGTCGCGTCTGCCTCTCTGTGAGCGATGATGGCGTTGGTTGCGCCCCCAGTGTGGTCGGAAAATTGGGAGGGCTGGGGCTGATCAATATGCGTGAACGCGTGCTCCAGTTGAATGGGACGTTCGAATTCGACAGCGCACCAGGACGCGGGGCCACCGTGAGGGTATCGGTTCCTTTTCGACCGGCGTAGTAATTACAACTCATCTCATAAATCGATTACGGTTGTATCCGGGCACGTGTGCAAGTCCAGCAGGTGCTCATGAACCTCATGCTCAACGCCATCGAGGCGATGAAGGAGACACCCACGGGCAGCTGACGACAGTGCCCCGCGCGTAGAGTTTGGCAGGGAGCAGGGACTGTTGGAGCGGAGCACTGAGGATGCGGCGATTTGTAAACCCAGTATGGGTTTGGCAGGAGAATTGCTTAATAGACTGAAGCACTCGCTTTGAAACGAAGACTTAAATCGCATTTGGGAGAAGGTGAGAAGTACCTGGATTACAATTTTCCTCCGGAGGCGGTTGCATGTTCCGTATACCCCATCGGTTACCGGTTGGCCTGATGTTCGCAAGTTTTCTCGTCGCTCCGGCCGCTTCCGCAGGGGCTGAGTTGAAGGAAAAGACCCTGCAGAGCTGGGATGCGTACATCCAGACGGTAGATTCACAGATGCACAGCCGCGGGCAAGGCTCCTTCCTCTGGGTTGACGAGGACCCGGCCCGCGCTGAAGGCGTTCGCGCGGGTAAGATTCTGGTCTCGCCGGTTGGTGAGAAAATTCCGAAGCCGGTGCCATCCGGCTTGATCCACGATTGGGTAGGAGCAGCCTTCATACCCGGGGCCCGGCTTGGAGACGTCGTATCTGTGGTTCGCGATTACGGTCATTACAAAGAGTTTTACAAACCAATGGTTGTCGATGCCAAGTCGCTTGGCACTGAAGGAGAATGCGACAAGTACTCGATGCGCGTCGTGTACAAGGAGAGTGCAGCCGAGACTGCACTCGACACCGAATACCAAGTCTGCTATTTGCAGCTCGACGAATTGCGTTGGTCCAGCACCGCGCACTCCACGCGCGTCCAGGAGATTCAGCATTACGGCCGGCCTGATGAGCAGGACCTTCCGCCAAACCAAGGCAAAGGCTACGTCTGGCGCCTCTACACGGTTAACAGGTTCCAAGAGCGAGACGGTGGCGTCTATGTGGAGCTGGAGGCGATTGCCCTAAGCCGAGGCATCCCAGCCGGACTGCGCTGGATGGTCGATCCGATTGTGCGCAAGGTTTCGAGGAACACGCTGCTGACCTCTCTTCAACAGATGGAAGAGGCTGTTCGTTCAACCGCAGCAACCGCGAACCGAACAGCAGAAACGTCCAGCGTCGCCTCACCCCAGAAGCCTTGACCATGAGCGAAATGGGGCCACCGTGCCTTTCGGTGGCTGCAGGTACGAGATTGCAACCGGGCGTCGAGCTTTCCCCCGCCCCATCGCCGGTTGTCATTAGTCAAACTAGACACCGCCGAGTTTTCGATGCAAGCAGTGCAAAAATCCCCT
>Ga0335079_10008366_pt1 | contig 11800 bp, 9 predicted proteins | sample Lox_Sample_33_FD_206719 | JGI IMG/M metagenome (GOLD analysis project Ga0335079, IMG submission 206719) | Soil microbial communities from Loxahatchee National Wildlife Refuge, Florida, United States - Lox_Sample_3.3 | ecosystem: Environmental > Terrestrial > Soil > Wetlands | place: USA: Florida... | reverse complement strand
AGAGCCTCGCGGTAGCGCAGATGGGTGGAGCGCGCGAGCACGTCGACCTGGGCGCCGGCGTCGTTGATGTAGTACTCGCGGCAGACGCCAAACCCAGCCTTCTCCAGAAGCGCCGCCAGGGCGTCGCCGAAGACGGCGCCCCGGCCGTGCCCGACATGCAGCGGTCCCGTCGGATTGGCCGAGACGTACTCGACGTTGACCGAGCGCCCCTCCCCCATCCGCGAATCCCCGTAGCTCGGTCCAGCGCGGAGCACTTCCGCAAGACGCGCGTGCCAGAACGTCGGTGCGAGACGCAGATTGAGGAATCCCGGACCCGCCACCTCCGCGCTCACGATCTCCGGATGGCGCCGGAAACGCTCCGCGAGGAGTCCTGCGAGCTCTCGCGGGTTCTTTCGCGCGGGCTTCGCGAGCACCATCGCGGCATTGCTGGAGATGTCGCCATGCGCGGGATCGCGCGGCGGCTCGACGGCGATGCGCTGGAGATCGAGCTCCGCGGGAAGCGATCCCTCCGCCGCCAACGCTTTGACCTCGGCCGCGATCACCTCGTGGAAATGCGCGAAGAGATTCATCATGGCGCGGCGTAGCGGTCGAAGAGGCGCGCGTGCTCGTCGAGAGCGAAGCGGTCGGTCATTCCCGCAATGTAGTCCGCGACCACCCGCGCCGTCACCGGAGTTTCCGATCCGTCGGTCTGCTGCCGCCATTCCGTCGGCAGGCATTGCGGTTCGCGATGCAGCAGCGCGAAGAGCTCGGCGACGATGCGCTTCGCCTTCGAGGACATGCGGTTGACGCGGTAATGCCGGTACATGCGCTCGAAGAGGAATTCCTTGAGCGCCTTGTCGTTGGCCCGCATCTCCTCGGAGAAAGCCACGGTGGCCGCGCCGCGACCGCGCACCGCCTCGGCGCTCGCGATCTGCCCCTCTCGCACCCTGCGTCGCGTCTCCGCGATGAGATCGCTCGCCATGCGATCGATGAGACGGCGGATCGATTCGTGGACGAGCCGCGTGCCCTCGAGCCGCGGATAGCGCGAACGCACTTCCGTGAAGACCGGCCCCACCAGCGGCACACGATCGAGGTCCGCCGCCTCGAAGAGCCCGGCGCGGAGCCCGTCGTCGATGTCGTGGTTGTTATAGGCGATGTCGTCGGCGAGTGCTGCCACCTGCGCCTCGGCGCTCGGCCAAGTCGCGAGCTCGAGATCGTGGCGCTCGACGTAGGACGCGATCGTCGAGGGCAAGGGCTTGCCGCGCGCACCGCCGATCAGCGGGCCATTGTGCTTCACCGTGCCCTCGAGCGTCTCCCAGGTGAGGTTCAGCCCGTCGAAGTCGGCGTAGCGGCGCTCGAGCGAGGTCAGGAGACGCAGGGTCTGGTCGTTGTGCTCGAAGCCTCCGAAGGGACGCATCGCCTCGTCGAGCGCCTCCTCACCGGCATGACCGAAGGGCGTGTGGCCGAGGTCGTGCGCGAGCGCCACCGCCTCCGCGAGGTCCTCGTTCAGGCCGAGCGCGCGGCTCACGCTGCGGGCGATCTGCGCGACCTCGAGACTGTGCGTGAGGCGTGTGCGGTAGTGGTCGCCTTCGTGGTTGACGAAGACTTGCGTCTTGTATTCGAGGCGCCGGAATGCGGTCGAGTGCACGATGCGATCGCGGTCGCGCTGGAAGGGCGTGCGTGTCGGGCTCTCGGGCTCGGCATGGAGCCGGCCCCGGCTCGCCTCCGGCCGCGAGGCGTAGGGCGCGAGTGCGAAACCTTCGGTCATGGGCCGGGAAGCTACTCGCGCTCCCCTGGGGCTGGCAACGCCTGGCCGGTTTGACAAACCGGGGTCAGTACCTACATTGAGGAAGTCCTAGACGAGGAGCCCCATGGCCGAAGGTGGAACCAGCAGCGCGCGGCGCATCAGTCTTACCGAAAATGCCGCCAAGCGCATTGCCGAGCTCAAGCTGCAGGAGAACGTGCCGGAGGCCTCCCTCAGGCTCGCGGTCTCCGGTGGCGGCTGCTCCGGATTCCAGTACGGCTTCAGCTTCGACGACAGCCGTCAGGACGACGATCTCGTCTTCGAGCGCGACGGGGTCGCGCTCGTGATCGACGCGACCTCGCTCGAGCTGGTGGATGGCGCGGAGATCGATTTCGTCGAGGACCTCATGGGCGCCTCCTTCCAGGTGCGCAATCCCAACGCCAGCTCTTCCTGCGGCTGCGGCAAGTCCTTCGCGATCGGCTGAGGCGGGCCTCCGCCCGAGCGACCGCGCCCCATGAAGATTGCGGGTTGACCGAGCGCATCCAGTAGAGCAGGCGGTCGATTGCCTCTTATGTGCGAACGCGGGCGAGGGCTCTCACGTCGACCTCATCCTTCGGGCGGCCCCTCGGGTTGCCGGACTGGCCGGGCTTGAACGATGTGGATCTGAGTCCGCCTCGTGCCATGCCTGTTCGTTTCGTGGATTTTATAATCTTTGTTGTGCTCCGGGAAAGGAGTCTTCAACCCCAGCATATCGCCGCCCGAGTTCCTCAACGGCTTGCTGCTGGCGGCCGTGCTCCCTTTGTCGCGCCAGGTCTGGACGTCGTCCTTTCGCAGGCTCGATCGGACCCACGCCTCGGAGTAGTCGGCTTGAAGAGCCTGGGGGCAGGGCGATTGGCACAGCAGGCGATGTTGCAGATGACCGCCTCGACGCCTCACGCCGCATGGCGACAGTCGGCGGTTGGTCGCCAGCCTGGCGGATCAGCAGATCGCCCGAGGCCGCGCACTTCAATCACGAAGTTCGCTCCCGGAGCCCCTCTCAATCATTACGGCCCGGCTCAAAATTCTGAGGCCGAACGCACTCGTCCCCTCTCCGAGATCACGAGATGGTTCATTTGAGGTCGCGGCGTCTAAATGTGGCTCTTCAGCTTGATGATGCTGAATGCTTTAACCGGCCGGTGCAGGCCTTTCAGGTTCAAATCGCCGACCGCCTCGACCTCAGCATGATTCCGGACGCTGGCCACCACCCTCGAGGTCGCGAGGGTCTGCCCGCTCTTCGCCTCCGCGCAGAGCCGGGCGGCAAGGTTCGTCACGGTGCCGATGGCGCCGTATTCCCAGCGGTCCTCGTAGCCGATCGCGCCGATCGTCGCGTAGCCCTGTGCGATGCCGATGCCGAGTGCGAGGTCGAAGCCGCGTTGCCGCCATTCTTTGCTGAGCGAGCCGATCCGCTGGGACATCTGCAGCGCCATACGCACCGCCCGCTCCGCCGAGTTCTCTATCGGGAGCGCGTCGTTGAAGAAAATCATCATGCCGTCGCCGGCGAAGTGCTCGAGCGTTCCCTCATGCGCGACGACGAGCTTGCCCATTTCGCCATGATATTCGCGGAGCAACGCCATCACCTCTTCCGGCTCGGATGTCTCCGCGAAGGCCGTGAAGCCGCGTAAATCCAGGTAAACGGCCGTAATGTCGCGGCGACGCGTCCGCAGCGGGTCGTCTGCGCCTCCTTTCAGAATGAGCTCGGCGATCTGCGGCGAGAAGAAGCGCTTCAGACGGCCGAGCCGCTCGAGCTGGGTCACCTGCTCTTGCACGCGCTGCTCCAGCGTGCGGTTCCAATCCGCGATGGTGCGGAGGTGATGCGCCTCGCGGTCGCGCAAGCGCTTCTTCTCGAGGCACGCGGTTATGCGGGCATTGAGCAGCACCGCATTGAAGGGCTTCGAGAGGTAGTCCTCCGCGCCGAGCTCGATGCAGCGGATCACGCCCTCGATCTCATCGCGCGCGGAAATCATCAGAACCGGAATATGCCGAAGCGCATCGTCGGATTTGAGACGCTTCAACACCTCGTACCCGTCCATTTCCGGCATCATCACGTCCAAGAGGACGAGATCGACCGATCGCTTCCGCATCAGATCGAGCGCAGTCCGCCCGTCCACGGCCAACTCGACCGCGTAGCCCTGCCGGCCGAGGCGTCGCGAAAGCAGCGCGCGGTTTCCCTCGTTATCGTCCACCACCAAGATCGTGCCTCGCCGGGCCGCTACTTGCGTATCCGCATCGGATTGCGGCGCGGCGGCCGAAGATTTGCCGCCGGCGATGAGGCTCGCGAGCCGCCGTGCCGCGCCGCAGATACGCTCGACCTCGTCCCAGCGGTCGGTATCGGGCGCCGCCTCGAGCGCCTCGGTGCTCTCCGCGAGACGCCCCAGCGCCGGCGAGAGCTCGGCGGAGATCCGCGCGGGATCGATTTCCTCGGCCTTTGCCGTGGGAGTGAGCGTCCTGTCGAGTGCGGAGAGAAACTCCCGCGCCATCGCCAGAACGCGCCGGAGCGGCGCCGCGAGCGCTGCGGCGTCGGGCTCCTCGAGCAGCGACTCGCTAAAGCCGATGATGTGGTTCAACGGCGTGCGCAGCTCGTGGCGCAGATTGGACAGGGCGTCGGGAGTGATCATGCGTCGCTTGCCCTCCGAAGCGATCTTCCGCCGGCCGCCGAATTCCTGCGAATCATCGTTGCGCGAGCCTCATTGAATAGTGCGCCATGCTTGACCGTCAAGTTCCGGCCGTGGCAGGTTCCGCACCACTTTGGGACGCAAGTCGAGAAGCGACTCGCGCGAGACGTCCGGCACAGCGGCATGAGCAAAGCCAGCCGCAAGGTCGTCGTCTGGGACGTATCGACGCGCCTTTTTCACTGGATCGCCGCAGCCCTCGTGGTGGCGGCCTATGTAACCTTGCGCCTGAACTGGATGGATTGGCACGCGCGCGCCGGCGACGCGCTGCTCGCGCTGATCGTGTTTCGCATCCTCTGGGGCTTTTTTGGGAGCGAAACCGCGCGGTTCTCCCGCTTCCTCGCGCCGCCGCGAGTCGCCATGCGCTATCTCGCCGCCATGTTTCGCCGCGAGCCGGATTGGCGGGCCGGACATAACCCTGCCGGCGGCTGGATGGTGGTGGCGTTTCTAGCGGTGCTGCTGGGGGAGACCCTGACGGGGCGCTTCGTCGCGAACGATATCGCGGATGAAGGGCCGCTCTCGGCGCTCGTTCCGGCATCCGTCGACAACGCGATCTCGGCGCTGCATGCAATCCTCTGGGACGCGATCTTGGCGGCAGTTGCGCTGCATCTGCTGGCGATCCTCGTTTATGCCGTTGCAAAGGGACACAACCTGTTGCTGCCCATGATCACCGGCCGAAAGTCACTGCCCGCAAACGTACCGCAGCCCCGCATCGTAGGCTTGCTGCGGGCAGCCTTCCTCCTCGCATGCAGCGCGCTTATCTCCGCGACGGTCGCCGAGTTCCTGTAACGACCGTCAGCCCTTCGGCGGCATGACCTGGCCTCGAATCTCGCCGCCGGGATGCGATTGCGTGTGGACGTTGATGTACCATTCGCCGGCGGCGAACTGCTGCGCCTGCTCGGGGGTGAGCGTCGCCTCTCCCTTGATCGGGCTCTCGACCGGACTTCCCTGCTTGGTCAGCCAGATCACCACGCCGGCATTCTTGCCCGGTGCTGCCGGCCCGTGGAAATGGGCCATCGTGACCGGACCCGACATCCCGCTATAGGTGATTGTCCAGGTAACCACGCGCGTCGCGGGATCGTAGGTGAGGTCCGCCGTGCCCGCGCCAGCGTTTTCCACGGGCGGTACCGATTGCGCACCCGAAAGCGCCACCTTGAACGACATAGCCGCTGCCTGCGCATATCCCACCCAAGCGGCGACTGCCAGGCAAACCAAAAGGATGGATGGACGTCGCAAGATCGCATGACTCATGATTTCGTCCTCCCGACGATCGACGACCACAGATGACACAGCAAGAATACCGTAAGTTCAAAGCCCATGCACATATCGCTACGTGTCCTATTACGCACACAGCCGCAATGGCATAATGCCGCCCTCAGGCTGGAGGGACAGCCGACAACCGATACTGCATTGAGGTAGACCCGATGCCGTATTTGTCGATCCGTGCGCGCCTGATTTTACTGGCGGTCGTGCTGCTCGCAATTCTGTCGGTTTCGTCCGTGCTCCTGACACGAGAGCTGGAGCGCCATTCGCAGGCGCTTGCCGAGGAGGCGCAGCTCGTTCCGCTCGTCCAGAACGCCAACGTCGCGAGCAGACACTTTGGCGACTTGAAGTATTGGCTGACCGATCTCGCGGTGACTCAGCTCGCGAGCTCGAAAGAGGCCGCCGCGACGGCGAAGGCGCTGTTATCCGCGAACCTCAAGGCGATCGCACCCGTCGATCCCGCCGGTGTCGCAGCCGTCGAGACGGAGGTGGACGCTCTCACCGACCTGGCCGCCCGGGCGGCCGAGGCCTATTCGAGCGACGACAGCGCCGGGGGCAACGCGCTCATGGCGCAGGCGCAGGCGCACATTCTCAAGGTGGACAAGGAGATCGAGGGGATCGTCAACGGCCTGGAGGAGCAGGCGTTCGCGCGGCGCGATGCGGCGACGCGCGATGCCAAGAGAGCGGTCACGGCATCGATCGCCGGCGGGATCGTGGCGATTGCGCTCGCGCTGCTCCTAACGGCACTCATCGTGCGCTCTATCACCGGGCCCCTGCGCCGCCTGGAGCGAAGCATGGCGGGGATAACGCGCGGCGAGCTCGACGTGCCGATCCCGCCCGCCGGCCCGGACGAGATCGGCGCGATGACGAGGACGCTGGGCATGTTGCGCGAGAGCCTCATCGAGCGCAGCCGGCTCGAGCGCGAGCGGCAGAGCGCCGAGGCCGAGGCGCGCCGCGCGCAGGCGCAGTTGAGCGAGGCGATCGAGGCGATCTCCGAAGGCTTCGCGCTCTATGACGCGAGCGACCGCCTGGTCATCTGCAACAGCCACTACCGGGACCTCTATTCAAAGCTGGGCTTCGAGCTAGCTCCCGGCGTTAGCTACGAGAAGATCGTGCGGGCCGCCGTCTCCGCAGGGCTCGTTCCCGCCGCATCCGATCGCCCCGAGACGTGGATTGCCGACCGGCTGCAGCGGCATCGCGATCCTGGCGGCGCCTATGAGCAGCAGCGCACCGAGGGCCGATGGCTCAAGATCAGCGAGCGGCGGACGGCAGAACGCGGCATCGTCGGCGTCTTCACGGACATCACCGAGCTCAAGGAGCGCGAGCTGGAGCTGGGGCAGCTCGTCGATCGTCTCGCCGATGCGCGGGACGAGGCGGTGCAGGCGACGCTCGCGAAGAGCCGCTTCCTCGCGAACATGAGCCATGAGCTGCGCACGCCCTTGAATGCGGTCATCGGCATCACCGAGATGATGATGGAGGACGCGGAGGAAGCCGGCGACCAGACCAATCAGGAGCCGCTCGGCCGGATCAGCCGCGCCGGAAAGCACCTACTCTACCTCATCAACGAGATCCTCGATCTCTCCAAGATCGAGGCCGGCAGGCTTGAGCTGCAATACGAGCGGTTCGATATCGCGGCGCTGGTGCGCGACCTCATGGGCGCCGCGCAGCCGCTCGCCGCGCAAAACGCCAACCGGCTCGACGTCGATTGCCCGCCCGAGGCCGGCACGATGCACGCGGATTCGACGCGGCTGCGCCAGATCATCCTCAATCTCCTCAGCAATGCCTGCAAGTTCACCGACAAGGGCGTGGTCTCGCTCGCGGTCGCGCGCGAGCATAAGGACGGCACGGATTGGCTGCGGTTCCGCGTCGCCGACACCGGGATCGGCATGACGGCTGAGCAGCGCGCGCGGCTCTTCCAGGAATTCACGCAAGGCGACAGCTCGACGACGCGCAAATACGGCGGGACCGGACTCGGGCTTGCGATCAGCGACCGGCTATGTCGGATGATGGGCGGATCGATCGCCGTCGAGAGCGAGCCCGGCAAAGGCACCGTCTTCACCGTGCGCCTGCCGGCCGAAGGCGCTACTCCGCTTCCGCAGGAACCCGGCGCCGCCGGCTCGGGGAAGCTCGCGCCGCGAGAGGCCGCGACCGCACTCGCGGCGGCGCGCACCAATCGCGTTCTCGTCATCGACGACGATCAGACCGTGCGCGACCTAATGCGGCGCGTCCTGAGCCGCGAGGGCTTCGACGTGGTCACCGCATCGAGCGGCGCCGAGGGCCTCGAGCTCGCTCGCGAGCTGCGCCCGTCGGTCATCACGCTCGACGTGCTGATGCAGGAGATGGACGGATGGAGCGTGCTCCAGGCGATCCGGGCGGATAAGAGCCTCGCGGATACGCCCGTCGTCATGCTCACGGTCGTCGACGAGAAGCAGCGCGGCTTCACGCTCGGCGCCTCGGCCTATCTTACGAAGCCCGTCGACCGCGCCCGACTTGCCGCGGTGCTCGAGCCGTTCAAGACGGCTCACAAGGTGCCGCGCGCGCTCGTCGTCGAGGACGAGGATGCCACGCGCGAGATGCTGCGTCGCCTCCTCATGGGCGAGGGCTGGTCGGTCAATACGGCCACGAACGGCCGAAATGCGTTGGAGCGGCTCGCCTTGGAGACCCCCGATCTCATTCTCCTCGATCTGATGATGCCGGAGATGGACGGCTTCGAGTTCCTCGCGAATTTGCGCGAGAGCCCGACGCACGGCTCGACCCCCGTCATCATCGTCACGGCCGCGGACCTGACCGAGAGCGACCGCCGGCGTCTCAACGGCGGCGTGGAGCACATCCTGCAGAAGGCCGCCTACGGACGCGAGGAACTGCTCCGTGAAATTCGCACCCTCGTCGGCCGTTATGCGATGGCGTCCGAGCGCGTGAATGGCGGGTGAGCATGGTCAAGATTCTCTATGTCGAGGACAATGAGGACAACCTTTACATGTTGTCCAAGCGCTTGAGCCGGCGCGGCTACGAGGTCATCGCCGCGCGCGACGGCGAGAGCGGCGTCGCGATGGCCGCGAGCGACGCGCCCGCGCTCATCCTCATGGATCTGAGCTTGCCCGGTATCGACGGCTGGGAAGCGACGCGGCGGCTCAAGGCGGGAGAGGCTACGCGGCACATACCCGTGATCGCCTTGTCCGCTCATTCTATGGCGGGCGACCGCGAGAAGGCGCTCGCCGCCGGCTGCGACGACTACGACACGAAGCCGGTCGACCTGCAACGGCTCCTCGGCAAGATCACGGAATTGCTGGCACGCTAGATGCGCGATGGCCGCGTGATCGAGACACAGAAGGGTCCAATGACCCCGATGCACGCAAGGCTCGCCATGAAAACGTCCGTTCGCGCCTTGGCACCAACTCCGACCCCACGAGACGGACGGGCCGCACCCGACTGCGGTTTCAGAGAAGTAGGCGTGAGGGCGGCGAGCCGACGCGTGAGGCCGCCATGAGGGCTCGCGCATTGCAACTGTCCCAAATACGATTGAATTCCGCCCACTCTAGAGTGCCGCAGCATTGGCCACCTCAACGAAGGAACGGATAATTATCCAGACCATATTGCGGGTCCATGTCCGACATTGGTTAAACTCGAGGGTCACGACGGCGCGGCTGCACTTCCGCTTTCCCATAAAAAGCGAAAATCATGCCCTTGGCCTCGGCAGGTCTCGAAGGCGCCAACAGCTGAAGCCAGGGACACCCATCCACATATCCGTGCAGGTTGGACTCCACGCCCTCGTGAGACAGTTAGGGCAATCTCGATCGTTCTGGTCCGCTTCGCTGCTGCGCTCGAACGTTCCTGCGTCGCTGCCGCCCGTCCCGGCGCCGCGTCGGCGATCACGACCGGCACCAGATCCGGCAAGCCGGAAGCAACGCCGTTGCCCGCTTTTCCTTGCTCGGCTTCACGCCGCCACGTGTAGAGGAGACCGCGGCTTGTCCCATGGCGGCGCGCGATCTCCGTGATCTTTGCGCTGGGCAACATGGCCTCGGCGACAATCCTGGCTTTCTCTTCTGCGCCCCAGCGGCGTCGCCGTTCCGGCCCAGCAAGAACCTCACCCACCATCGCAAACCGTCCATAAGTGCGTCCTTAAGGCCGTCCTATCTCACCAGCCGCCTCCCCGTTACAAGGGCCCCACAACGGCGCTTACTATTGATTTCGTGGCACCGTCCCTTTTCGCCACATGTCCAGGTTTCGACGTTGAGTTCCCGGCGCGCGCTGCCGTCGGCTTGTTCCGGAGCGGTTGCTGTGCAACAAATGCGCCGTGACCGGAGCCTATGTCGCCTACCACGCAGCCGAGCGTCCGGATGCTGTCGCCATCGTCGATAATGGCCGCAGAATAACTTATGCGGAGTTCGCGCGGGACATTCGGAAAATCAAGCATGCGCTCCGTGCGCTCAATTTGCCGGCGGGCTCGAGGGCGGCAATCGACTGCGACGATGCTTATCTCGACTGGCTGCTTCGTCTCGCATTCGAGCAATTGCGCGTGGTCACCGCGACGCTGGGGCTTCCCGAAAAGCAGGATGTTCTCCCACTCCTGCGGGATTTCGACATCGTGCTCACCGGCAGGGATCCCAGCAACGGTGCGGTCCGGCATCACCCGATTACGGCGGCGTCGCTGCGAGGCGTCCTGGAGAGCGGGGAGGAAGACCATGAGCCCGCGCCTTCGCCTCGCCCGGACGATCCCATCCGGATCGTGTGGACCTCCGGAACGACCGGGGCGACCAAACGGCTGCTCTACACGCGGCGCATTCATGAGGTGTCGATCGCGAGAGTGCACTGGATCGTGGGCTTAACGCGTCGCTCGCGATACCTGCTGGCGATGCGCTCGGCCGTCTCCGGCCCGACGGCCTGCATCCGGGCCGGCGGCACGGTCGTCATAGAAGATAGGATGAGCGTCGGCGAGGCCATCGCGGCGCACGGCATAACGCACACAAATATGCCGCCCTTCGTTCTGAAATTGGTGCTCGATGAACTGCCGAAGGACTTCGCGAAGCCCGCCGATCTCGTGATCATCTCGTTCGGTGCGGCGGTTTCGCCTGCGCTGCGCGAAAAGGCATTGGCGCGTTTCGCCACCGAAATCTGCGACGTCTATGCCTCGAACGAGGTTGACAGCATCAGCTGCAACCGGGGAAAGGGGGAGATCGGTTGCATCTTGCCCGGCGTCAGGGTCGAAGTGGTCGACGAGCAAGGCCGTCCCTTGCCGTTCGGGAGAGCCGGCCTGATCAGGGTGCGGACCGGCTACATGCTCAATGAATACATCGATTTTCCAGAAGCCGCCGGGCGCATCTTCAAGGACGGCTGGTTCTATGGCGGCGACGTGGGCGTCCTTCACGGTGCTCATCGATTGCAGGTCCTTGGCCGAAGCGATGATGTCCTGAACATCGGCTGGGTGAAGATCGCGCCGGAGGTGATCGAGGACGTGGTGATCAACCTTGGGGACGTTGCCGACGCCTGCGTCTGCGGAGTGCCGAACCGGGACGGGATCGAAGAAGTCTGCGTCGCAGTCGCGGGGCAACGGTGTAGCGACGAGAAGCTCCTGCAGCGTATCACCGAAGCGTTTCGGGACTTTCAATTCGGCCAGTTCCATGTGATCAAGATGTCCGCGATCCCCCGCACGGCTAACGGTAAGCTGCGGCGCAAGGTCTTGAAGGGTATCGTCGCTGCGCGCATGCAAGCGCAATCGCGTGGTCCGGATTCGATGCGCCCGCCGGAGGACGCGGCGGGATAGATTGGTCGGGAGGCATGGTCGATGGCGAGCGCGATCGCTCCATCGCGAGCACACCGCTCCCCGTTCACGTGAACTATTTTGCTGCCCTTGCAGGACCGCACGCGAAACGCGAGGCTAATCCGGGCGGCTATGGGGCCTTCTACGATCGAGCACAAGCGACGATCGAGGCCGCTGCCGAGGGCGTGGTTGACGGCCTTCATGGGCCGAAACCTGCAAAATAAGGCGGCACCAAATCGATCCGCATAGTGCAACTCATGCGGTCAATCGCGCGCATCCTCCCATGATCCAATCCGCGCCCGGACACGCGAGCCTGAGCGCGATAGGCCGGTATCTGCAGGCGCGGCC
>Ga0335079_10008364_pt1 | contig 11801 bp, 12 predicted proteins | sample Lox_Sample_33_FD_206719 | JGI IMG/M metagenome (GOLD analysis project Ga0335079, IMG submission 206719) | Soil microbial communities from Loxahatchee National Wildlife Refuge, Florida, United States - Lox_Sample_3.3 | ecosystem: Environmental > Terrestrial > Soil > Wetlands | place: USA... | reverse complement strand
AGCTGATCGTGGCGCGTCAGCGCGGCCGGCTCCGTGACTGCGGCGCCGACCTGGCCGCGCACTGCATCAACGACGTCGCAACCTGCGGCGCCGATCCGCTGATGCTCCTCGACTATGTCGCCGCCGGCGAGATCGTGCTCGACGAGGTCGCCGAGCTGGTCGAGGGCGCCGCGGACGTCTGCCGTGCGAGCGGCGTCGCGCTCGTCGGCGGCGAGACGGCGGAGCTCCCGGGCATCTACCGCGAGGGCGAACTGGACTTCGCCGGCACGTGCGTCGGCGTCGTCGAGCGGCGGCAGCTCGTCGACGGAGCAGCGATCGAGCGCGGCGACACGGTGATCGCCTTTCCGTCGTCGGGCGTGCACGCGAACGGCTTCACGCTGATCCGCAGGGTGCTCGAGGAGGAGGACTACGACGGCGACGACCTGCTCGCGCCGACGCGCTGCTACCTCGACGTCGCACGATCGCTTCGCGGGCGAGCCCGGGGCTTCGCGCACGTCACGGGCGGCGGCATTCTCGGCAATCTCGAGCGCGTGCTCCCGGAAGGGCTGCACGCCGAGCTCGACTGGAGCGCGTGGACGCGCCCGCCGGTGTTCGCCTGGCTCGCACGCCACGTCGAGGAGAACGAGCTCCGGCGCGTCTTCAACCTCGGTATCGGCTGGTGCGCGGTCGTCCGGGACGCAGAACCGGGCGAGCTCGTGATCGGGCGCATCGGATGATCGGGGTGCTCGTCTCGGGCCAGGGGACGAACCTGCAGGCCCTGATCGACAGCGGCCTCGACATCTCGGCGGTGGCGTCGAACCGGCGCGAAGCGCCCGCGCTCCTGCGCGCCCGCGAAGCGGGGATCCCGACCGCGACCTTCAGCCTCGACTGCCACTCGAACCGGGAGGAGCGCGACCTCGTGCTCGCCGGCTGGCTCGAGGAGCACGGCGTCGAGCTCGTCGTCCTCGCGGGTTACATGCACCTGCTGACGCCGCCGTTCCTCCGCCGCTTCCCCGACCGCGTGATCAACATCCACCCGTCGCTGCTGCCCAGCTTCCCGGGCGTGCACCCGGTCGAGGACGCCCTCGCCGCGGGCGTCGAGGTCACGGGCGTCACCGTGCACTACGTCGACGAGGGCATCGACACGGGGCCGGTGATCGCGCAGGAGAAGGTGCCGCTAGAGCCGCGCGCGACCCTCGTCGAGCGAATTCACGCGACCGAGCACCGGCTGCTCCCGGAGGTGGTGACGAGGCTGTGCGCCGCGCGCTCCTGAGCGTCTACGACAAGACGGGGATCGCCGGTTTCGCGCGCGAACTGGTCGAGCTCGGCTTCGAGATCGTCTCGTCCGGCAAGACCGCCGCCTTCCTCGAGCAGGAGGGCATCGAGGTCACGACGGTCGAGTCGGTCACCGAGGCGCCGGAGATGCTCGGCGGGCGCGTGAAGACGCTCCACCCGCGCATCCACGCCGGCATCCTCGCGCGGCGCGACCGCGAGGAGGACCTGAGCACGCTCGACGAGCACGAGATCGAGCCCTTCGACCTCGTGTGCGTCAACCTCTATCCGTTCTCGTCGGTCGCGTATCGCCGCGACGTCTCCGACGACGACACGATCGAGCTGATCGACGTCGGCGGGCCGTCGATGCTGCGCGCGGCGGCGAAGAACTTCGCTCACGTCGCGGCCGTGTGCAGCCCCGAGCAGTTCGAGACGGTGCTGGGCGAGCTACGCGCGCGGGGCGACACGACGCTCGAGACGCGGCGGGCCCTCGCGGCCGCCGCCTTCGCGCACACCGCTGCCTACGACGCCGAGATCGCGGCCTGGTTCGCCGCCGCGGAGGCGCTGCCCGACAGCCTCACGATCAGCTTCGAGAAGGTCGCCGATCTCGCGTACGGCGAGAACCCGCACCAGACGGCGGCCTACTACCGCGAGCGCGGCGCCCGCAGCCATCTCCTCTCCCGGGTCGAGCAGCTCGGCGGGCGCGAGCTCTCCTACAACAACCTCGCCGACCTCGAGGGCGCCCGCCGGCTCTGCGACGACTTCGCCGATCCGACCGCCGTGATCGTCAAGCACGGCGGCCCGTGCGGCGTTGCGGTCGGAGCGACGATCGGCGAGGCGTGGGCACGCGCGCTCGCTGCCGACCCGATCTCGGCGTTCGGCTGTGTCGCCGTGCTGAACCGGCCGGTCGGCGGCGCGCTCGGCGAACGGATCGCCGAGCATTTCGTCGAGGTGCTGCTGGCGCCGGACTTCGACGACGACGCGCTGGCCGCACTGCGAACGAAGAAACAGCTACGGATCCTCGCCGATCACGAGCGGCGTGCCGACACGCCCGGCGAGCGCGACTACACGCGCGTGCTCGGCGGCCTGCTCGTGCAGGATCGCGACGCCGACACCGAGGAGCGCGCGGCGATGGACGTCGTCTGCGGCGAGCCGACCGACGCGCAGTGGACGGACGCGCTGTTCGCATGGCGCGTGTGCCGGCACGTCCGCTCGAACGCGATCGTGGTCGCGCGTGACCGGCAGACGATCGGCATCGGCGCGGGCCAGATGAGCCGCGTCGACGCCGTCCGGATCGCGATCGACAAGGCCCGAGAGCTCGGGCACGAGCTCCCAGGGTCGGTGCTGGCGAGCGATGCGTTCTTCCCGTTCGCCGACGGGCCGCAGCTGGCGCTCGACGCGGGCATCGTCGCGATCGTGCAGCCCGGTGGCTCACGTCGCGACGACGAGGTGGTGGCCGCCGTCCGCGGCGCGGGCGCGGCGATGGTCTTCACCGGGCGCCGCCACTTTCGGCACTAGCAGGGCCTTTCCGCACCTGCGCCCCGGCCAGGGCCGTCCTCGTTAGCATCGAGCCCGTGTCGGTGAACGGCCCGGATCCGAACCGCTGGAAGGTGCTCGCGATCGTCTGCGCGGCGTTCTTCATGACGATCCTCGACGTGTCGATCGTCAATGTCGCGCTGCCCTCGATCGGACGCTCGCTCCACTTCTCGCAGGACGGGTTGCAGTGGGTGATCACGGCCTATGCGATCACGTTCGGGGGCTTCCTGCTGCTGGGTGGTCGCGCCGCCGACTTTCTCGGCCGTCGCCGGATCTTCCTGATCGGTGTCGTCATCTTCACCCTCGCGTCGTTCTTCTGCGGACTGGCGTGGTCGGACGGCGTGCTGATCGTGTCGCGGGCCGTTCAGGGGTTCGGCGCCGCGCTGATCACACCGGCCGCGCTGTCGATCATCACGACCGCATTCCCGGAAGGCGCCGAGCGGAACAAGGCGCTCGGCATCTGGGGCGCGATCGGCGGCTCGGGCGCCGCCGTCGGGGTGCTCGCAGGCGGCATCCTGACGAAGTACGCGGGCTGGGAGTGGATCTTCTTCGTCAACGTGCCGGTCGGCGTTCTCGCGTTCGTGCTCGCGATCCGCTACGTCCACGAGAGCAAGGCGCAGCGGGTGCCGACACCGGACTGGGCAGGTGCGGTCACGGTCACCTCCGGCCTCGCGCTGCTGGTGTATGCGGTGTCGAATGCACCGGCTCACGGCTGGGGCTCGGTGTGGACGATCTCGCGACTCGTCGCCGCCGCGGTGCTGCTGATCGGTTTCCTCGTGATCGAGGCGAGAGCCAAGGATCCGCTGATGCCGTTCCACATCTTCCGCGTGCGGACCGTGGCCGGGGCAAACGTTGCCGGACTGCTGCTCGGCGCGATGGTGTTCGCGAACTTCTTCATCCTCACGCTGTACGTGCAAGACGTGCTCGGCTGGTCGGCGCTGCGCACCGGCGTCACGTTCATCGCCACCGCCGGATCGGCGATCCTGTGGGCCGGTGTGGCCCAGGCGCTGACGACCCGCATCGGCGCCAAGATCGTGATGGCGATCGGATTCGTCGCGATGATCGCCGCGCTCGTGCTCTATACGCAGATTCCGGTGCACGGGGCGTATGCGAGCGACCTGCTCCCCGGCTACCTGCTGATGGGCTTCGGGCTGCCGTTCGCGTTCGTTCCGGTCTCGATCGCCGCGCTCGCCGGCGTCGAGGCCGAGGAGGCAGGTCTTGCATCAGGGTTGATCAACACCGCCCAGCAGATCGGGGGCGCGATCGGCGTGGCGGTCGCATCGTCCGTGGCGATCAGCCACTTCAACCATCTCGTCTCGACGGGGACGTCGGCGCCCGCGGCGCTCACGAGCGGCTATCAGTGGGCGTTCTGGGTCATGGTGGGGGTCGGCATCGTCGGGTTGATCGCCACGATCACGCTGATCCGCACCGACCAGTTGCAGCCGGCGCCCGAGCCGGTCGGCGCCGCGGCGTAGCCCGGAGCCGGCCGCCTGCACCCGATGGTGCAGGCGCAGCCGAACCATCGGGCGGCGCGGAGGCCACCCGGGCAGTGACATGTGTGGGGCGGGATGAGGGACTGGCGGCGCTGCAGTGGTCCAGCGAGGAGCTCGCGCGGCATGGAGCAGGTCGCGTGACGTTCGCGGTCAAGGGAATCCGCCGCTCGGACGACCGTCCGGCGGCGATCCGCTGGGACGCCCAGCGAGGCTGGTCGGGGGATCCGCGGACGATGCACGACCTGGTGCGCTTCTACGTGGAGAACATGACCGTTTCGACGGGCCCGTCCGGGCCGGCGATCCCGAACGACCCGTGCGACGGGTTCGCCGCATCGCTCGTGGCGCTGGCGCTCCTGCGCGACCCCTGGCTCACGCAGGGGGAGCTGCCGGCCATGCCCTCCGAGCTGAAGGCCGCAGCCGCGCCCGTGCGTGGAACCCTTCGCGGCCCGGGATAGGAAGCTCATACACTCTCGCGCATGCCGCGCGAGTACCCCTCGATCATCGACCTGGTCGGCTGGACCCCGATCGTGCGGCTCGACCGCGTCTCGGAAGACGTCCCGGGCACGATCCTCGCCAAGCTCGAGTTCCTGAACCCGGGCGGCTCGAACAAGGACCGGATCGGGCTGGCGATGATCGAGGCGGCCGAACGGGACGGCAAGCTCCGGCCGGGCGGCACGATCGTCGAGCCGACGTCGGGCAACACGGGCGTCGGCCTCGCGATGGCGGCGGCGCAGAAGGGCTACCGCTGCATCTTCGTGATGCCCGACAAGATGAGCCAGGAGAAGATCTCGATGCTCCGGTCGTACGGCGCCGAGGTCGTGATCACGCCCACCGCCGTCGACCACGACTCGCCCGAGTCGTACTACTCCGTCTCGTCGCGGCTCGCCGAGGAGATCCCGGGCGGCTTCAAGCCCGACCAGTACTCGAACATGGCGAACCCCGAGGCGCACTACCGGTCGACCGGGCCCGAGATCTGGGAGCAGACGGGCGGCGAGATCGACGCGATCGTGATCTCGGTCGGGACCGGCGGGACGATCAGCGGCGTCGGACGGTACTTCAAGGAGCGGAACCCGGAGGTGCAGATCGTCGGCGTCGATCCTGAGGGGTCGGTGTACACCGCGAAGGACGAGCGCGATCTGCACCCATACCTGGTCGAGGGCATCGGCAAGGACACGTGGCCCGAGACGATGGACCCGGACATCGTCGACACGTGGATCCGCGTGTCCGACCGCGAGTCCTTCCTCGCCGCACGGCGGCTGGCACGCGAGGAGGGCCTCCTCGTCGGCGGCTCGTCGGGCTCGACGATCGCCGGCGCGCTCGAGTACGCGGCCTCGCTCGGGCCGGACTCGCTCGTGCTGACGATCCTCCCGGACTCCGGCCGGTCGTATCTCTCGAAGTTCCTCGACGACAACTGGATGCTCGAGCACGGCTTCCTCGAGCGCACCGCACCCGCGCCGACCGTGCGCGAGCTGCTCCGCTCGAAGGCCGGCGAGACGCCGTCGCTCGTCACGATCTCGGCGCACCAGAAGGTCGCCGAGGCGATCACGGTGATGGAGCGCTACTCGATCTCCCAGCTGCCGGTGGTCCGCGGCGTAGGTTCGACGGAGCCGCCAAAGAGCGGAGGCGCCGGCTCGGCCGGCGCCGGAGCGGAGGCCGACGGTGAGGTCCACTCGCTGGCCGACGTCATCGGGTCGCTGCAGGATCGCGATCTGCTCGACCGCGTCTTCAAGAACGCCGACGCGCTCCACGAAGATGTGGCGAGCGTGATGCAGGGCCCGCTCGGCGCCGTCGAGGCCGAGGCCTCCGTCGACGAGATCGTGACCGCGTTGACCGGCGGCTCGAACGCGGTCGTGGTCGCCGAGGCCGGGCGGCCGGTGGGCGTGGTGACGCGCTCCGACCTGCTCGACTACCTCGCGCACCGCTGAACATCCCGGGACGACGGGCGCCCACCCCGTCGTTTGAGAGCTACGTGCCGACCGCATCCCGTACCGTGACGCTCGCCGAGATCCGGCGCACGATCGTCTCGGCCCAGGGCTACGCGAGCCGCTTCCGGCGGGCGACGGGCGACGATGTCGAGCAGACGATCCGCCGCCTGACCGCGGTGCAGCTCGACTCGATCTCGACCGTCGACCGGGCGCACCGCCTGACGCTCGCATCGCGGATCGGCGCATTCGACGCCGACGCTGTTCCGCAGCTCCTGGGCGAGGGGCGAATCTTCGAGTACTGGGCGCACGAGGCCTCGCTGCTGCCGGTCGAGCTGTGGCCGCACTTCCGGCGGGCGATGGACGGCGCGGGCCACTGGGGCACGCACGACCGCGCGCTGCGCGACCACTCCGGCCTGGTCGAGCCGATCCTCTCGCGCATCCGCGACGAGGGCCCGCTCGGCTCGCGTGACTTCGAAGGGCGCGGTGCGGACGAGATGGGCGGGATGTGGAACTGGAAGCCGGCGAAGATGGTGCTCGACGCGCTCTGGGATCGCGGCCGGCTGGTGATCTCGGGCCGCAGGAGCTTCCAGCGGCTGTACGACCTGCCGGAGCGGGTGATCCCGCAGGCCGTGCTCGATGCGCCCACCCCGACGGAGGACGAGTCGCTGCGGGCGCTCGCACTCCTGGCCGTGCACGCCCGCGGGGCGCTGACCGAGCCGGCGATCCGCGAGCACTGGCGGCTCAAAGGCGGCAAGGCGCGCCTCCACCACCACCTGCTCGCTCTCGTCGACGAGGGCCGGCTCCGCGAGGTGCAGGTCGACGACGGCGGCGCGCCGTTCTTCGTGCCCGCCGAGGCCGATCTCGAGGGCGAACCGGCGCCGCCCGTCCTCGTCTGCCCGTTCGACAACCTCGTCTGGGACCGCCCGCTGCTCGAGCGCGTCTTCGGCTTCAGGCACGTGATCGAGGTGTACAAGCGCGAGCACGAGCGGGCGTACGGCTACTACGTGCTGCCCCTGCTCGCCGGCGATCGCTTCGTCGGACGCGCCGACCTGAAAGCCGATCGCGCCGAGGGCGTACTGTACCTCCGCCGCTTCACCCCGGAGCCGAAGGCGCGCCTGAACGTCGACGCGAAGCTCGAGCGCGCGGCGCTCCGGCTGGCACGCACGATCGGGCTGGAGCGGGTAGAACGGCTCGCGTGAGCGAGGTGTCGATCGAGCAGGCGCGGCGGATCGCGGTCCGCTCGCAGCTGCTCGACGGGTCGGCGAGCGGCGTGCTCGACACGGTCAGGCGGCTCGGGTTCCTCCAGCTCGACCCGATCTCGACCGTCGCGCCGCCGCAGCACCTCGTGCTCTGGAGCCGGCTCGGCCCGTTCGACCGCGCCGAGCTCGACCGGCTGCTGTGGGAGGAGCGCAAGCTCGTCGAGTGGAACGCGTATCTCTACCCGATCGAGGACCTTCCGCTCCTGCAGGCGCGGATGCGAAGGCGGGCCGGTACGTGGGATCGCCGGCTGACCGCATACGTGAGGGAGAACGCCGCCTTCCGCCGCTACGTGCTGCGCGAGCTCGACGCCCGCGGTCCGCTTCTGTCGCGTGAGATCGCCGATCACGCGAGCATGAATCTCGACCACCATCGCTGGTGGGGGAGCCGAAAAATGGGCCTCATGCTCGAGGTGCTGAACGCTCGCGGCGAGGTCGCCGTCGTCGGGCGCCGGGGCGGCCAGCGGGTGTGGGACCTCGCCGAGCGCTGGTACCCCGAGTCGAAGCGGCTGACGTGGGCCCAGGCGGAGCGGATCATCGAGGAGCAGCGCTTCCGCTCGCTCGGCGTGAAGCGCGTGCGGGGGAAGCTGCTGGTGCATCCCGACGCCGTCGACGGCCCGGTCGAGAACCGCGTCACGTTCCTCTCCCCCTTCGACCGGCTGGTGCACGATCGGGCGCGCACCGAGGCGCTGTGGTCCTTCTACTACCGGCTCGAGATGTACGTCCCGAAGGCGAAGCGCGAGTACGGCTACTACGTCCTGCCGATCCTCGCCGGCGACAGGCTGATCGGCCGCATCGAGCCCGTGCACGACCGGCGCGACGGCGTGCTGCGCGTGCAAGGCCTCTGGTGGGAGAAAGGCCAGCGCCCCGTGCCTCTCGACGAGCCGCTCCAGAGCCTCGCGGCGTTTCTCGGCGCGCGTCTACAGTCCTGATATGGACTTCGAGACGCGCGCGATCCACACCGGACAGGAGCCCGATCCCGCGACCGGCGCGATCATCACGCCGATCTACCAGACGTCGACGTTCGTCCAGTCCGCCGTCGGCGACCACAAGGGGTACGACTATGCGCGCGTCGCGAACCCGACCCGTACGGCCCTCCAGGTCGCACTCGCGAGCCTCGAGGACGCGAAGCACGGCATCGCATTCAGCTCCGGGCTCGGCGCGACGACGACCCTCATGCATCTCGTCGATCCCGGCCAGCGGGTCGTGCTGATCGCGGACGTCTACGGCGGCGTGTACCGGATGACGACACAGGTGTACGAGCCGAAGGGCTACCGGTTCACCTACGTGCCCGCCGCCGACTTCGATGCCGATCTCGGCGCGCACCTCGACGACTCGGTCCGGCTGGTCTGGCTCGAGACGCCGTCGAACCCGCTCCTCAACGTGGTCGACATCCGTCGCGCCGCCGATGCCGCCCACGCGGTCGGTGCGCTGCTCGTCGTCGACAACACGTTCGCCACGCCCTACCTGCAGCAGCCCCTTTCGCTCGGGGCCGACGTCGTACTGCACTCGACGACGAAGTACCTCGGCGGCCACAGCGACACGGTCGGCGGCTTCGTGGCGACGAACGACGACCCGCTTGCGGAGCGGCTCTTCTTCCTGCAGAAGTCGCTCGGCGCGGTGCCCGGGCCGTTCGACAGCTGGCTCGTCCTGCGCGGGATCAAGACGCTCGCGCTCCGGATGCGGCAGCACAGCGAAAACGCGCGGCAGGTCGCGGCGTTCCTCGAGGGGCACGACGCGGTCGAGCAGGTGCTCTACCCCGGCCTCGAGTCGCACCCCGGGCACGAGACGGCGCGGCGGCAGATGCGCGACTTCGGCGGGATGGTCTCCTTCCTCGTGGCGTCCGAGCAGGAGGCGGTCGAACTCGTCGCGCGGACGCACCTCTTCCAGCTCGCCGAGTCGCTGGGCGGCGTCGAGAGCCTGATCGAGCACCCGGCACGGATGACCCACGCTTCCACCGCCTCGGCGCCGTTCGCGCCGCCGAAGAACCTGGTGCGCCTCTCGGTCGGAATCGAGTCGGCCGCCGACCTGATCGCCGACCTCGAGTCGGCGCTCGTCCGGCGCAGCGCCCCCGCGCGGGCCTGACCTTCAGCTGTAGCAGACGACGCCGCGGAGCTCCATCAGCCCCGGTAGCGAGGCCAGCTGCCGCGCACTCACCGACATGACCAGCTTGTCGAGGAGCTCGCACAGCCGCTCCTGCTCGGCGACCGGGAGCTTGACGTCCTGCCCCGACGCAGCGTCGCCGAGCAGGCCCGCCGTCTCGCGGAGCCCTTCGTGCCCGCTGATCCGCTCGCGCAGCAGCGCCAGCTCGGCATCGCTCAGACGGATGTCGGCCGCACCCGGGACCTTGATCGCACCGTTCGCCACGGCGGGATTCTTCCTCGCCATCGGAGCGACCGCAAACGTCAGGCGCCGACCAGCTCCTTGAACGCGGGCCGGTTGCGGATCGGATCGAAGTCCGAATCGGTCTGCGCCAGCGCGCGCAGCTCGTCGTTCGCGGCGACCGCGTGCCGGAGGTGCTCGAGCGCTTCGTCCGTCCGTCCCGCCAGGCTCTCGCAGCAGGCGACGTTGTAGAAGAGCTCGGGGTACTCGGGATGGGCTTCGGCGAGCGCGCGCCCCCGGTCCGCCGCCTCGTCGTAGTTGCCGGCCCGGTACAGCGGGGTGAGCGGCGCCCAGACCTCCCATCCGTGCGGCTGGTAGACGCGGCCCGGCGTGCCGCCGACGGCGAGGATCGTCGTGCCGGCCTCCTCGGCGAAGGCGGTGCGCTTCACGCCCGGCGAGACGGAGACGAACGTGCCGGCTGGAGCGTCGAGCCGCTCACCGTCGAGCTCGAACCTCGCGCGGCCGGCCGTCACGAGGTAGAGCTCCTCGTTCTCACCTTGCTCGTCGTGCTCGTTGATGATCCGGTCGCCGGAGGCGGCGGCCGTCCAGGTGTTGATGCCGAACGACGTGATGCCGAAGTGATGCCGCACGGGCCGGTAGGGGCACCTTCCGTCGCTGATCTCGCCGATCTCGTCGAGGTGCGCGACCGCGTAGCCGCTCATTCGATCCCCTCCTCTGGTGGTCGGTCGGACGTTACTGACCCGGCCCACCCCGGCCGTGCGAGACTGCACCGGTGAGCGGCCCTCAGGGACCCGTCGAGCCGATGCTCCCCGCCGAGCGGCCGATCGACCCGAACGTGCGGGTGGGCCACGTCCATCTGCGGACCGCGGACATCGACCGGGTTCGCGACTTCTACGTCGGGATCCTGGGGTTCGACGTCGTCTTCGAGGCGCGCGGCGTCCCCGGGTGGGGCACCACCGGCGACATCCTCTTCGTCTCGGCCGGCGGCTACCACCACCACCTGGGCTTCAACACGTGGAAGTCGGCCGAAGGGCCGCCGCAGCCGGACGGCGTCGCGGGGCTCCACCACGTCGCGCTGAACTTCTCGTCGCGCGCGCGGCTCGCGGAAGCGGTCGGCCGGCTGGTCGACGCGGGGATCCCGTTGCGGCAGCTGACCGACCACGGGACGCATCTCGCGGTGTATCTGAGCGACCCGGACGGGAACGACCTCGAGCTCGCCTGGGACCGCCCGTTCGACGAGTGGCCCGTCTACGGCTCGGAGGACGCGCCCGCGATCAACGCGCCGCTCGATCTCGACGAGCTCCTCGAGTCGCGCTGACCCGGTCGTGAGCGAACCGCGTCTGCTCGACCTGCACTTCGGCGGCCGCGAGCACGCGATCGGCGTCTATGTGGTCGACACCGGCGACGGCCTCGCACTGTTCGACTGCGGCCCGTCGTCGACCCTCCCGGCCCTCGAGGCGGGCCTCGCCGGGCACGGGCTCTCGCTCGGCGACGTTCGACACCTCCTGCTCTCGCACATCCATCTCGACCATGCCGGCGCGGCCGGGTCGATCGTGCGCAAGAACGGCGACCTGACGGTCTGGGTCTCGAAGGTCGGCGCACCGCACCTGATCGACCCCTCCAAGCTCGAGCGGTCGGCACGCCGCCTGTACGGCGACCTGTTCGATCCGCTCTGGGGCGAGCTCGCTCCGGTGCCCGAGGCGAACGTCCGCATCGCCGACGGCGACGTGCTCGGCTGGGCCGCCTTCCCGACGCCAGGCCACGCCTCGCACCACGTGAGCTACCTGCGCGACGGGATCCTCCTCGCGGGAGACGCATGCGGGGTGCGCCTACCCGGAGCCGCGTACGTGCTCCCGGTCTCGCCGCCGCCCGACGTCGACGTCGAGGGCTGGCATGCGACCGTTGCGGAGATCCGCCGCCGGACGCCCGACCGGCTCGCACTGATCCACTTCGGGATGCACGACGACGTCGGGCACCATCTCGACCGGCTCGACGCG
>Ga0335079_10008362_pt1 | contig 11802 bp, 7 predicted proteins | sample Lox_Sample_33_FD_206719 | JGI IMG/M metagenome (GOLD analysis project Ga0335079, IMG submission 206719) | Soil microbial communities from Loxahatchee National Wildlife Refuge, Florida, United States - Lox_Sample_3.3 | ecosystem: Environmental > Terrestrial > Soil > Wetlands | place: USA: Florida... | reverse complement strand
CATGCCCGCGACGGCCCAGCCGTCCCGGATCGATCCTGTTGCCATCTGTGTTTTTTCTCTCATAACTTGTCCAGCCGGGCTTTCATCCGGCGATCTCCTGCGGAGTTGCCCCCGCGTGTCCCTTGTGACGGCGCGCTTCCCACCACAGGCGCATGCGGTCCATATAGAGGTACACAACGGGAGTCGTATAGAGGGTGAGCATCTGGCTGAAAATCAATCCGCCGACGATGGCGGTTCCGAGTGGGCGCCTCAGCTCCGAGCCAACGCCTCGTCCCAGCGCCAACGGCAGAGCGCCCAGCAAGGCTGCCATGGTGGTCATCAGAATCGGCCGGAAACGGAGCAGGCAGGCTTGAAAAATTGCGTCCTTCGAGCTCTTCCCTTCATTGCGTTCGGCGGCGAGGGCGAAGTCGATCATCAGAATCGCGTTTTTCTTCACGATGCCGATCAGCAGGATGATTCCAATCAGCGCGATCACGCTCAGGTCCAGGCGGAACAGCATCAGCGCCAGAACCGCGCCCACGCCCGCCGAAGGGATCGTCGAGATAATCGTAATCGGATGAATGAAGCTCTCGTACAAAATCCCCAGCACGATGTAAACCGCCAGCAGCGCGGTGATGATCAACATCGGCTCGGTCCCGAGCGACGCCTGGAATGCCTGGAGTGTCCCCGAAAACATTCCCCGAATCGATTGGGGCATCCCGATTCGTTGTTCCATCTGGGCAATTCTCTCCGCCGCGTCGCTCAGCGCCACGCCCGGCGCGAGATTGAACGAAACGGTCACGGATGGAAACTGGCTCTGATGATTTACCGAAAGCGGCGCCGTCGTCGGCTCGAAATGCGCAATCGCGCTCAGCGGAACTTCGCCGCCGCTCGCCGTGTGAACGTAGATGTTGTTCAGGCCCAGCGGGCTCTGCCAGTACTGCGGCGCCGCCTCCAATACGACGTGGTACTGGTTCAGCGAGGTGTACATCGTGGACACCTGCGCTTGTCCGAAATTCTCATAGAGCGTCGTGTCGATCATCTGCGGGGTGATTCCCATCCGCGCCGCCGTGGCGCGGTCGTAAACGAGCGACGCCTGCAGCCCGTTGTTTTGCTGGTCCGAGTTCACATCTGTAAAGCCCGGAAGCTTTCGCATCTCCTGAAGAAGCCTGGGGCCCCACTTCACCAAATCCTCAAGATTGTCGCTTTGAATCGTGTATTGATAACCGGCGTTGCTCTGGCGCCCGCCGATGCGCAGGTCCTGGCCGGCCTGTAAAAACACGGTCGCCCCGGGAATGGATGTGAGTTTGGGGCGCAAGCGATTGATCACGTCGCTCGAACTGATCTTCCGCTGCTCGAGCGGTTTCAAACCGATATAGATGAATCCGCCGTTTGTGGCTCCTCCGCCACCCGTGAACGCCATCACGTTCGCCACCGCCGGATCTTCCTTGATCATCTCGACGAATCCCTGCACGTCCTGCTGCATCGCCTGAAAGGAAATATCCTGCGCGCCCTGCAATCCCCCGAAAACCGTTCCGTTATCTTGCAGCGGGAAAAAACCCTTCGGAACGATCATCAGGAGATACACGTTGAGCCCGATCGTCAGAAGCAGCGCTATCAGCGTGAACGCCGGGTGCCGCAGCACCACCGTCAGCGTGCGCTCGTAGGTGCTCACCATCCAGTTGAAAAACTTCTCACTCGCCCGGTAGAAGCGCCCGTGCCCTTCGGGCGGCTCGTGTTTCAGCAATTTGGCGCACATCATCGGCGTCGTGGTCAGCGAAATTCCCAAAGACACCAGGATCGCCACCGAAAGCGTGACGGCAAATTCCCGGAAGAGGCGCCCCACGATTCCTCCCATCAACAAAATGGGAATGAATACCGCGACCAGCGACAAGCTGATCGAAAGCACCGTGAACCCGATCTCCTTCGCCCCGTGTAAGGCAGCGTCTTCGGGACTCATGCCCTGCTCGAGATAACGGGTGATGTTTTCGATCACCACGATCGCATCGTCCACCACGAACCCAGTCGCGATGGTGAGCGCCATCAGAGAAAGATTGTCGATGCTGTAGTGGCACAGGTACATCACGCCGAACGTGCCGATCAGCGATACAGGAACTGCCACGCTGGGAATCATCGTGGCGCGAACGTTGCGAAGGAAGAAGAACACCACCAGAATCACCAGGCACACCGACAGCGCGAGGGTGCGTTCCACTTCTTTCACCGACGCTCGTATCGTCGTGGTGCGGTCCAGAACCACGGTCAGATTGATCGCCGTGGGAATCGAAGCTTTCAGGGCCGGCAGTTCGGAATAGATCCGGTCGACGGTATCAATGATGTTCGCGCCGGGCTGGCGAAAAATGATCACCAGCACGCTGGGCTTCCCGTTCACGAAACCGGATGCGCGGATGTTTTCCACCGAGTCCTGCACGTCGGCCACGTCGGAGAGTTTGATCGCCGCGCCATTGTGATAGCCGACGATCAGCGGCTTGTAATAGTCAGCTTTCAGAAGCTGATCGTTCGCCAGGATATCGGCTGTCGTCTCTCCGTTGGCAATCTGCCCCTTGGGAATATTCGCATTTTGGACGCTCAGCATTCGTTGAACGTCCTGCACTCCCAGCCCGTTGGAATTCAGCTGCACCGGATTCAGTTCCACGCGAACCGCCGGGAGCGAGCTGCCACCCACGGTCACTTGCCCCACGCCCTGAATCTGCGACAGCTTTTGCGACATGATGGTCGAAGCGGCGTCGTACATGCGGCCTCGGTCGTAGATGTCGGACGTTAGCGCGACGATCATGATCGGCGCATCCGCCGGATTCACTTTGCGGTACGTCGGATTGCTCGGCAGGTTCGTCGGCAGGTAGCTGCGTGCGGCGTTGATGGCCGCCTGCACGTCCCGCGCCGCCCCGTTGATGTCGCGATTCAAATCGAATTGCAGCGTGATGTTCGTCGTCCCGAGAAAGCTCGACGAAGTCATTTCCGTCACGCCCGCGATGCGTCCGAATTGGCGCTCCAGCGGCGTCGCCACAGACGATGCCATGATTTCCGGGCTCGCACCCGGCAGAGCGGCTCCCACCGAGATGGTCGGAAAGTCAACCTGCGGAAGCGGCGATACCGGCAGGAAGTTGAACGCCACCGCACCGGCAAGAGCCACCGCGATAGTCAACAGGGTCGTTGCCACCGGCCGGCGAATGAATGGAGACGAGAGGCTCATATCTCTTCAGCCGGTATCGGTCCTCCACTGGACGCGCTGGCCCGCGATCCCTTCATGCGCATCGCGAGACGGTCGAAAAAGATATAAATCACCGGAGTCGTGTAGAGCGTGAGAATCTGGCTGAAGATCAGTCCCCCCACCATCGCGATCCCAAGAGGACGCCGCAACTCCGCTCCGATACCGGTGCCCAGCGCGAGCGGCAACCCCGCAAGCAGCGCGGCCATCGTGGTCATCAGGATGGGACGAAACCGCAACAGGCACGCCTGGTAGATCGCTTCCGTCGACTCCTTCCCTTCTTTGCGTTCGGCTTCCAGCGCGAAGTCGATCATCATGATTCCGTTTTTCTTCACGATGCCGATCAGCAGGATGATTCCAATCAGCGCCACCACGCTCAGTTCCTCGCCTGTGATCATCAGCGCTAGAATCGCGCCCACGCCCGCGGATGGAAGAGTGGACAGAATCGTAATCGGGTGAATGTAGCTCTCGTACAGAACGCCCAGCACGATGTACACCGTGATCAGCGCAGCCAGAATCAAGAGCGGCTCGTTCGCCAATGACGATTGAAACGACGCCGCCGTCCCCTGGAACGCCGCTTGCACGCTGAGCGGCATCTTGATCTCCTGTTGCGCTTTCTCGATTGCCTTCGTGGCCTCGCCCAGCGAAGCGCCCGGAGCAAGGTTGAACGAGATCGTCACCACCGGGAATTGGCCCTGATGGTTGATCGATAGCGGCGCCGTTCTCGATTCGAAATGCGTGAACGAACTCAACGGAACCGCCGCTCCATTCAGCGCGTTCACCGGCGCCGGGTTGGACGAACCGCTCGACGCGTTTCCAGCCGAGGGACTGGGCGTGCCGCTTGATCCGCTCGAGGGCGCCACCGTCGTGACACCTCCGCCTGCCGAAGAGGCAGTGCTGGACGTTCCGCTGGATGTCGCTGTGGATGTTCCCCCGGACGCAGAAGATCCCGACGATCCTTGCGCCCCCGAACGAACGTAGATGTCGTGCAGCTTCGCAGGATCCTGCTGGAACTCCGGCATCGTCTCCAGAATTACGTGGTATTGATTGAGCTGGGTGTAGAGCGTGGAGACCTGCCGCTGGCCGAACGCGTCGTAGAGCGTCTGGTCAATCATCTGCGGAGAGATTCCGAGCCGCGAGGCCGTTTGGCGGTCAATCACCAGCGACGCCGCGAGGCCCGAGGTTTGCTGATCGGTCGCCACGTCGCGCAGTTCCGGCAGAGCCTTCAGCTTGTTGACCAGGCGCCTCGTCCAGAGGTCCAGCTCATTCGCATCCGGATCCTCGAGCGTGTACTGAAACTGCGTCCGGCTGACGCGGTCTTCCACCGTCAGATCCTGCACTGGCTGCATATACAGAGTAATTCCGTCCACTTTTTCGAGTTCCGGCTGCAGCCGGCGAATCACGTCCGATGCGTTGATCTTCCGCACTTCGAGCGGCTTGAGGTTGATCTGGATGCGGCCGCTGTTCAGCGTGGTGTTCGTCCCGTCGACGCCGATGAACGAAGAAAGGCTTTCAACCGCCGGGTCCTTCAGAATGATGCGCGCCAGTTCCTGCTGGCGTTCGGCCATCGCTTCGAAAGAAATCGCCTGCGAGGCTTCCGAAATGCCCTGAATGATTCCCGTGTCTTGCACCGGGAAAAATCCCTTGGGAATGATGATGTAGAGAGCGATCGTGAGAATCAGGGTAGCCAGCGCTACCAGCAGCGTCGCGGTCTGCCGTTGCAACACCCACTGCAGCGTGCGCCCGTAAAAATCGATCACCCGCTCGAACGCCCGCTCCGACGCTTGATAGAATTTTCCCCGCTGCTCTTCTCCCTTCTGCCGCAGCAGCTTCGCGCACATCATCGGCGTCAGCGTTAGTGACACCACCGCCGACACCAGAATCGTCACGCTCAGCGTGATCGCGAATTCGCGGAACAGCCGGCCCACGATATCGCCCATGAAAAGCAGCGGGATCAGCACAGCGATCAGCGAAATCGTCAGCGAAACGATGGTGAATCCGATCTGCTCCGACCCCTTCAACGCCGCTTCGAGCGGTGTGTCGCCCTCTTCGATATAGCGGGCGATGTTCTCGATCATCACGATCGCGTCGTCCACCACGAATCCGGTCGCAATCGTCAGCGCCATCAACGTCAGGTTGTTCAGGCTGTAGCCCGCCAGGTACATCACCCCGAACGTTCCGACCAGCGATACCGGCACGGCTATGCTGGGAATAATGGTGGCGGAGAGGCTTCGCAGGAAAAGAAAGATCACCATCACCACCAGCGCGATGGTCAGCATCAGCTCGAATTCCACGTCCTGCACCGAGGCGCGGATCGTCACGGTCCGGTCCGTAATGACGGACACCTTCACGGAAGCCGGGAGCGTCTGTTGCAGCACCGGCATCAGCTTTTTGATCCGGTCCACCACCTGAATGATGTTCGCGCCCGGCTGCCGCTGGATATTCACGATCACCGCCGGCGTTTCGTTCATCCAGGCGGCCTGCTTCACGTTCTCGGCGCTGTCGATCACGTTGGCCACGTCCGAAAGAAAGATGGGCCCGCCGTTGCGATACGCGATCACCACCTGCTTGAAGTCCTTGCTCGTCAGCAGCTGGTCGTTGGCTTGAATCTGATAGTCCTGGCGGGGACCGTCGAAGTTCCCTTTCGCAAGGTCCAGGCTCGTTTGCTGAATGGCCGTGCGAACATCTTCGAGATTGATGCCGTAGTGAGAAAGCGCCGTGGGATTCACTTGGATGCGCACCGCCGGCTTCTGTCCGCCGCTGATGCTCACCAGCCCCACGCCGGGCAACTGCGAAATCTTCTGCACCAGCCGCGTGTCCGCCAGGTCCTCCACCTGCGAAAGAGGGACTGTGTCTGACGTCAACGCCAGCGTCAGAATCGGAGCATCCGCAGGATTCGTCTTGCTGTAGAGCGGCGGCGTCGGCAGGTCCGCGGGCAGGTAGGTCTGTGACGAATTGATCGCCTGCTGCACTTCCTGCTCCGCCACGTCGATGCTCAAGTCCAGCGAGAACTGCAGCACGATCACCGAACTTCCATCCGAGCTCGTGGAAGTCATCTGGTTCAGCCCCGGAACCTGTCCGAACTGCCGTTCCAGCGGCGCCGTCACCGCCGAGGCAACCACGTCGGGGCTCGCCCCGGGATAAAACGTGATGATCTGGATGGTGGGGTAGTCGACTTCAGGAAGCGCTGATACCGGCAATTGCAGAAACGCCACGATTCCGGCCAGCAGAATCGCAGCCATCAACAAAGACGTTGCGACGGGCCTCAGAATGAACGGACGAGACGGATTCACGGAGTTTCCCCGGCGCCCTCGCTCGCATTGCCGCCGGCGCCGCCGTTCGCCCGCGGCTTCTGGATTCTCACCGGCAGCCCGTCTTGCAGCTTGTCGAATCCATTCACGGCGATCACGTCGCCCGGATTGATTCCCTGGACTTCCGTGGTGGCCCCGTCCGTAGTGCCCACTTTCACCGTTCGCAGCGCCGCTTTCTCGTTCTGAATCAAGTAGACGAAGGGGCCCTGCGCATTTCGTTGAATGCCCGGCGTGGGAACCAGGGTCACGTCTTTGTGCGTGTCCACCAGCAGGCGAACGTTCACAAATTGATTGGGGAAGAGCGCTCCATCCTTGTTGGCAAACTCCGCGCGCATCTTCACGGTCCCCGTGGTCGTATCGATTTGATTGTCAATCGTCAGCAGTGTGCCGTCGGCGATCTTCGTCTGCTGCGTGCGGTCGTAGGCCTCCACCTTCAACCGGCTTCCCTTGCGCAATTGTTTTTGAATCTCGGATAGATAGTCTTCCGCCACGTTGAAAATCACGGTGATGGGCGTCAGTTGCGTCACCACCACCAGCGGCGACGTGCCGTTCGCCTGCACCATGTTCCCCGGATCCACCAGCCGCAGGCCCACCCTTCCATCAATAGGCGAAGTGATGTGCGTGTACGCGAGATTCACCTGCGCGTTGGCCACCTGCCCCTGGTCGTTCTTCACCGTGCCTTCATCCTGTTTCACGGCCTGGGCTTGATCGTCGAGCTGTTGCTTCGCGATCGCATTGCGGTTGAACGCCTGCTGGTAGCGATCCAGGTCAATCCGCGCTTCGGCCAGCACTGCCTCGTCGTGCTGCAGTTGTCCTTCCACTTGGGTCAGCGCCGCCTGGAACGGTCTCGGATCGATCTCCAGAAGAGGCTGGCCCTTTCGGACCATCTGCCCTTCCCGGTAAAACACGTTCATCACCTGCCCCTGCACCCGGCTGGTGATGTTCACCGTGTAAACAGGCGTTACCGCCCCCAGAGCATTCACATAAACGCCGATGTCACCCTTTCGCGCCGTGGCCGTCACGATTGGAACGGCGCGGGGCTGCTGTGCCGCCTTCGCCTTCGCCGCCGCTTCCATGGCTGCCTGCCGGTGCCGGAAATAGATGATTCCGCCCAGCAGCAGCGCTACGCCGACCACAATCCAAATCCACTTGTGGCTGGTGCCTTCGTCGCGACGCTCGGAACGTGGCGGTTCGGGAAATCTGGAACTGGGCGGACTGGGTACCGCTGTTGTAGTCGTGTTCGTATCCATTGGCGGTGATTTCAGCATATCGACGCCGGTTCGGCAATCAGGGCAAGATTGGAGTTACGCCGGAAGCTCAGCGGATGCGCCCGGGAAGCCCCAGGGCGCCCATGCGGAATGTTGCTCCCCCTTTGCACAAGGAAACTGCATGGGGTTTTGACGAATCAGCCTCATTTTCGGTTACGTCTGAAAGCGGCGGACGACGCGACTATGTCTCGATCGGCGAAGGGCTTACCTTCCGCTCAGGCGAGTTACTAAGAGCTTGATAAACCGGCCGGAATCCACGCCTACGGCCACATGCACATTGGGCTGGACCGCATCCACGCCAACAGTTTCGAGCCGGTCTCCTTTCGGAATCACGCGATCCACGGCATTCTCTCGGTTGCCCACTGTTTCACCCCTCGTGAATCGTCCATCGGTTTCGATCTCGACGCGCATCTCTTGCGTCTTCAACAACGAGCTGTCAATCACCGCTCCAACCGCCAGCGCATCGTGCACCGCGCCGCCTCCAAAGCCAGTCCCTTGATAGGTTCCGATCTGAAAGCGCGCGACAGCGGCCGCAAAAGCGGCCTGCGGTCCTGCCTTAGTCTCCAACCGTTCCACGTCGGCGCTGGTGATCAGCGTGTGCTCGGTCACATCCAGGCCCACCATCGTGATGGGCCAACCCGCATTGAAGACAATGGCGGCCGCTTCCGGGTCGCTGTGAATGTTGAATTCGCTCGCCGCGTTCACATTCCCTCCGCTGATAGAGCCGCCCATCAGCACTACTTTCTCCACAAGAGGAACAATGGACGGATCCTTCGAAATCGCGAGGGCGATGTTGGTTAGAGGCCCGATGGGCACCAGTGTGATTTCATGGGGATAGCGGTGAACCGTTTCAATGATCGCGTCCGGCCCAAACTGCGAAGCAGCGTAGCAGGTCGAAGGCGGCAAATCGGCGCCGCCCAAACCATTTTTTCCATTCCAAAATTCTTCCGTATTCAATTTCTGAAAGAGAGGATGCCACGCTCCTCGCGAGACGGGGACGTCGCAACGCCCAGCGAGGCTCACCACCTTGAGAGCGTTTTCGAGTCCCAGCTCGGCGGTCACGTTCCCCGCCACGATCGTAATCGCTCGAACGTCCAGCTCCGGAGAATTCAGCGCCAATAGGATCGCCAGGGCGTCGTCCGTGCCAGGATCCGTGTCGATGATGACTTTCTTGGCGACTGTCTGCGCCTGAGATCTCGACGGCAAAATCAAAGCACCTAAAAGCGCCGCAGCCAACAACAGGAGTAGACTTACTCTCAGCAACGATTTGATCTGCACGATTCTCCGATGCTCCTTCATGCTTCCCCCAACGAGCGATAATCTGCGAAAAAAGCAACCGACAAGCTTCGTTTCGCCGGCAGATGCTAACACGAGCGCGAAGCCCCACTCTCTTCGCAAGAAGTCCGCCGGAACCCGCCACCTCGACGATAATCGAACATTTCTGCTATAAAACGCCTCAAAAGAGCCGGCCACAAGAGAACGCCGCGCTCCCGCTCAACACTTTTGTGCTAGCATCCCTCGCTTCGAAGCTGCGAAGCTCCTGGAAAAGCTCTCACGGTCATTAAGAGGAGGCCCCCATGCCAATCGACATGAGTTCCATCATGGACGTCGTCCACGAATATTCGCGCCCCGATGTTCACATCGGCGCCGGCGAGGATGAATCTCCCTGGGTGCCGTTCATCGAAAATGTTTACATCCGGCATCTGGCTTTCGACGTGCGCGCAAGCTCCTTCGCCAATATTCTGTGGGTCAAAAAGGGAGGCAAGCTCGGCCGCCACCGCCATCGCGGCCCCGTCTTTGCCTGCACCCTCGAAGGTAGCTGGCGCTACCTGGAATACGACTGGGTGGCCAGGCCCGGCAGCTACGTTCACGAAAGCCCCGGAGCGATTCATACGCTCGTCTCGGACGACCCCAACGGCATGAAAACGTTTTTCTGGCTGAACGCTTCGCTGGAATTCTATGACGATAACGACAAGCTGCTCGAGACCCTCGACGTCTTCTGGTTCATCAACCACTACGTCAGCTACTGCCGCGAGCATGGCTTGAAACTCAATCCGAAGCTTTGGGTTTAGCCGGAATCAGGAAGCAACAGAACCCAAAAGGGACACGAAAACATGTCTGCACCGTATCGCGCTGACCAGGTGGGAAGTTTCCTGAGGCCCGCAGAATTGCTGGAAGCCCGGCGCACCGCCACTCCCGAAGCTCTCGCCGAAATCGAGAATCGCCACATCCTGCGCGTTCTCGCGAAACAGAAAGAGCTGGGCTTCGAAATCTTCACCGACGGCGAACTGCGCCGCCGCAACTTTATGAGCGATTTCACCGACGCCGTCGAAGGGTTCGATCTCGGCGATTCCGTGGCGCGCACCTGGAAAGCGGGCGAAGCCAAAGACGCGCACGCCAGCAGCGTCACCGGCATCGTCAATTCAAAGCTTCGCGCTGTGCGCCCTCTCACCGGTCACGAACTGGCCTTCCTCAAGGCCAATTGCAAAGGCGCGATCAAAATGACGCTTCCCAGCGCCACGCAGTTCCCGGCGATTGCCTTCAAGCGCGGCGTCACCGACAAGGTATATAAGGATCACTCCGCCCTGCTCTGGGACATCGTCGAAATCATGAAGAAAGAACTCGCGCGCCTGGCCGCCGAAGGGATCGCCTACATTCAGATTGACGCGCCTCGCTACAGCTACTACATGGACCCGAAATGGCGCGACTGGATTCGCGCCGAAATGAATTCCGATCCCGACACTCTGCTCGACGAAGCAATTCGGGCCGATAACGCCTGCTTCGCCGCCGCACGCCGCCCCGGGGTTACCCTGGCCATGCATCTCTGCCGCGGCAATAACCGCAGCCACTGGTACGCAGAGGGCGGCTACGACGCGATTGCCGAAAAATTATTCTCGACGATGGATGTGGATCGCTTCCTGCTCGAATACGACGACGCGCGTTCCGGCACCTTCGAGCCGCTCCGCTTCGTCCCGCGCAGCAAGACGATCGTGCTGGGTCTCGTCAGCTCCAAGCGCCCGCAACTCGAAAACGGCGATGATCTGGTGCAGCGCATCCACGAAGCTGCGCGCCACTTCCCTCTCGACAACCTGGCCCTCAGCCCCCAGTGCGGCTTCGCTTCCACGATGGAAGGAAACCTGCTCACCGAAGACGAGCAGTGGGCCAAGCTGCGCCTCGTCACGGAAACCGCCCGCCGCGTCTGGAGTTAACGCGGAATGGATTTTGTAACGCCGGCTCGCCCGTTTCAGACGTCGAAGAAAACCGTCTCGCCTTGGCCCTGCAGCACCACATTCCATTCGAGCGTACCGGCCGAGGCGCCTTTTTTTGCAATCAGCGTGCCGCGCCGGCCCGGCTCCGCAAGGTTCAGCACGTAATCCGATTCATTCGCCTTCTCGTCCGGAAAATAAATGCGCGTCACCAGCCGCCGCAGCAGCCCGCGCGCAAATACAGACACGGCCAGATGCGGCGCTTGCGTTTTACCATCCGGCCCCGGGACAGGCCCCGGCATGATCGTCGAAAAGCGAAATTTCCCTTCGTCATCCGTGGGAATGCGGCCGAACCCGCGGAATCCCGGCTCCACGGACTTGCCCTCGGGATCGTCGGGGTGCGCGTATTTCCCTTGCGCGTTGGCCTGCCAGATTTCGATCAACGCATCCGGCACCGCCTTGCCGTCGCCATCGAGCACGCGTCCTTCGATTGTTAGTCGCTCTCCCGCCACGCTCGGCGCCGCAATCTGGTCGCAATTCAGCCACGTGCACCCGATCACGAAAAATGGTCCCACCGTCTGCGAGGTGCTCGCCTGCAGGCTCATTTGCGCTCCATTGGCGTCTCTTCGCGCCCGCCCAGCACAATGTCGAACCTGTAGCCCAGCGCCTGCACGGGAATTGTCGTCTCCCAGTCGAACTGCGAAATCAGCCGGTTGCGCGCCTTTTCATCCGCCGTGCAATTGAAGATCGGATCGTAGGCGATCAACGGGTCGCCCGGAAAATACATCTGCGTCACCAGCCGCGTCGCAAAT
>Ga0335079_10008361_pt1 | contig 11803 bp, 13 predicted proteins | sample Lox_Sample_33_FD_206719 | JGI IMG/M metagenome (GOLD analysis project Ga0335079, IMG submission 206719) | Soil microbial communities from Loxahatchee National Wildlife Refuge, Florida, United States - Lox_Sample_3.3 | ecosystem: Environmental > Terrestrial > Soil > Wetlands | place: USA... | reverse complement strand
CGACCCGTTCGCCGACAGCCCCTTGTGGATGCAGATGTTGAAGAACCCGGGATGCTTCCTGAGCTGGTTCTTGTTCGCGTTGATGACCGCGTAGGTGGGATAGGCGATCACCTCGTCATCCAGCCGCCACCGCATGAATTCGGCCCCGGGCGCGGCGCTGGCCGCCTCAGCGACGCAGTAGCCCTTCCACGAGTCCGGCTGGCAGTACTCGATCTGCCATTGGGTGTAGTCGCCGAAGGCCGGGTCCTGCAGGTTCCCCACGCCGGGGTAGATCTGGGCATGGGCGAAGGCCCGCCTCGAGCCCGCGAGATTGTTGATGAAGTCCCGGCACTGGGATGTCTGATAGCCGGTGAGTATCTCGCTGACCAGGCTATCGGTGATGTTGGTCGCGGGCCCGGGAACGCCGCCGCCAGGCGGCGTGAACAGGGCAATGTTGGCGTTGCTGATGATCGAGATGCTCGTCTGGGCCTGCAGGTACAGGCGGTTGATGTACTCGCCGAGGTGGAACTCGCCGAGAGCGGTAAGGGGCGGCCCGGGATTGGGCGGGAAATCGGGGCCGAGCTGTGCCGGGTTCCAGTCCGTCCACAGGTTGCCGAGCTCGTCGGGACCGGCAGCGTTGCCGCCCTTGCCGTTATAGGGGTTGGCGGTGTACCCCGCACCCGTGGACACCGATCCCGGGCCCTGGGCGAGTGCCCTCAGCCCTTGCGGAGTGTTCGTGCTGGACCGGACGATGTGGGTCTGGTCATCGAAGACGAAGACGTCCGACGGGGTCCCGTTCTCCCGGTAGGCCGCGGTCTCGTACATTTCGGCCTTGTCCACCTTGAAGAGCTTGCCGTGCACCTCGTTCATCGCGATGAAGGCCGCGGCCATGCCGCCCGTGCCCGCCAGGAACTTGCGGCGGCTGGTCCCGAGCTTCTTGGCAGCCTCGTCGGCCAGCTCCTTGATCCGGTACTCGACGTGCCGCTGGTCCTCCGTCTGCGGGTGCGGCATGTACTCGCCGTTGGAAACCATCCGCGTCGGGACCGGGGACACGAATGGCTCGGTCTCCGCCGGCGCGACTCGTCTGAGCTGCTCGTCACTCAGCCACGAATCCTCCTCGCGGGAATCGGGGGGCCGTTTTGAATTCGACCACATGGCCTCACTCCTGCCTCGGGCTTAGCCCGGTCGCCGATACCGGCCTGCTCTTGCGCTGTTGCCAGACGCTTGCCAAGAAGACTTGATCGCAGTGGCGCATGGTCACGGTGACAGCACCTTCGGACTCTTGGCTGAGCGCTCGACCCGCACCATCAACGCGCCGGCCCCGGCCAGCCGGGCCGCCAGGCCCATGCTCACCGCAACCGTCACCGGATACCGACAGCCAATGCCGCACACCTCGACAGGTGCCCGGTCTTCCCCTGCGATCAACAGGACGCTTTCAGCACGCCGCAGGGCCGGCACTAACGCACACTGGAAGTCACAGCGACGGCCCATGCTTGGCATGCTAGGACGGCATAACCACAGAGACAAGGGCAGGCATTTCATATTCCTGCAGAGTCCGCGCCCAGGGGATATCGTATATAAGCACCAACCGTCCCTTCTCACACCGGCACCATTAGGGGTTCGGGCCGCGTCCGTTTCTCTGTGCCCGGTAATGTCATCACGACCCTGGACGCACATGCGGACGCCTGGGGCTCAGCCAGGAACCACCAAATAAACAGCGCTGAGCGGCGTCTGCGCCATGTACCACGATGGGGGCCGCTGCGGGGCGTACGACAGCCCGCAGATCGTGGGGCATGGACCTGCGCCGCAGAACGGTGGGACTGTAGTTTTCAACGGTGTAACTCCTGACAACAGGGAGACACCAGTGACAGACGTGACAACCAGTCAGGGCCACGACGGAGTGGAGTTCTCGGCGGCTGATGAGCAGCTGCTGCGGGACCTGACCGAGCGGGCTTGGGCGGGCGGGCTGAAGCTCACCGGCGAGGGCGGGCTGCTGGGCAAGCTGACCAAGATGGTGGTCGAAGGTGCGCTGGAGGGCGAGCTGGACGACCACCCGGGCTATGAGAAGAATGACCCGGCCGGCCGTAACGGCGGGAATTCCCGTAACGGGTACCGCGTCAAGACCGTGCTGACCGAGGCCGGGCCGGCGGAGTTCTCGGTGCCGCGGGACCGGGATTCCAGCTTCGAGCCGAAAATCGCCGCCAAAAGGGCGCTTGCCGTGGCTTCCAGGCGATGGCGGGCGGTGCGCCACGTCCTTGCCCGATGCGCAACGGCGTGGCGCCGCGGTAGGAGCGCCGTGGAAGCCCAAGGCCTGCGGTGGGGACCAAAGCCTCTGACCCGGCCCCTCACCCTTGGCGGTGTGGTGACTGTGATCAGCGTGCTTACAGTCGAGGCAGCCCTCGAGCGCACCTGCGCGATCTTCCGCGAGCGGGCAGCCGCCTGAACTGACTCTGTCCGGGCTGGGCCTGGCCGGAGCCCTCACCTGTTGGCTGGCCTGGCCTGACCGGGCGATATAACTCCTGCCGAGCGGGACCTGCTGATCGATGGAGCCATTCTGCTTGCCATGCAGGTTGATGACCTCGCCCGTGAGGGCCGTGCTGACTCGGCCCCAGGCTTGGCGGGAGCGGCGCGACTAGGACCGGCTGGGCGGCACGAACGGTACCCAGCCGCAGGGGCCGGCGCCGGCGTCCACGGCGGCGCGGCCGGCGCGGGCGCCTCGGCGGTCAGGTCGAACAGCGCGCCGAAAGCAGCAACTCCCGCCACCCCGTCCGCCATGGCATGGTGCATCCGCAGGAATACCCCGACCCGCCCGCCGGCCAGGCCGGGCAGGAACCACGCCTCCCAGCGCGGCCGTGTCGGATCCAGGCGGCGCCGGCGCAGCTGCTCACACGCCGTCAGAAGCTGCGCCTGGCCCGCCGGGGCGGCGAGTGGGAAGACACGCACATGATCAGCGATGTCGAACGACGCGGCGTCCACCCACAGCGGCCAGCCCAGGCCCGGCGGGGGCCGGTACAGCAGCTGCCGGGAATGAGGCACCAGGTGCAGCCGCGGCTCGAGGACCCGGCGGACAGCCTCAATCCGGAACTGGCCGTCACCGGCCACCAGGCCGGTCCCGTCCAGGACGCCGATGGCGCCGATATCCCAGGGCCAGCCGGCATCGTCTCCCGTCACCGAGGCCAGATCCTGCGTGCCCAGGCGTTCCATGCAGTCACCGCCCCTTCGCCTCCTCCTTATCGGCAGGGCGAAAGCGTTTCCAGGGCCAGAAGTCCCCAGGCGGTGGCGCTGCCGCTGACGTGCAGGACACCGCGGGCCTGCTCACGCGACCGCGTCACTGGCGAAGAAGCCCAGATCCGGTCGATCTCGGCGGTCCGAAACGGCGGCCTCTACGGCGGTTGCATCTCTGCGGAGTCTCACAGCAGGCCCGCACGCGTCTGCTCCAGCGCGATTACCGCCCCCAGACGGTGAACCGCGGACTGGCTGGCGGCCTTGTTGCGATCCGGCTCGCCGGCCGCGCATCAACTCCCCGGCTGCTGGGGGAGCGTCGGCATGGATGGGCAGCGGGGGTGTCTCAGCTGAGGAAGAATTGCTGGCAGATCAGGAAGATGTTCATTCCGATGATCATGACGGCGCAGCTCCAGGCGAAGATGGTGATCACGCGGCGGTTGACCTGGGCGCCCATCACGTCGCGGCGGCAGGTGAGCATGACCAGGGGCACCAGGGCGAACGGGATGCCGAAGGACAGCACGACCTGGCTGAGCACCAGCGCCTGGGTGGGGTTCATCCCGGCCGCGATGATGGTCAGCGCGGGGATCATCGTGAGCGCGCGGCGGGCCATGAGCGGGATGCGGAGGTTGACAAAGCCGGCCATCACGACCTGGCCGGCGTAGGTGCCGACGCTGGAGGAGGAGGCGCCGGAGGCCAGCAGCGCGACCGCGAACGCGAGCGCCGCCGTGCCGCCGGCCAGGTGCCCCAGTTCATGGTGGGCTTGCTGCAGGGTGCCCAGGCCGGAGAGGGCCGGGGTGTGAAAGAGCTTGGCGGCCACCGCGAGCATCGCCATGTTGGCCAGGCCCGCGAGCCCCAGGGCGATGATCACGTCGGTGCGCTCGAAGCGCAGGACGCGGCTGCGCTCGCGGTCGTCGCGGCATGGCATCCGGTCCTGGGTGAGCGCGGAGTGCAGTTAGATCACGTGCGGCATCACGGTGGCGCCGATGATCCCGACGGCGAGGTAAAGCGAGCTGCTGCCGTCCAGGCCGGGGATTAGCCCGTCCAGGGAGCCGTGGGCGGAGGGGCCGATGCGCAGCGTCTCGTACAGAAAGCCGAGGAAGATGATCCCCAGGAGCCCGCTGATCACCAGCTCAAAGCGGCGGAAGCCGAACCTGTGCAGTCCCAGCAGCCCGAACGCGATCGCGCCCGTCATCAGGCCGGCGGGAAACAGCGGTACCCCGAAGAGCAGGTTCAGGCCGATCGCGCCGCCGAGGAACTCGGCGATGTCGGTGGACATCGCCACGATCTCGGCCTGCACCCACATGCCCCAGGTCAGCACGCGGGGATAATGCGCGCTGAAGTTCTCGGCGAGGCTGCGGCCGGTCGCAACTCCCAGCTTGGCCGACAGGTACTGGATCAGCATCGCGATGACGTTCGCGGCCAGCACCACCCACAGCAGCAGGTAGCCGAACTGCGCGCCGCCCTGGAAGTTGGTCGCGAAGTTGCCCGGGTCGACGTAGGCAATCGAGGCCACGAACGCCGGGCCGAGCATCGCCAGCGTCGCTCGCAGCCGGCCCTTGCTCAGCAACTGCTCCAGCGCGCTCGGGATCCCGGCCCCCAGCTCGGACAGCCCGACGGCTACGTCGGCGGCTGCCCCCTCAGGCGCGGGCACGAGCGCGCGATCAACGCGACTAAACGGCCTCATCAGGCAGGGCCCCTCTCGATTCCCATGGCGTGGGCCGGCCCTTCACCTAGCTCGGTCCCCGTGGCCGGAGAAACACCGCACCATTTCCGGAACGCCGCCGAAAGACGCGCATGGACCGCCCGCTGGCGCCCGGCCCGGGCTTGCTGCGGCGGCAGGCATCAGGCTCGGCGAGGCCGGCCCGGCGCCCAGCAGGCCTGCCACGGCGCCGATCCGGCCCCGGGCCTGCACCTGCCGCGCTGTGAGCTGGCCGCAGGTCGCGGCTCCGGTTGCGGTCACAGCTCGACCAAGCCATGCACGAGATGGGTCAGCGGCGTTCCCATGGCGCGGCGCTGGCCGCCGACCTCTACCCACAACGGCCCGCCGAACGGCTCCCGTTCCAGCACCCGCAGTACTACCCCGGGCCGGATCCCCAGCTCGGCGAGGTACTGCAACGCCGCGCTGTCCTCGTCGCTGACCCGTTCCACCCGGAAGCACGCACCCGCGGTAACGCCGGCGAGCGCCGGCGGCCAGTCCTCGACGTGATCGCCCGAGGGCTGCGGGATCGGGTCGCCGTGCGGATCCCGCCGCGGATGCCCCAGGGCCGCGTCGATCCGGTCGATCAGCAGGTCGCTGACCACTTGCTGCAGTGCCTCCGCCTCGTTGTGCACCTCATCCCAGCTCATGCCGACGGCCCGCACCAAGAAGGTCTCGATGAGCCGGTGCCGCCGGATCACCTCCCGCGCATGACGCTGGCCATGCTCGCTCAGCGCGATGCCGCCGCTGCCCGACGCGGCCAGCAAGCCGGCCGCGCCGAGCCGGCGCAGCATCGCCGACACCGACGGCGGGGCGACGCCCAGCCGGGCCGCCACGTCAGAGGTCGAGACCGCGGGTCTCGCGCGCCCTGGAACTCAACCACTGCTCAACCACGCGCGACAGGCGGCCCGTGGGTGGGCTGGAAGTCTTCGGCACCGGGCTGGAACGCCGATGCTGCTGGGAATGCACACCGGTGACCGCGGAAAGAATGACATGTGCCCGGCTGAGTTACTCGCCCGGCGACGGACCTCGTGTAGGCCTCGCGTGTACCTCAGGGAGGCCGGGTTACTCGCCGCGCTGCGCGCCGTCTGGCCAGATGACACGTACCGGGAGACCGGCTCACGGGCGTATGCCACGACGTCAGCCGTGCCGCCGCAGCCTCGTGCGGGCTTGCCGTCCCACACCGCGTACAGCTCGTCGGCTTCGTCGATCATGAGCCTGCTGGCGGCCATGTGCGACTCGGAGGTGGACTCGGTGAACGGCAGGCGGCGGACGGCGGCGGCCTGGGCGAGCAAGGCGTCGTATTCGGGGTGGGAGTCCGCTGGAAGCCCGGCTCGGTACCCGGCGGCCGGGATGACCACGTCGAGCGTGCCGCCGAGGTCGGTGATGGCGCGGGCGAAGATCTGGTCGGCTCCGTCAGCCAGGCAGGAGATGCCGGTCACGTCGGGTGCGCGTTCGGCGAGGTCTGCCCGGATGGCCTGGTCAACCAGGCGTGCGGTCGGGCCGGGCAGGCCCCGGTGGCCGGAGATCGATGCGGTACATGCGCGCCATCCAACAGCAGGGCCGAGCGGAGCTGGTCATCGAAGTCACGGACGTAGCTTGTGGCGGGTCTATGGCTGCTGGGCGTCGAACTCCTCACGCAGGATCGAGTGGACGACGGAGTCTCGCCATGCGCCGCGGGTGTACAGGTGCCCTCGGATGGTGCCTTCTTCGATCATCCCGGCTTGCCGCATGGTGCGGGCCGACGGCTCGTTGAGGGGGCTGCGCGCGCCCCAGATCCGGTGCAGGCCGAGCTCGGTGAAGCCCAGGCGTGCAGGAGGCGGACGGTTTCCTGTCCTTTGCCCTGGCCCCACTGGTCGGGGCGCAGGGCGAAGCCGATCGTTGCGCTTTGGTGCTCGCCGGTTGCCAGCCGCGCGGCGCCGATCAGTTCCTCGTCCTTGTCCGCGACCGCGAGCATGTACTCGGTCCGGGGATCGGCGGCCGCGGACCGGATGGCGGCGGTGATGATCGCGGTGACCTGGTCGATGCTGCGCGGTTCGAAGCTGAGGTGCCGGGTCGCGTCGTCGTTGCCGTAGACGTTGTGCATGGCGACGGTGTCCGCCTCGGCCAGCTCGCGCAGCATCAGCGAGGAGCCGGTGATGCGGACCGGGTACATGGTCGGGGTCCTGCCTAGCGAGGCAGCGCGGCTGCGGGGGTCCGGCCGTAGGTTTCGATGTCTTCCTGTATGTGGCGGGCGAGCGGGGTGTCCGCGGCCTGGGCGGTGACGGCGCGGTGGACGTCCAGGACGCTGGTGACGACGCCGTGAATCCGCAGCGCGACGGGCAGGTCCAGGACGGGCTGCACTGCTTCCCGGGCTCCGTCGAGGTTGCCGCCGCGGACCCGGGCGATGGCCAGGTCCGTCCGCGAGCCTGCCTCGTCACCGAAGGACTTCTCCAGGTCAGGTGCCTGCTCGTAGGCGGCGATGGCCTCGGTGGCGAAGGCCTCGGTTTCCTCCCGCAGGCCGGACTGGTCGTGCTCGGGCAGGGCCGCTCCTGCGTCGCTGGCGTAGTAGAGCTGCCGGGGGAGGGAGAAGTAGCAGATGCCGCCGATGTCGTCCAGGTCGTCGCGGGCCAGCTGCTCTCGCAGCTCCGACGCGCGCGCGATGGCCTGTCGGCTGGCCGCGCCGTTCCCGAGGCGCGCCCACGCGCGTCCTTCCAGGCTGGCCAGCCAGACGGTGACCGAGCCGGCGGCCCCCGGGGAGCTGCTGGCCGAGCTGGGCGTACTCCAGCGCCTCGCGCGGCCGCGGCGCCCAGTAGCTGATCAGCGACTGCAGCCCCCGTACCCAGGCGGCGAGCGAGGCGTGCTCGGCGTTGCCGGCGCACAGCAGGGCAGTCCGGGCGTGGGTCATCGCGGTGTCGGGGTCGCGCAGGTCGTGTGATGCCTTCGCCAGCATGCCGGAGGCGAGCCCGCCGATGACGTACAGGTCACGGGACTCGCTGGGACGCTGGCGGCCTTCCAGGAGCGAGAACACGATGTCCTGCAGGGACACGATGTCGCCTGTTATCACCGACAGCGGCTGCTGCGGGTAGGCGATCGCCAGGCGGCTCGCCTCCGCCCACAACTGCTCCAGCGACTCACCGCCGATGTTGCTGGAGCCAGCGGTAGCGCTGAAACGCATCGCCCGTCGTGCTGCCATGGCGACAATCCTTTCCGGATCAGACGGGGAGGATTCCTCTGTCATTCCCAGGTCACCAGGGATCAGCGTTCCTGGTGCCCAGATCACGCCCTGCGCCAGCGCCCTTGCCGGCGCCGGGCGAGGATCGTCCTGCCCGAGTAACAGCGAGGCTTCCTGAGGCCGCCGGCCGGCCGGTGCCAGGAGCCGTTGCACCGGGTAGCCGAACATGTGCTCAAGAATCCGGCACGCGTCGGGATGAGGCAGGGTCCGCAGCTTGCCGCCATACCAGCGCTCGAACTGGCGGCCCGAGACCGACACCTTCGCCAGGTCTTCCTCGCCGTCCTCGTCGGCGAGCTTCCTCGCCGCCCGCGCGAACTGCACCGCGAACGTCTCGTACCGCTGCCAGTGCCTGGCAGTGATCAGGGTCCGCAGCAGCGTCGGCTCGCCCGGCATCGCATCCTCCCTGGCTCGCCCGCCATCAGCGTAAGCCCGCGGCGCCAGGGGAAACCGCCCTGAACGCGGGGCCGATGGCCAAAAGGCGGTACTGGTGACGGCAGTTATGTCGCCGCGTCACGTCAGATGGCGCGGCTGATGACGGGAGCGGTGCGGGCTTGCCTGGCAGCAGGCTGGTCACGTCACGGTGACCAGACAGGAGAGCCGCCTGATGAATGCCAGCGAGCCAGCCGCGCGCGTGGACGCCGGAAAGCCGAACGCGGCGCGCATCTACGACTACCTGCTCGGCGGAAAGGACTCCCGCGAGGCTGACCGCGACGCTGCCGAGATGCTTCTTGAGCTTGTCCCAGATGCCAGCGTGGCCTGCTACGACAACCGGCAGTTCCTCGGCCGCGCCGTCCGGCACCTCGTCGGCAGCGCCTGCCCGCCGGTGCGCCAGATCGTGGACATCGGCAGCGGGCTGCCGACCCTCGGCCAGGTCCACTCCGTCGCGCACCTGGTCGCGCGGGACACCAGGGTTGTCTACGTCGACTACGGCCCCGAGGTGCTGGAGGAGTCACGCCGGCTGCTCGCCGGCGAGCCGGCGGTTGGGGCCATCTGCCGGGATCTGCGCCGGCCCGGGGAAATACTGAACGATCCCCAGCTCCTGTCGCTGATTGACTTCACCCAGCCGGTTGCCCTGCTCCTCGTCGCGTTCTGCATTTCATCCCGGAGGCCAAGCGCCCGCACCAGATCGTGGACACGCTGAAGCGGGCCATGGCTGCGGGCAGCTACCTCGTCATCTCCCACGGCGGACAACGCGACCCCCGACGTGACCGCCGGGGTGGGACGCCTGTACGAGGGGGTCACCGCCCCGAGCGCCCCGAGGGCGCGCTCGGAGATCCTGCGGTTCTTCGACGGGCTGGAAATGGTCACCCCCGGGCTCGTCAACGTGTCGGAGTGGCGCAACGACTTCATGCCCGAGAAGCCGGGCCGCACCATTTTCTACGCGGGCATGGCGAAGAAGCTCTAGACGACGCCATTTCCGGACGGCTTACGGAAGGCTAAGGAGCGTTTGATATGAGCCAGGCCAATGCCGGGGCCGTACCGGGCGGGCCGGCCGGGGCGAGGTGGAACGGGTTCACGGCCGGGCTGGACAGCCCGGGTCCCCGGCGGGCGGGGTGGAGCCAGCTGGCCAGGCGGGACGCTGCGGCGAGCGTCGTCCTGCACGGCAGGACGAGTCCCGGGCCGCAACCTGCCGCCGGTTACGCTCGTCGTGCCGCAGGCAGCCAGGCCCCTGGCAGCCACGGCTGGCCCTGCGCTGCCGCGGCGGACGTGCCGCGGGTCGCGCCATCGGCGGCGCGGTGGCCGTTACGGAGCTTTCTCGAGCTGGGATGCAGGACGTCGGCGCCGGTGATGGGGTCGTGGCTGAGTTTCTGGACGGCCAGGAGCCGTCGGCTGGCGGTGTAGCCGATCTGCCGCAGCGCGGGCAGGCTAGTCAGCCGCTTGCCCGGGCCGAAGTCCATGGTCTGGTTGATGGTCGTCTCGGTCCGCAGGGCATGCTGCGAGTCCTGCTGAGCGGGTGAGGTCGCAGATGGCGGCGTGGTAGGCGGCGGTCGGCCTGGCGTAGTGCCGCGGGGGCTGGAGTTTTGCGCAGTCGAACTGGTCCTGCGCGTGGCGTGCGGTTATTGCGACAATAACCCGGACATCGATATAAGGCCCTCGCGCGTTGGGACTGTCAGTTCGCGCGCGTGGTCGCCCAGAGTCGGTGGCTCGGACGAAGAGCACCTGCTCGGTGACCTGGTTCACCGAGTGAAGGTGCCAACCAGCGTCCTGCCAAGCCCGCGCAACGTGAGAACTGTTCGACCACCATGCCCGGTGTCGTCGCGCGGAGTCTGGCAGCCCGCCGACGAGGTTCTCCACCTCGCCAAAAGTCATCTTCGCCTCGCTGCCCCCTAGCCCAGCAAGGTAGTCACTCAGTGGGCTTTACCTCGATCCAATTGTGACCCCCGCCTGTCATGCCGACCGAGCCATGCATACTCCGTAGGTTTTGGCTCTGCCTCCAAGTTCGGCCGCAAACGCTTCGAGCTCTTCCTGGCCGCCGCAGACCTCGCTGTGGTCACCGGTGAAGGTAGATCCCTTGGCGGTGGCGCCAGTGATCCCATGACAAGACTCCCAGCGGAGCATGGGTACGCAGCCCGCGGTGTCCGACCCGTGTTGATCACGTAGGCCGATGGATGTTCGGCAAGCCACCCAAGATATGCAGAGTCATCGTCGGCGAATCTTTTCACGCTGCTGATCATGCCGGCATCCGAACAAGCTGTCATGCAGCAAGGCGAGCGGCGGCCTATTGAGAGGGCTGGACTGCCGGAGATGTGCATCAGTTCTGGGGCCAGAGGTCGCCGTTCGGCAGGGTGCGGGGAGGGTGCGGGGCATGGTTGCTGGTCTGCTGTCCAGGGCGCGCACTCACTCGGGCAGGGCGGTAACGAGGCGATGTTCGGCGGCGATGCTGGCCGTGCCGTCGGGATCGACCTGAAGCCCGTAGGCCGAATTGAGCGCCCCGATAACCTGCGGGCTGGCCTGTCCGGAACTAATCAGCGCTGCCAGCTCGACGAAGAACTGATCGAACCCGGCCGGAGAGATGATCTCCAGCAGCCGCGCCGGGCCGTCAGTGGCGTTCCAGAACGTATGCCACACATCGCGGGGCTTGTAGACCAGGTCACCAGGCTCGGCGAAGGCAACGTTGCCACCCTGCCAGAACCCCCACCTGCCCTCCAGAATGAACGAGTACTCATCCTCGCGGGTGTGCAGGTGCACCGGCGCGGCCATGCCGCGCGCGACTATGGGGTGTTCGACAAGGGAGAACCGGCCCTCCGACGGCCTGCCGTCGAGAAGAAACCGGGTCCCGACCACGCCCAGGCTGCCCGTGGTCGTGTCCGCCGCCCGTGCAACCGGAGCGCTCAGGCTGACGTTCATGAAAGTCACGAAGTCCTCCAACCGTTCTCGGCCTGCGGTGTAGCACGGCAATGGTCTGTGAAGCCTGAACAGTCCGCAAGACATCATGACCCACGGACAGGACGCGCTCGCTCATGCCGCGTTCAGCGCCTGAGGTACTGGTCCACGAGGCGGGTCGGCGCACAGGCGAGCCAGCCGTCGGTGATCGCTTCTCGCAATGCCGTCTGGGAGACGATCGCGTATGCGGCGCTCTGGGGAGGGCGTCAGTCCTCGCTGCCCAGTGCCGCTTCCAGGTGAGGGCCGATCCTGGCAGCGGCGTGGTGGCCGGCATACCAGGTGCAGGCGATGCCGGCCGCGGCGAC
>Ga0335079_10008360_pt1 | contig 11804 bp, 8 predicted proteins | sample Lox_Sample_33_FD_206719 | JGI IMG/M metagenome (GOLD analysis project Ga0335079, IMG submission 206719) | Soil microbial communities from Loxahatchee National Wildlife Refuge, Florida, United States - Lox_Sample_3.3 | ecosystem: Environmental > Terrestrial > Soil > Wetlands | place: USA: Florida... | reverse complement strand
CGGCTTGCGCAGTCTTGAATCCATGATGACCATCATGCATCATACATGAGGGCGAACATACTTGGGCGCCGCCAACGAAGGAGATCGAAATTCCATGTCTCGTAGCCACTTGAAACCCAGACTCATCATCGGTGAGCTGCTCGGCCTGGGCGTGATTGCCCTGATCGTGTGCACAGTTCACCCGCTGCGCAAAGTATCGGCAAAAGCCGTGGCGGCTCCGCCAGTCGTTGAGGTCGTTCCGGCGGAACAGAAGGACGTGCCCATCTACGGCGAGTGGATCGGTACGCTTGATGGCCTGGTCAACGCCGACGTGAGGGCCCAGGTAACCGGATATCTCTTGAAACAGGCTTACCAGGAAGGCTCGTTTGTCAGGAAGGGCCAGCTCTTGTTTCAAATCGACCCCAGGCCGTTTCAGGCGGCGCTCGATCAGGCCGAGGGACAGTTAGAACAAGCCAAAGCCAATCTTGCCAATGCCCAGGCGGTCCAGGGCCGGACGGAGCTCGACGTGAAGCGGTATACGCCGCTGGCCCGCGAACAGGCCGCCAGCCAGCAGGACCTCGACAATGCCGTGCAGAACAATCTGGCCGCCATCGCCGGCGTGGAAACCGCAAAGGCACAGATCAAGACCGACGAGGCCGCGGTTGAAACCGCGAAAATCAATCTCGAATTCACGAGCCTCGCCGCGCCCATCGACGGGATCGCAGGCCAGGCCCAGCTCCAGGTTGGAGCCCTTGTATCCCCCGGCAGCGGCACCGTCACATCCATCTCGACCGTGGATCCCATCAAGGTCTACTTCACCGTAAGCGAGCCGCAGTACCTGGAATGGAGGAAACGATTCCCCTCCGAATCGAGTCGCGAAGCCGCCGACAAGGCCCTGCGTCTTCAACTGATCCTCGCGGATGGCTCGACCTACGAGCACGAAGGCAGGTTCTCGTTTGCCGATCGCGAGATCAACGAAGGCACCGGCGCCATTCGCATGGCGGGACTTTTTCCCAACCCGGATAACATTCTGCGTCCCGGCGGGTACGGCAAGGTTCGCGCGGTCATCCGCACCCAGGAGGGCGCTCTGCTCGTCCCCCAACGCGCCGTGTCGGAGGTGCAGGGCAGCTTCCAGGTTGCGGTTGTGGGCAGCGACAACAACGTGGTCATCCGTTCGGTCCGGATCGGCGATGCATGGGGCTCTCAGCGCATCGTCAGCGAAGGACTGAATCCAGGCGACCGAGTGGTTGCCGAAGGCATTCAAAAGGTTCGCCCCGGAGTTCTCGTCAATCCGGTTCCGCTAAACGGAACCAGGGGCAGGTGAGCGATGTCGAAATTCTTCATCAATCGTCCCATCGTTGCGATGGTCATTTCCATCGTGCTGGTGCTTGTGGGTTCGCTAACGGTTGCCACCCTCCCGGTCGCCCAGTTTCCTAACATCGCGCCACCCGAGGTTCAGATCCTGGCCACCTATGTCGGCGCCGACGCGCAGACGCTGGAACAGGCGGTTGCCACTCCCATCGAGCAGCAGATGAACGGCGTGGACAACATGAACTACATGTACTCGCTGAATGCGACCGGAAACTCCACCACCAGCCTCATCGTTGATTTCGACCCAAAAACCGATCCCAACAACGACTTCATTCTCTCCCAGGCCCGCGAGACCCAGGCGGCTTCGCAGCTTCCCACCGATGTGACGAATTACGGCATCACGGTTCGCAAGTCGGTAACAGCGCCCCTGATGCTCTACGCCATCTACTCGCCTCATGGGACCTACGACGCGAAGTTTCTTGCCAACTACGCCTACATCAACCTGACGGATCCCATCCTGCGGTCCTATGGCGTGGGCAACGTGCAGGTGTTTGGCGCCGGCCAGTATGCCATGCGCCTCTGGGTGAAGCCCGATCGGCTGGCCAAGCTCGGCATCACGGTTCCTGAAATCATCAGCGCCATCCAGGCGCAGAACACCGTCAATCCTGCCGGCAAAGTCGGCGGCGAGCCCGCGCCCAAAGGTCAGGAATTCACGCAAACGGTTCTTGCCCAGGGCCGTCTCGTCTCGCCCGAGGAATTTGGGCGGATTGTGGTCCGCGAAACGCCGGATGGCGGCGTGGTGCGGGTCAGCGATGTGGCGCGCATCGAGCTCGGCGCCCAGGACTACAGCGTCGCCGGACGATTCAACGGCAAGCCGAGCGCCGTAATCGCCGTCTATCAGTTGCCGGGCTCCAACGCCGTGCAGGCCGCCAATGGCGTCAAGAAATTGATGGCCAAGCTGAGCCAGCGATTCCCCGACGATCTCAACGCCGCGGTGGCGCTCGACACCACCCGCTCCGTCACCCAGGGCATGAAGGAGATCATCGAGACGCTTGCCATTGCGCTGGTGCTGGTGATTCTCGTGGTCTTCCTCTTTCTGCAGGGCTGGCGAGCCACCCTCATTCCCCTGCTGGCCGTTCCGGTGTCGCTGGTGGGAACCTTCGTTCTTTTCCCCCTGTTCGGATTCTCCATCAATACGCTGTCCCTGTTCGGCCTTGTGCTGGCCATCGGGCTTGTGGTCGACGACGCCATCGTGGTCGTCGAGGGCGTCGAGCGCCACATCGAAGAAGGATTGAGCCCCAAAGACGCGGCCCTGAAGGCCATGCAGGAGCTCTCCGGCCCGGTGATCGGCATCGCGCTGGTGTTGTCCGCAGTCTTCGTGCCGACGGCGTTTATCCCTGGAATCACCGGCCGTCTTTATCAGCAGTTTGCAGTCACCATCGCCATTGCCGTGCTGCTGTCCGCCTTCAATGCGCTCACGCTCAGCCCGGCTCTGGCCGCGCTGCTGCTGCGGCCCCGGAAACCGAGCCGCGGCCTGTTGCAGAGGTTCTTTGACCGGTTCAACCGCCTTTTTGAACGGCTCACTGAACGGTATGTGGGCTGGAGCGCCGTGCTGGTGAAAAAGAGCGCAGTCGTTGTTGTTCTGCTGCTGGTCTTTGGTCTTGCCGCGGGCTTTTTCTCCAGCCGTATCCCGACCAGCTTTCTTCCCGACGAAGACCAGGGCTACGCTTACGTCAACGTACAGCTTCCCAACGGCGCGTCGCTCGAACGCACCACCGCGGTGGTCGAGGATGCCGAGAAGATCATCCGCAATACACCGGGCGTTCAGGATTCAACCTGCTTCGTCGGATTCAGCCTGCTGAGCTTTGTCCGCACCAGTTACAACGCCACATTCTTCGTCACCTTCAAGCCGTGGGATGAGCGCCACACGCGGGATCAGCAATTCCAGACGCTCAAGACTCATCTCAATCGCGAATTCAGCAAGTTGCCCGCGGCCGTTGTCTTTGGGTTCTCCCCGCCCGCGATTCCCGGCGTAGGAACCTCCGGCGGCTTCACCTTCATGCTCGAAGACCGTTCCGACGGCGACGTTCAATTCCTGGCCCGCAATCTCGCCACGTTTCTCGAGGCGGCGCGCAAGCGGCCGGAAATCGGCACCCTGAGCACCACCTTCCTGCCCACCGTTCCCCAGGAATTTGTCAACGTCGATCGCGACAAGGTCTTGAAGCAGGGGGTTGCCCTCAACGACGTGTACCGCACCATCCAGACGTTCATGGGCGGCTATTTCGTCAACTACTTCAATCGCTTTGGCCGCCAATGGCAGGTGTATATCGAGGCGGAAGGCGAAGACCGCGCCAGCGCCGAAAACGTCGGCCAGTTCTACGTGCGCAATAACAAGGGAGAGAACGTTCCTCTCTCCACTCTGACCACCATCGCGCCGCGCCTGGGCCCCGAGTTCACGCTGCGCTTCAACGAATACCGCGCGGCGCAGATCAACGGCAGCGCCGCCCCGGGCTATAGCGCAGATCAGGCCACCGCCGCGCTGGAAGAAGTGTTCAGGCAAACCATGCCGCGCGAAATGGGGTACGACTACTCGGGCATTTCCTTCCAGGAGCAGAAGGCGCGGGAGGGCGTGCCGCCGGCGGCTGTCTTCGGCTTATCGCTCTTGTTTGTCTTTCTCATCCTCGCGGCGTTGTACGAGAGCTGGTCGCTGCCCTTCAGCGTCCTGCTGAGCACGCCGGTTGCGGTATTCGGCGCGTTCTTTGTCCTGTGGCTGCGCCGCACGCTGCTCGGCTTCTTCGCGCCGCCTTACCTGGTGCAAATCGAGAATGACATCTACTCGCAGATCGGGCTGGTCATGCTGATTGGCCTGGCCGCGAAGAATGCGATTCTCATTGTCGAATTCGCCAAGGCGGAATACGAGAAAGGAAGACCGCTGGCCGACGCCGCCCTCGAGGGCGCGCGACTGCGGTTGAGGCCGATCCTGATGACTTCGCTGGCGTTCATCTTCGGGTGTATCCCGCTGTGGACCGCCACCGGCGCCGGCGCGGTAGCGCGGCAGATCATGGGCACTACAGTCATCGGAGGAATGGTGGCCGCCAGCGCCATCGGAATCTTCTTTATTCCCGCCATCTTCTACCTCGTCGAGAAGTGGTCAGGCGCACAAAAAGAAGCGGCGTCATCGCTGCCGGCCAAAGCGGTTCCAGAGATGGGAGACTGATATGAATTCGTTCAAGGACCAACAGAATAACCGGCGAACCGGATCGCGGACCGCCCGCTTCGTGAAGCTTCTTGCCGTTGCGATCCTTGTGGGCTCGCTCGCCGGTTGCATGGTGGGCCCGAATTATCGTCGCCCGGCGGTGCAGATGCCCGCGAACTTTCGCACCCTCGCGCCGGACAGCCAGCCGGACAATCAGGCCCGGGGACAGGCCTCGTCTTACGCGGATCTTCCCTGGTGGGAAGCTTTTCACGATCCCCAGTTGCAGAAGCTCATTCGCACGGCGCTCAAGCAGAATTACGACCTGCAGCTCGCCACCGAGCGCATCGGCGCCGCTCGCGCCGAGCTTGCCGTCACCCGATCCGGCCTCTTTCCCCAGGTGGGAGGCAATGCCGATTTCAATGGCGGCAAGGATACCGGCACGCAATCGAAGTTCAACTTCCTCAACCTGACCGCGGACGCTGCTTTTCAGCTTGATCTGTTCGGCAAGCTGCGCCGGGCAACGGAGGCTTCGCGGGCCGGACTGCTGGCCACCGAGGATGCAAAGCAAACCGTGATCCTCACGTTGGTGAGCGACATCGCACAGGATTACTACACGCTGCTTCAGCTCGATCTGCAGCTTCAGATCACGCAGGAGACAGTGAAAACACAAACCGACTCCATCAAGCTGACCAAACTTCGCCTCGATCACGGTGTCGCCACGAAGCTCGACGTGATGCAGGCCCAGCAGGTGCTTGACACCGCAAACGCCCAGATTCCCGATCTGGAGAGGCAGATTGCGCAGGAGGAAAACGCCATCAGCATTCTCATCGGCGACTACCCTGAATCGGTGCGCCGCGGGTCGCCATTGGTTGAACAAACACTGCCGCCTGAGGTGCCGGCGGGCCTTCCCTCTGCTCTCATCGAGCGCCGGCCCGACATTCGCGAGGCCGAGCAGGTTCTCATCGCCTCAAATGCGGAGATCGGCGTGGCCAAAGCTGTGTTCTTTCCGCAGATCGCCCTGACCGGATCGGGCGGCGGCGCTTTCGGCCGGAGCAGCACCTTCTCAAGCCTCATGGACACGCACCTTGGCGTGTGGTCGTATGGCGCCCAGGTAAGCCAGCCGATCTTTACCGGCGGAGCGCTCCGCGGCAACCTGCACGTTGCGGAATCTGAAAACAGGCAGGCCCTTATCGCCTACAGGCAGACCATCCAGCGTGCCTTGGGAGATGTGTCGGACGCGCTGATCGGCTACCAGAAACGCCACGAGGTGCGCCTGCGCCAGGAGCAGACGGTCGCCGACCTCGAAGAGACAGTGCGTCTCTCCAAGGCCCGCTACCAGGGCGGAACATCCACCTACCTCGAAGTGCTCGATGCACAACGCTCGCTCTATTCAGCCCAGCTCATCCTCGCCGAATCGCGCGGCGATGAATATCGCAGCCTCGTCCAGTTGTACAAGGCGCTCGGAGGCGGCTGGCAGCAGCAGGATGGGCCTGCGCAGGCGATGCAGGCTGCATTCGCATCGGCCGGCGCAGTTTCCCGTGAGCAGCGATAACGCAACTTGCAGAGAGCCTGGCATGGGGACTGGAGCCCGCGCCGATCGGAAGAAGTTCAGGCAGATTCATAGGCGTGAACCCGGTCGCAGATCAGCCTGAGCATCGATTCGAGATCGCCCGAAGCAGTCTTGAAAGACTCGGAATCGATGGTGAGCGGAGCACCGAGCACCACAAGAGGCGCACCATATTCGGGAGTCCGAATGGCTTGTTCGACAGACAGGCCTCCAACCGCCTGAACCGGCACGCCAACCGCCGCAACGATTTCGCGCAGCTGATCGAGCGGGCTGGGCATGGGTTTGCCCGCCGCCGCCAGCCCGCGGCGCTCATCGTAGCCGATGTGATGAATCACAAAATCACATCCGAGATCCTCGAGCCGCTTGGCTGCCGCCACCTTGTCAGCGGCTCCCAGGTTGTCGCCCATCACCTTGAGGCCGAAATCTCTTCCCGCCTGCACGACCATCCTGACGGTCTCGGGGTGGGCGCGCTCCATCACCACGACATGCGTGGCGCCGGCCGAGGCCATCAATTGAGCTTCAAGCCAGCCGCCGTCCATGGTTTTCAGATCCGCTACGATCGGCACTCCGGGGAATTCCGCCCGCAACGCCCGAACCCCGTTCATTCCTTCGGCAATGATCAGGGGCGTCCCGGCTTCGAGCCAGTCGACGCCGCAGCGCATGGCCAGATGCGCCGTGTCGATGGCTTCGGGAATGGACGTTATATCGAGCGAAATCTGGACAATGGTATTCATGGCCTTGCCTGCGGGCCTCCGAAATGGAGTTCGATCTTCGACTTGAGAAAACGCGCCGATTCACGCAGCTCATCCATGCCGTTCACGCCGTCCTCAATGGAAATCCATGACTGGAAGCCGACCGAGCGAAGAACGGTGAAGATCGCGTCGTAATCGTTCAGGCCTTTTCCGATGACGCCGTGCGCCAGCCGGCTGGCGTATCCGGCCGCGTTCTCCTCGCGCCGCAAATCCTCGAGGGTTCCGCTCTTGAGGAAACGATCGCTGGCGTGCATCGTCCTAACGCAATCCTTCACCCGTTCGAGCAGAACCAGCGGCTCTTCTCCGGCGAGGAGCGCATTCGACGGATCGAAGTTGACGCCGAACCAGGGCGAATCGATCTGATCGACGATCTCGGTAAAGACATCCATCTTCTGCGCGAATTCCGGATACTCCCAATAGTTGTCCTTGTAGTGGTTCTCCATGGTCAGCACGATTCCATGCTGCTCGGCGAAAGGCAGCAGGTCCTTGAATACGCGGACCACCTGCGCCACGCCGTCCTTTCGGTCGAGCCCGGGCCGGCGCTGGCCGGAGAGAACGCGGCAATATTGGCCGCCGAAAAATGCGGTCATCTCGATCATTCGCTTTTCCCGTTCAACCTCTGCGTGCAGGAGCGCCGGATCGGGTTGCGTGAAATCGGGCGAGCAGCAAAGCATGGGCATGGCGAGACTGTGTTTCTCGAGCGCGTCTTTCACCTGATGGAGAAAGGCCGGATCGTCGCGGAGAAAGCCGGAATAAAACTCCAGCCCATCGACGCCGAGCGTGCTGGCGAGCTCGATCCATTCGCAGACTGTCATGCTGCGATGGACGCAGAGTTGATCCATGAAGCATTTCGGAAATGCGGCGAGCTTCGGCTTCACGATCAGAATTCCTTGGTGGGATTGCGTCCAATCATCGGATACTGCTCGAGGTCGAGCACGGCGCCGTTCACGAGATGGGCTTCATCGGAGAGAAAGTAAACCGCGGCCGCCGCGATGTCGTCCGGCGAAAGAAGACGGCCCGCGGGCGCGAAAGCCGTAGGCAACCGCGAGGGCCAATCCTCGGGCAATCCTTCACTTTGTTTTAGCGCTCGCTCGTTCGGCGTCAGCGTCCAGCCAACGTTGATTTGATTCACCCGGATGCCCTCGGCGGCATGTGCGTCTGCCAGGTTTCGCGTAAGAGTCATCAACGCGCCTTTGCAGACGGAATAAATGCACATGGAATTCTCGCCGCAGTAGGCATTCATTGAGCCGATGTTCAGAATCCGTCCCCCACCCTGCTTGCGAAAATGCGGAAGCGCAGAACGGATCAGGAAGAACGGCGCTTTCAAATCGATGGCGACGGTCCGGTCGAATGCTTCTTCATCCGTATCCTCGATGCGGCCACGCGTCATCACGGCCGCATTGTTGACCAGCGCATCGAGCCGACCGAAGTGAGCCACGGTCTGTTCGATGATTCTGGCAGGAACCTCCGGGTTCTCCAGGTCGCCGGTCACGTAGGATGAGTTCTCTCCGAGTTGCAAGACGTGAGCCGCGACCGCATCGTCCCGCCTGTCGTGGAACATCACACGCGCGCCTTCCCGGACGAATCGGCGCGCCATGCCTTCGCCGATGCCGGTCGCCGATCCGGTGACGAGGATGATCTTGTCCTTGAGACGCGCGCCCGCCGAGGCCACTGGAAGAGTCATGGCTTCAGAACACCTTTCACGATCTTGCCCGAATGCATGGCTTCAAACGACTCCCGCCATTCGGCCATGGGCGAGACCTGGTTGAGCACCGGCGTAAGGTCGATTTTGCCAGCGGCCAGAAGCGAAAGCACTTCTTCCCAGACCGGCCAGTTGTGCGAGAAGCTGCCCTGAAGAGTCACTGCCTTCTGCACCAGCGGATCCAGCGAGAATCCCAGAGGTTGCGGGCCCCAGCCCACCTTGGTGATTTGTCCCGCGGGACGCACGATTTCCAGGGCAAGTTTGAGAGACGCCGAGACTCCCGCGGCGTCGATCACCAGGTCCATGCCGAGTCCGTCGCCCAGGCCCTTCACCCACGCCGACACATCTTCCCCGTGCGCGCCGAGGACAGTGTCGGCGCCCATCTGCACGGCTACGTCGAGGCGCTTGGCGTCGGCAGGGAGCCCGATGACAAGAAGATGACCCGCTCCCGCCAGCTTCGCCATTGCGGCGCACAACAGTCCGATGGGTCCTGGACCGATAACAGCCACATTATGGCCGAGGCGCATGCGCGAGTTGACGCAGACAGCGTTATAGGCCACGCAGCAGGGTTCGGTCAGCGCGGCCGTTTCCGCAGCCAGCTTCGATGGCACATGATGGAGGCACCGGGCCGGAACCTTTACGAACGAAGCCATCGCGCCGTCGACTCCGTAGCCGAATCCGAGCCTTCCCGGATCGAGGTTGTAGAGTCCCTGACGAATCAGCGCCGAATCCCGCGGAAGCACCGCCGCGGTTTCGCTCACCACGCGATCTCCCTCCTTGAATCCGTAGACGCGAGCGCCCAGTCGTTCCACGACGCCGGCGAATTCGTGGCCCAGAACCACGGGATAGTTCACGCGCCAGCTGTGGGTCCCGTGGTACTGATGCAGATCGCTTCCGCAAACACCCACCGCTTCCACACTCAGAAGGACATCGTCCTCGCCGATTTGCGGCACCGGAATCTCCCGCAGCTCGACCGAGCCTGGATCCTTCGCGTAGTTGACCAATCCGATCATTGATAGCCTCGAAACGTCGCGCATCGCCCAATATACATCTCGCGGGCGCTCGCGTCGTTCTACAATTGCTGTGCCTTTGATCGCAGCTCGTGCATTTCCCCGGCAAGACAAGAGCCATTGTCGATGCGTTGATGAAGCGTCCGGGGTGCACATCGCCCCAGGAAGGATTCCTCCATGAAGAAGACGATTGCAATGGCCGCGGCGATTTGCGCCCTTATGGCGGCTCTGGCTTCGCGAGCCCAGGTGAAGATGACGCGCGATCAGATTCTGTTCTACACCTCGGATTGGAAGGGCGATCGTTTTGCCGACGGGCGGCCCAGGCTGCCGGATGACCTGCTGAAGCGGGCCGTGGATATGACCATTGAAGACGTATGGGAGTATCTGCGCGACCACGGCTACCGTAACCAGTTTGAGGGCGGCTGGGTGGCGCTGCATATCGAGAAGCCGTTCGCCGGCCGCGCGCTTACGGCGCAGTATATGCCCACCCGGCCCGACATGCGAAAGGCCATTCTTGCCGAAGGCAAAGCCGAAAGCCGCATAGGCGACACCAATAGCTGGCCGATCAACGAACTGCAGATTGGCGATGTGTACGTTGCCGACGGATTCGGCAAGATCGTGGAAGGCACGCTGATCGGCTCGAACCTCGGCAACGCCGTGGCCGCGCATACGCACACGGGATTCGTATTCGACGCCGGAATCCGCGATCAGGAAGAGAACCGCGAGATTTCGAACTTCAACGGGTTCTATCGCGGATACGATCCATCAGCCTGGGCCGATATGGAGCTGACCGGGATCAACGTGCCGCTTCGCATCGGAAGAGCCGTGGTGCTGCCCGGCGATCTTGTATTGGCCAAGCCGGAGGGAGTGCTGTTCATTCCCGCGATCCTGGCCGAAGACGCCATCAGCGCGGCGGAGTTTACCGCGCTCACCGACGACTTCAACTTCGAGTTGAATCGTGCGGGCAAAAACGGCGCGCAGTTCGAAGGCGGATGGACGCCGGCGAAGTACGACGCATTCGCCAAGTGGATCGACGCGCATCCCGAAAAGTTGAAGATGCCGCGCAGCGAATTCGATGCGCTGCTGACAAAAGCAAAGCATCCGAAGCCGGAGCGCACGGACCCCGGCGCCCCGGAGCCGTAGTTCGCTGTAACTGGAGATCCCACCACAAAACACACTGTCATCCTGAGCGACGTTTGGCCAGATTTTGGGCCAAACGGAGTCGAAGGATCTGCGGTTGTCCTTCTCTTTAAAACGAAGCATGGCTCTGCAGAATTCAACAGCTACTTCGCTCGACCACCAGCGCCGCCTGCAGCATCGCCTTGGCGTACGCGATGTCGTAAAGATCGCCGGCGTAGCCGCCGCCTCCGGGGTATCCGTGAATCGGCCGACACTTCCGGTCGTAATCGATGGCGCGCGGATGCTCGGGATAGATCTCGCGCGAATACTTCATCCTGACCAGCTCGCGCATCACGGCGAACATGTTCACATCGCCTTCATCGATGAAGCCTTCGTCGTACTTGAGATAGGGCACGGTGACGTGCGGATTGCGATAGTGCATGTGATTGATGCGATCGCGGCTGCCGAAGTAGCGGCACACCTCGACCGGATCTTCGCCCATCTCCATGGTCACGCCGCAATCGAAAGTGATTCCGTTCGCGGGGCTGTCGACGATCCCGATGAGATGCTTCCAGCCGGCGACGGTGGCCATGATCTGCTGCGATCCCCGGCTGAGCGGAAAGGGCGGATCGTTGGGGTGCAGAGCCAGGCGCACGTTCGCCTTTTCGGCGACGGGAACGACGGCCTTGAGGAAATACGTAATGTTGGCCCACATTTCGTCGAGCGGGTGTGCGCCCTCCCGCGGGAGCGGCGGCAGATTCTTCATCCGGTCATAATCGACGCCAGTCAGGCCGGCGCCGCCGCGCCCGGTCTCTTCAAAATAGCCCTCCATGGCGCGGTGCGCGTAGAAGTTGTATTCGACCACAGGCACGCCGACCTGGCCCGCAGCCTGAATCGACTGCCGGATTTTGTCGATCTCCTCGTCGCGCCCCGGCCGGCCATAAATGACGTTGGGAAAGCCGGTGATCATCAGGTTCCCCAGCGTGACGCCGCCGGCCTTGAGTTTGTCCACGATGGGCTGAAGCTGGCTCACCGTCCATGGAATCTTCGGCCCGCCCGACAGCACGTGATAGACACCGATCTGCACCACCCCGCGGATGGCTTCGTCGGTCACGCCGCTGTCCAGATCGATCGCGCAGGCGATCTTCGGTGTCGCGGCGTTCTCCTG
>Ga0335079_10008359_pt1 | contig 11804 bp, 7 predicted proteins | sample Lox_Sample_33_FD_206719 | JGI IMG/M metagenome (GOLD analysis project Ga0335079, IMG submission 206719) | Soil microbial communities from Loxahatchee National Wildlife Refuge, Florida, United States - Lox_Sample_3.3 | ecosystem: Environmental > Terrestrial > Soil > Wetlands | place: USA: Florida... | reverse complement strand
CATCGCCTTGCGCTACCTTGGCTATCTCGAAGAGGAGTATCAAGTGCTCCTGGAAGCTTCGCGAATCCTGGCCACCCTGGCGCCGGAACTCAGCGCCATGGGTGAGTACGAGCGGTTGAAGAGAAGTCTGCGCTTTGTTCTGCTTTGCCGTTACCTGCGGTGGCGGCTGCGGCTGCGACTCCAACCTTGGGGTGTCTTTGGAAGCATCTCCGATATGGCCGGCGATATGACTCTCCGCCTGGAAATGACCTCCGCCAGGCTTGGCGAGCGCGCGTTGATGGCTTCGGACTTCCCTTTATTCCTGGAGAAGGGGCGCCGCGACTCCCACTAACCTGGCCTCGACCGCCGCGCGCAGTTCCTCGACTCGAAGCGGCTCCGGCAGCACAACCACATAAGGTGGCAATTCTGATTGCGGTCCGTGGCCGTCGCTCGCGACGGGGCTCAACCACAGGACGCGCGGCCCAAGGCCATGTTCCTCCTCGGAAGGCGCTGTCCCCTCGTTCCCCGGTTTCCCCTGGAAAACCATCTTCCAGTTGGCTAGAACCAGGTCAAATTCCTGGTCGGCCGCCAATTGCCGCGCTTCCGGAAGAGTTCTTGAGGCGGTGACGGTGTGTTCGTTCTCGCTCAGCACGCGAACGAGGTGCCCCCGAAGGGCCTCGTCTCCCTCGACCACAAGAATCCGTGCGCTCTTCGCGCGTGGGGCTTCCGGCTGGGAAGGCCGCGAGCCGGCTGACTTCCATTGCAAGGGCAGCTCGATGCGGAATTTGGCGCCTCGTTCCGGCTCGTTCTTGACGATAATTCTGCCGCCGTGCTCGGTGATGATCCCGTAGCAGATGCTCAGGCCCAGTCCGGTTCCCTTCCCCACCGGTTTGGTGGTGTAGAAAGGATCGAACACGCGCGAAGGATCCTTTACTCCGGGTCCGCTGTCGGTGAACTCGATGTAGATCTGGGCGGCCTCGACACCAGTCTTGACCCAAAGATCTCCCTCGGCGCTCTTTTCCAGGATGGCGTCCACCGCGTTGTTGACCAGGTTCAGAAACACCTGCTGAAGCTGATGGGGATCGGCAAGGGCCTGGGGCAGGTCCGTCGCCAGGTCGAGATGAAGCCCGATGCGGCTCATGCGCAGGTCATAGTCCCGCAAAGCCAGTGTGTCTTCGAGAATCGCGTTGAGTTGCACGGGAATTCGTTCGGGCTTGTGCTGCCGCGCAAAACTCAACAGGTTCTGTACAATGCGGTGCGCCCTCTGGGCCTGCTTGTACAGCTTCTCACTGTAGCTCAACGCCTGCGTGCCCACTTGTCCGCTCGCGCTCAACAACTGGCTGTAGCCGAGAATCGCCGTGAGCGGATTGTTCAACTCGTGCGCGACTCCGGAAATCAGCTGGCCGACAGCGGCCAGTTTCTCGCTGTGTACGAGTTGTTCCTGTGTGCGGCGCAGATTCTCGTACGCCTGGCGCGTCTCTTCATACAGACGGCTGCGGTCGACCGCGCTGGCCACCTGGCTTCCCACCGCAATCAAAAGACTGATGTCCGCGGCAGAGAATTCCCGGACCGTCCGCGTTCCCACGACAAGTCCGCCGACGATACGCTCCTTGGACCACAGGGTGACAACGTACGCCGATTCCAGCCCTTCTTTCTTCTGGACTTCCCGGACGATCGGCGGCAGCGGCATTCCCTGAACTGAAAGCAGTGTGGCGTGCGCCGAGTGGAGTTGATGAATCAGGTCGCTCGAAACCGTCATCTGTGGAAACCCTTTGGCAAACTCCGAGCGCAATCCCACGGCGGCGACGCGGCGCAGCGTGACACCGTCCCGGTCGAACAAGTAAAGGGACGAGACGTCCAATTCGAAGAGTTCCAGGATCTGCCGCAGGGTGCGGTGCACGGAGTCGTTCAGATCGAGTGTGTAGGAGAGTGTCTCCGCAATCGAGTTCAGAACCACAAGTTCACGGTTCCGGCGGCGAATCTGTTTTTCCGCGCGCCGTCGGTCGCTCACGTCCAGCAGGAACCCTTGATAGGCGGTGACGTTCCCTGTGGCGTCCCGCACGGCCGTGGAAGATTCGCTGACCGTGCATATTTCCCCGTCCTTGCGCCGGATTTCGAACTCGAAGTCGTTCACGGAGCCATGCTCGTTCAGGATTCTGAGCATGCGCTCATGATCACCCGGGCTGGCATACAGCATTTGGCCGATATCGAGGTTCGACAATTCGTCGCGATTCTCGTAGCCGGTGATGCGCATCAGGGCGTCGTTGAAATCGAGGAACCGTCCTTGCGCCGTAGCGATGAATACTCCTTCCTGGACGCTCGCGACCAGCGTGCGGTACTTCTCTTCCGCTTTTTTCCTCTCCGTGATGTCTTTCAGGACATGGATCGTGCCCAGCTTCCGCCCCGCGGGATCGGTGAATTGCGAATTCGATGCCAGAAAAAAACCCGACAGCCATGGATCGGAGGAGTCCCCTTCGCCGGAAATGCCCTCGCAATAGGGGCAAATGGAAAACGGGGCCTGGCGCGGATTGAGCAGGTCGCTTACCGACCGCCCCACCAGCATCACGCTCTTCCGTCCCAACAGGTCGGCCAGGCGCGTATTCGTCCGCAACACGCGGCCATCTTCGTCGTGAACCAGAATTGGATCGCCGATGGAGTCGAACGTGTAGACCCACTGCTGCTGTACGGACTTGATCTGCTCGAAGAGGTTCACGTTCTCGATGGTGGTGCCCAGGAAATTCGCGACGTTGACGAGATAGGTCAGTTCGTCTTCCTGGAATCCCTTGCCGGGCACGGTGGCCACGTTCAGCATCCCCACGGGGCCTTCTTTGCCGCAAAGAGGCACGGTGACGAGCTGCGTGATGCCGCATTCGGCCATGCTCCGCCGGATCTTGATGTCCTTTTCTTCTTCAAACCGGGAAATCCGGTATTCCTGTTTTAGAACTTCTTGCACCCAGACGCCATTTATAGAGAAGCGGTGGTTCTGCTTGAGATAGCTTTCTGGAAAACCTACCGAAGCGCAGATGACAAACTCCGCCGTGTCGCCCTTGCCTTCCAGCAGGCGGATGGTCCCCTGCGTGGCGTTTACGCTGCTTACGATCTGCCGCAGCACCTTCCGTAGCAGTTCCTTAAGCCCGACCGATTGGCTGCTGGAGGCCGTTAGCATCGTAAACTGCTGCATCTTTTCGCTGATTTCCTCCGTGCGCGTGCGGGCGGATTCCAGCAGCAGGACGATCATGCCAATGCCCAGGCTGGCGTTCAGGAAGTGGTCGAATGCGAAGCGGATCAAGCTGATCTCTTCGTGTGTCCATTGCCGCCGGTCCATGTTGTTCAGCCCCAGAAGAGTCAGGGAACCGGCCAGCAATTTGGCTCCGTGTCCGGGCTTGTATTTGGAAGCGCGCCACAAAAACCATCCGGCCGTCAGACAAATCGCGCTTTCAAGTGCGGACGTCTGCCAGCGGGTTTCGGTCCAACCGGGCTCGTGGCTCTCGTAGTAGCTGGAGGTGAGCGCGAGCAGCGCGGTCAGCCAGAGCATGGGCCAATACAGCCGGTGTTGTCCCGTGGTCAGCTGCGTGATGGAGGCGAGGAATAAGGATAGCGCGGCCACGCTGGCTCCCGAAATCACCACGTGAAGGTACGGCCTTTGGTTGTAGAACAGGGCTAGCTCCGAAAAGGAAGACATCGTCAGGCAAACCCAACCCATCAGCCACAAGCGATAGAAGGGAGCGGAGTTGTCTCGCCGCAAGTGAACGAACAAGACCAACAGGGTGAGGCACACGGTCGCCTCAAAGAAAGCGATGCCCTGGAGGCCTTGATTCAACATGGAAGTGGCTCTCCCCTAGTTTCGAGCTGGTTCAGTGATGAGTACCAGAGACACCCTGCCGACGTGGGAAACACCCCCGGCGGCGTTTCTGACTGACGCTAACACGCTATTTTCTGACTAGGCAAGGGTACCTGACTACCGTTGTGCCGTCCCATATAATGCTACTCGGGAGAAAGATCACCGTGGACTCAGATCACATCTTGGTAGTGGATGACGAAGAGGCGATTCGGGAGGTCGTTTCGACCATGCTCGAATCCCGCGGGTACCAGTGCGCCGCCGTGTGCAACGGCCGTGCCGCGCAGGACTACGTGCGCCGGCAGACGCCCGACCTCGTTCTCAGCGACATGATCATGCCGGAGATGGACGGAATTAAACTCCTCGATTGGCTGCGCAATTTTGACCCGGAAATCCCCGTGATCATGGTGACTGCAATCCATGACATCTCCACGGCCCTCGAGGCCATTCGCCGCGGCGCCTACGATTACATTCTCAAGCCCTTTGAGAAGGACCAGCTCTTTCACGGCGTGGGCCGGGCCCTGCAACACCGCCGCCTCGTTGTGGAAAACCGGAATTACCAGCGCACTTTGGAAATGAAGGTCGAAGCTCGCACCGCCGAATTGACCGCCAAACATCTGGAACTGGAACAGTCCTACGACGATACCCTGGAAGCCCTCGGCAGCGCCTTGGACTTGAAGGACGCCGAAACCGAAGGCCATTGCCAGCGCGTCACCGCGTTCACCATTTCGATTGCGAAAGCGGTTCCTGTTCCGGCCCACTACCTGGCCATTCTCGCGCGCGCTGCTTTCTTGCACGACATCGGCAAAATGGCCATCCCGGACTCGATATTGCGCAAGCCGGGCCCGCTCGATGACGACGAAAAGCAGATCATGCGCACGCATTGCGAAATCGGGTACAACGTCCTGACGCGCATTCCCTTTCTCCGGGATGCCGCGGAAATCGTCCTGGCTCACCAGGAATTCTATGATGGCTCGGGATACCCGCGCGCCCTGCGCGGCGAGCAGATCCCCCTTGGAGCGCGAATCTTCTCGATTGCGGATGCCCTGGACGCCATGATCAGCGACCGCCCCTATCGCAAGGCCTTGCCGATGTCGCACGCCTGCGAGGAGATCAGGCGATGCTCGGGGTCGCAGTTCGATCCCAAGATCGTCGAGGTGTTCCTCACGATTCCCCAACAGCATTGGATTGATTTGCGGGAAAACCTGGGCTCGCCGTTCCGCCTGGCCCACCTGAAAAACTTGAAGGCCTAATCCATTCCAAGCAATACCGCGGGCGGCCGCTTACCCGATGTTGGCCGGCGGGCACGCTACCTCTTCAGCCGCGGAACCCCGTCATTCTCAATTGGGCTTCAGCTCCCGCGGGCACCAAAGGGGGACGGCCAGCTTCTCTCTTTTCTATTCTGACCCTGCTTACCCCGTGTTATCTTCGGGTGGAGACACCCATGGCCCTTATACCTATCAAGACTGCTTCAGAGACCGGCTACTGCGATTGCGTTTGCGGCTGCTATGAATTGGCCAGCCAGCGCGACGAAGACACCGGCAAAGGCTACTGCCCCGCCTGCGCGAAGGAGCATTTGGAGCGAAACACGGGAGTCGGCATTCCTCAGCCCGCGCCGGCAAGAGTTGAAGCGAATGTGGCTTCAGACGCAAGAATCAAGCCTCTTCCTCCGTCCGCCGATCCACCTGCCCGTCTTCGTTGAGAGAGTGCCTGTCTGACCTTCATCGGCCAAGATACAACAGCGCCAGCAGGAACAGCCACAAACCATCCATGAAGTGCCAGTAGTAGGATGTGACTTCCGCGGCCACACTCCGAGTAAGCTTCGCCGCGTCAAAATTTCGGCGCGCTACATAGATCAGCGCGCCCACGCCGCCAATCAGGTGTAAGGCGTGCGCGCCCGTGAAAATGTAGAAGAAGCTGCTCGCCGGATTACTCGCGAGATAGATTCCTTGCCCGACGAGCATCCGCCACGCCACAAGCTGGCCCGCCAGGAAAACAACTCCCAGGACCGTTGTCATTAGCCAAAGATTCCGGAAACCGCCTACATCCGCATGTGCCAGCCGCTTCCGCGCCATCTCCAATGTTCCGCTACTCGTCGCCAGCACCGCCGTGTTCAGCCAGAGCAGCCATGGAATATGCACCGGCACCCAGTCCGGGCCTCCTTTGCGCACCAGAAAAGCACTGGCCAAGGCCATAAAGAACATCAGCACGGAAACGATGCCAATCGCGATCCCCGTATAGTAACGGTTGGGCGAGGGCTGCCGCTTCGGCCGGTTCTTTCCCTCGTCGTTTCCCCCGCCGTCTCCACCTGCTGGAGGCACTTTGCCGCCGCCGTCACCGGTCTTTTTCTCGATGATCAGCTCGATATCGTGTGATGTCGTCGTGCCCGGCATGAGTTCTCTTTCCTCGGATTAACGGTTCTTTGTTCCAGCGACTCAGGTGCAAGGTCTTGGGGAACAAAATCGGGCGCAAACTGCGCTCCAAATTCGTACGCTCCACGATAGACAGCCGGCGCTTCGCCCCTGCCAAAGTTGTCCGAGGGCGCCGGCGAGACGATACTCCATTCGAGTGTCGTGGCGCCCCAGGGGTTATTTTCTTCCGCGCCTTTTCTCCGCCGCAAGGTGCCGAAGAAATTCACAACGAACAAAACCTGCGCCGCAACTGTCCAAATCGTCGCCGCAGTGACCACCGTGCGAATCGACGCACCCACCGAAGCCACCGCCGCTCGTTGCGCGTCCGGCAAGAGCGTCGACTGCGTCAGCAGTCCCAGCCAGTGCATGGGCATGAAGATGCAATACACGCCCGCGAACGTCATCCAGAAATGGACCTTGCCCAGCGTCTCGTTCATGCGGCCCCCAAAAAGCTTCGGGAACCAGAAGAACAGCGCCGCCAGAATCGCGAACGTGGCCGCCACGCCCATCACCAGGTGGAAGTGGCCGACGACGAACTCCTCGCTCACGGCGGCGTGCGCCAGGTCGTGCCGCGCCAGGAAAATCCCGGAAAGTCCCCCGGCGACGAACAGCGAGATAAAGCCGATCGCGAACAGCATGGACGTCGTGAACCGGACGTGGCCGTTCCAGAGCGTGCCCACCCAGCTCGCCAGCAGAAATGCCGCGGGGACTCCCAGCGACGAAGCCAAAACGGAAAAGACCAGCGGGGCGTAGGGGTTCATTCCCGTCGCGAACATGTGATAGCCCCACACGCAAAAGCCGATCAGCCCGACGCCGCAGATCGCCAGCACCACCAGGCGCTCCTTCCAGACCGGCTTGCGCGCGAACGTGGCAATCAGGTGCGTCACGATTCCGAAGCACGGCAGCATGGCGACGTACACTTCGGCCTGTGCAAAATACCAGAAGAGCCGCTGCCACAGCACCGGTGAGCTTCCCTCCCGCATTAGATTGTGCGGCTGCTGCGCCAAAAACGCCGCTGCGCTGAAAAAGTTCGAGCCCAGCAGCCGGTCCGAAAGCACGGCTGCCGAACCCGCGAGCAGCACGCTGAAGATCAGCATGCTGAGAATCGCGTTCACGAACCAGGCCCACACCGTTATCGGCAAACGGGGCAGGGTCATCCCCGCGGTCCGTAACTGGATTGTGGTCACGACAAAATTCAACGCGCTGAACAAGGCGGCCAGTGAGAAAATCGCCGCACTGGCAAGCCACATGTCGATGCCCTGGCTGAGCGGCCGGAAGAAAGATGCGGTCATGCCCGCGAGCGACACAACGGTCATCCACAGGGAAACACAGTTCAGCGTCGGAAACGCCATCTCCTCCGCCCCAATCTGGAGCGGCAGGAGAAAGTTGCCGAAACCCAGTTGCGGCGCCGCCGTGAGCACGAAGAAAACCATCAGCGAGCCGTGCAGCAAGCGCATCGCGGCGTAGCGCTCCGCTAGGCTCTCGAATCCCGAAAGAAAAGGAATGGCTGTCGTGGGCCAGGAGGTGTGCACGCGCAGGAGCGCCGAAAGCACCATGCCCACCAGCACGCTGACCAGAGAAAGCCAAAGATAGCGGAGGCCAATGGCCTTGTGACGCGTCGAAAAGAGAAGCGCGATCATGCCCCGGCCCGTTGTCGAGGGCCCCGTGGCCCCGTCGTCGTAAGTGACCATTCTCGAAGCAGTTCCGCTCTTCGCTGCGCCCTGAACCAGCCTCGTATCTTACGCCTTCGCCGCTTAATTGCAAAACCTCGGCCTCGCTTGACACTTTGCGCCGAACGCCTTACGGTGGTGCACCAGAGCGGCCAAAGCACCCTGTCCGCCGGAACTATCGCGGCCATTTTCAATTCAAGGCGAACCGATGACCAAGATCTCGCGCGCTCTCGGCTTCACGATAGGCCTCCTGCTCCTGTCGACCTGTTTGCTTCTGGCGGGCGCGTTGCGCTCCGCGATACCAGAGCAGGTTCCATGGCCGGCAAAAGATTGGCCCAGGGATGCCCCCGCCAAGGTCCGGTTGGATGAAAACATTCTCTCGGCCTTCGCCGACGACCTGGGCAGCGGGAAATACAGCCTGATCGACAGCTTCGACGTGATTCGCTGCGGCAAGCTCGTCTATCATCGCACCTACGCGCACGACTACGGCACAATCTACGGTAAGGAAGCCAAAACGCGCGGGCCCCTGAATGCGCGCCTCACCGGTCCCTACAACTACTTCGATCCGGCCTGGCATCCTTACTACCATGGCTCGCCGTTTCACTCGATGCAGTCCGTCAGTAAAACGGTCACTTCCATCATCCTCGGAATCGCCGTCACCCGCGGCGATTTCAAGGCCGGCCTCGATACGCCGGTGCTTCACTACTTCGACGTCGCCAAAGTGAAGAACGTCGACGAGCGGAAGCAGCGCATGACCCTGCAGGACGTTTTGACCATGTCCACCGGGCTCGATTGGAACGAGGAAAACGTCGCCTACAACGATCCGCGCAGCGATTCCAGCCTCATGGAGGCATCGGACGATTGGGTGCAATACGTGATCGATAAGCCCATGGCGGAGGAGCCGGGCAAGCATTTCAACTACAGCAGTGGCGCCACGGAACTTCTCGCCTACATTTTCAAGAAAGAGACTGGCCAAGATATCGAGGAATACGGCAAGAAATATCTCTTCAAGCCGCTGGTGATCGACTATTTCTGGAAGCGCACGCCGCTTGGTGTGATTGATACCGAAGGTGGCTTGTATCTTCGTGGCGAGGATCTGGCCAAGCTCGGGTACCTCTATCTCCACGACGGCCTTTGGAACGGCAAGCGCATCGTGTCTTCCGACTGGGTAAAGCAATCCGTCACGCCGCGCATCGATGCCGAGTGGGGCATGAAGTACGGCTACAAATGGTGGCTGTTTCCGAGGAAGGACTCCGGTGACTCCGTCTGGATGTGCCTTGGATTCGGTGGCCAGCGCTTGATGGTGTTCCCGCGGGAACAGTTGATTGTCGTCTTCACCGGGTGGCAGATTCTGGGCGACCCTGCCCCAATTCCGGCACTGATCAGCCGGGTCCTTCCCGCGGTGCAGACGCCGACCTGCGGAGACTCCGCGCAATAGGCTGGAGCAGACGAGCATGAACGGCGACAAGTGGGCCAATCCGCAAAAGATGTGGGACGAACGGTTCTCCCAGGAAGCGCCCGTCTATGGCGAGGAACCGAACCACTTTCTGCGCGAACAAGCCTTCCGCCTGAGACCCGCCATGAAGGTCCTTGTGCCCGCGGACGGCTACGGCCGCAACGGCATCTGGCTAGCCAGGCAGGGTTTGCGGGTCCACACCGTTGATTTATCCCTCGTTGGCGTCGAACGCGCCAGTAAATGGGCCGCTTCCTCCGGCTTGCAAATGACCATCGAACAAGCGGATCTCACGAAGTGGTCCTGGCCCGTGAACGCGTACGATGCCGTAGCTTCTCTCTACTTGCATCTGCCGCCGGATGTCCGCCCGCAGGTTCACGCGAATATCTTAAGAGCTACCAAGCCCGGCGGACTGGTGCTTCTGGAAGCGTTCGCCCCCGCGCAATTGCAGCATTCTTCCGGCGGCCCCAAACAAGTGGAGTTGCTTTATACCGCCGCGATGCTGCGCGAGGATTTCTCCGCCGCCGAACCGTTGCTTCTGCTGGAACAAGAGGTCGTCCTCAACGAAGGCCACATGCACAGCGGCCCCGCCGCCGTCGTCCGCGCTGTCTTTCGCAAGTGATTGTGGAGTGCCGCGGCCGGCTGCGCCTGCCGCCTATTGAAATTGTCTCTGAAAGGACGCGAACTGTTCGCGCAGGGTCTCCAGTTCCCTTCTTAGTTCGCACACGTCGGCTTCGAGCTGAATGATTCGCTCCTTGTCTCCCGATGCGGTCGCGGAATCCCCCGTGTGGCCTTCCGCTATCGCCTCGGTGGGAACAGCCGGCGCCCGCTCGCCCGAAAGCAGGTGCATGAAGCGCGACTCCTTTGTGCCCGGCTGCCTCGGCAGCACTTTCACGAACGGTGGCTCCCTCCGCATCAGGAGATTCAGTGCGGAGTGAACTGCGTCGAGGTCCTCGAAGGAGTGCATCCGCTCCGCCCGCGTGCGGAGTTCTCCTGGCGTCTGCGGCCCCCGCAGCATGAGCACGCAAAGCACTGCGATTTCGTGCCGGTGGAAATTGTATAGTTCGTTCAGCCGGTGCTCGAATTTCGGCACTCGCGAATCGCCGTTCGCTGAGCGCACCAGCGCTTGCTCCGTCAGCGACCGCAGCGCGTTGCGCACCGCGCCTTCGTCCAGAGTCATCACCGGCTCGCGGTTCGATTTCTGGTTGCACGCGTTCACCAACGCGTTCACCGAAAGGGGGTAATATTCCGGCGTGGTGCTCTCCTTCTCCACCAGTGCGCCGAGCACCCGCACCTCAACATCCGTAAGTTCCTGCGTCATGCAAAAATCATAGCAGCAGAAATGAGCGAGACGAAATCCGTCCGGTCTAGTTCCTCTTCGCCGGCCGCTCCAGTAGCTCCTTCAAATATTGCTGCCACGCGGCCGCCCAGGTGTGGGTGCCGTGGCCATGCGTCTGCTCCGACGCGGGCAGCAGGACGAACTTGCCGTTCCTCACGCGCTTGATTTCGCGTTCGGCGATGCCCAGCTCCGGCGGATTGATGAAATCGTCGCCGGAGTTGATGTACATGACCTGGGCCTGAATACTTTCGAGCCTGGGAGATGGATTGTAGTTGCGCGACGAGTTCAACGCGTAGAGGATATCGTTCGCGTCAAGCGTTGATGTAATGCGCTTCATCGAGTCTTCCAGATATTTGTCCGCTGCGTCCCGAGTGGGCAGGTCTTCCTGCATGTGCAGCGGCGCGCTGCCGGCGATGATCAGGAAATCCGCGGCGATCTGCAAACCCGCGCGAGGCTGTGTGGTGTACTCGCCGTTCTTCCACTCCGGGTCCTGGCGGATTCCATCCATGATCATCTTCCGCCACATGCGGTTGCGCCCGGCGATCTGCACCGGCTGGCACGCCAGCGGCATGAGTGCATCCATGTAATCCGGATACGTTTCGCCCCACAACCACGAATGCATGCAGCCCATGGAAGTGCCCAGAATCAGCCGCAGGTGATTCACGCCGAGTCCCTTCTGCACCAGTTCGTGCTGCAGCGCGATCATGTCCGCGTATTCGTACTGCGGGAAGCGTGCGTGCAACCCGTCACTCGGCTTGCTCGATTTTCCGTGGCCGATGTTGTCGGGGAGAATGATGAAGTATTTCGTGGCGTCGAGCAGTTGCCCCGGGCCAAACAGTCCGCCCGCAAAGATCGGCCGCAGGAGCCCGTTCCCGGTGCCGCCCGTGCCGTGCAGGATGAGAACCGCGTTCGTCGTGCGCCCGTTGGCATCCGTGACCGATTTTCCGAGCGTGTAGTAGTGCAGCCGAACTTCCGGCATCGTTTCGCCCGACTCAAAATGGAAATCGTGAACGATGTAGTCGCCTTCGCTCGGCGCGGGCCAGTTTTGCGCCGGTTTCATCGGCTGTTGAGCTTGCAAATTTGCGGCGCCCAGCGCAAAAACCATAACCCCTAA
>Ga0335079_10008358_pt1 | contig 11804 bp, 11 predicted proteins | sample Lox_Sample_33_FD_206719 | JGI IMG/M metagenome (GOLD analysis project Ga0335079, IMG submission 206719) | Soil microbial communities from Loxahatchee National Wildlife Refuge, Florida, United States - Lox_Sample_3.3 | ecosystem: Environmental > Terrestrial > Soil > Wetlands | place: USA... | reverse complement strand
ACGCTGCTCGGCTTCACCAGCCTGCAGTTCCTGCGAGTGCGCGCCGCGGCGGGTGACCTCGAGGTGCTCTGCTCCGGCGACACCATCATGAAGCCCGAGGCGCGCAGCACCACGCTGCTGGCGCGCACCTGGATCGACAGCGTGCGGCGCATCAGCGAGCTGCACGCCGCCGCGGAAATGCACTGGCTGCTGCTGGTGTCGGGCTTCCGCACCTACCGCCTGCTGCCGGTGTTCTGGCGGGAGTTCTTCCCGAACTGCACGCAGGCCACACCGGCGGGAGTTCGCGACACTGTCGCCACGCTCGCCGGCACGCTGTTCGGTGCCGGCTACGATGCGCATGCCGGCGTCGTGCGGTTCGACAGCCCGCAGCCGCTGCGTCCGGAGCTCAGCCGCATTCCCGAGAGCCGCCTCGCCGACCCGCACGTGCGCTTCTTTGCGAGCGCCAATCCCGGTCATGCCGAGGGCGACGAGCTGGTGTGCTGGACGCGTCTCACGCACGACAATCTCACCGTCGCCGGCACGCGCATGTGGCACGCGACCGAGCGGGTGCCGCTCGCGCGCACCGTATGAGCCGCGACGCAGCCCCGCAGCGCCACGCGCGGCTGAGCCTCGCGGCGGCCATGCTGAATGCCGCCTGGGTCGGCGCACAGTCGCGCGCCTGGCTCAGCTTTCGTCGGGCACTGCGCCAACCGCAGGCGGTACAGGAGCGCCGGCTCTCTCACTACCTGCGCGCCAACGCCGGCAGCGACTTCGGCAGACGCTACCGCTTCGCTGACATCCGCTCGTGCGCTCAGTTCCAGGAGCGCGTGCCGCTTTCGAGCTACGAGAGCTATGTGGAGGCGATCGGCCGCATGCGCGTCGGGGCGCGCAACGTGCTCACCAGCGCCCGCGTGCGCTGCCTGCAGCCCTCGAGCGGCTCGACACGCGCGGCGAAGCTCATTCCCTACACCGCCGATCTGCAGGCGGAGTTCAGCCGCGCCGTCGGACCGTGGGTGTTCGACCTGGCGCGTACCACGCCGCGCCTCCTCGGCGGGCCGGCCTACTGGTCGATCTCGCCGGCCGCCGCGGCGCGGGAGGACGGCACGAGCACGGGTGCGGGCGCCAGGACGCGGCTCGGCTTCGAATCCGACAGCGCGTACCTCGGCGGGTGGCTGCGGCGGCTCGCCGACGGCACGCTGGTGGCGTGCGAGGATCTCAAGCACGCCGGAGACATCGCGGAGTTCCGCCACCGCACGCTCCTGCGCCTCGTGAGCACGCCCGAGCTGCGGCTGATATCGGTGTGGCACCCGAGCTTCCTCACGCTGCTGCTCGATGTGCTCGCGGCGTCCTGGAGCGAGCTGCTGGCGGATCTGGCGCGCGGCCTGCCAGCGGCGGGGCGACTGCGGCGCGAGCCGCCGCGACCGCGGCGCGCTCGGGAGCTCGCGCAGGCCGATCCGCGCCGGCCGCGATCCATCTGGCCGCGCCTCGCGCTGGTCAGCTGCTGGGGTGACGCGCAGGCCGCGACGCTGCTCGCGCAGCTGCGCGCACGGCTGCCCGGTGTTGCGATCCAGCCGAAGGGCCTCATGGCGACCGAGGCGGTGGTGAGCCTGCCGTTCGCGGGCCAGCACCCGCTCGCGATCCGCTCGCACTTCTTCGAGTTCATCGACGCGGCCGGCAACGCCCGCACCGCCTGGCAGCTCGAGCAGGACGAGAGCTACTCGGTCGTGGTGACGACCGGCGGCGGTCTCTACCGTTACCAGCTTCGCGACCGCATCCGCGTGACGGGGTTTCTGCACGCGACGCCGTGCATCCGCTTCACGGGCAAGGAGGACAGCATCTCGGACCTGCGCGGCGAGAAGCTCAGTGAAGGTCTGGCGGCGAGCATCCTCTCGCGGCTGCTGCCGGCATACGTCCCCGGTGCGCGCTTTGCGCTGCTGGCACCCGAGGCCGAAGGCGCGACACCCGGCTACGTGCTGTTCGTCGAGTGCGAGGCACCGCCGTCGACGCAGCTGTCCGCCGCGCTCGAGAGCGCTCTCGCGGCCAACCCGAACTACGCCTACTGCGTGCAGCTCGGCCAGCTGCGGCCGGCGGCGGTCGAGCGCGTCGCCGCGGGCGCGGCGGAGCGCTACCTCGAGCGGCTGCGGGCCTCCGGGCAGCGGCTCGGCAATATCAAGCCGGCGGCGCTCAGCCCGCTCGTGGGCTGGCGTGCCGTGTTTGCCCGCTAGGGCAGCGGCGCGTAGCGCCGCGGAAAGACGATGCGAAAAGTCGTGCCCGCACCGGGCGCGGTCTCCAGCTCGAGGCTCGCATCGAGCAGCTCGCACAGGCGCTTGACGATCGAGAGACCGATGCCTTCGCCGCGGCCGCTTGGGCGCTGCGGGGGCTGCGACTGCGACCGCAAGGTAGGCGCCGGATCGGCGGGGGCTTCCGCCTCGTGTGCCTCCGCGGTCGCCTCCCGTAGCGCCTGCTCGAGGGGCGCTGCGGCCGACCCACTGTAAAAGCCGGGCCCGGTATCCTGGATGCAGAGCAGCCACTGCTCGAGGCCACCGAGGCTGCGCTCGGACCAGGTCACCTGCACACCGCCGCGACGGGTCACCCCGAGGGCGTTCAATATCAGATTCTGCGCAATACGCTGCACCTTGACGGCATCACCCTCGACCCACAGCGGCTCAGGTCCCTCGGCCTTGAGGAACAGCCCGCGCGCGGCGGCGAGCTGGCGCACGTTGTCGCAGTAGCCACGCAGCAGTGCTGCGGCGTCGAACGGGGCCGCGCTGCGCTGCTCTTCCCCCGCCTCGAGGCGGCCGAGATCGATCAGATCGCCGAGCAGCGTACACAGCGAATCCACCGAGCGCTGCAGCGCCTGTGCGGCCGGGGTCCGCACTGGATCGCCTGCAGCCTGCAGTGCGAGGACGGTCGAGGCGTTGCTGATCACCCCGACGCTGCCGCGCAGGTCATGCGCGGCTTCCCGCCAGGCCTCGGCGCGCTGCCGCTCGAGCCGCTGCAAATGCAGTAACGCCCACTCGAGCTCGCGCACGCGGCTGGCCGCCTCGGTGCGCTGCAGCCGCTCGTAGCTCGCGGCGCTCTCGCACACGCCCTCGCCGCACAACCGCACCAGCGCGCGGCGCGCGATCGGCATGGCAGTGCCCTGCAGCTCGGGGTGGGTGAGTGCATACTCTTCGAGCTCGCTCAGCACCCAGTAGTGCAGATGCCCCCACTCACGGATGGTTTCGCGCTGGTGATAGCCCTGCTGCCAGCGATGCAGGCCGTGCTCTGCGGCGCTGTTCTTCTGATCCTCGAAGGCGACCTCCTTCTCGAGCGGATCCCGCGCCTGCAGCCGTCGCTCGAACGCGGCGAGGAGCTGCGGTATGTGATCGTAGAACTGCGAGCGCGACAGACCCGAAGAGGTGGTGAGCTCAGGATCGCGCTCGACCGAGCGCTGCCAGTTGCGCAGGATCAAGTCGCGGCGCGCCGCAAGATGCCGCGCGAGCGCCGCGAGTGCCTCCTTGATATCCCCCGAATCGCCCATGCCTAAGCCACAGCCGCCACCTGCTCCCGCGGATGAAGCACTATATATCGTAGCGGTCAGCAGCACGCGCCCGTCGGCGGCGCGCGTATAGCGCGCAGGTCAGGCGCGAGCCTCACCGGGGCCGGGTTGTGCCGGGGCCGCGGCGAAGCTCTCAGGCGGCAGCCCGCTCCTTCAGCTCGTGGCGCTCGCCCTCGAGCACGCGCGCCACCGCGTGCACGGTGGCGGCGATGCGCACCGCGCTCTGCACCGCCTCGCGTTCGAGGCCGTGCTGGCGCAGCTGCCGCTCGTGCGCGGCGACGCAGCTGCCACAGCCGTTGATGGCCGAGACTGCGAGCGCGAGCAGCTCGAAGTCCGCCTTGGCGATGCCGGGGTTGCCGATCACGCTCATGCGCAGCCGCGCCGGGAGCCGGGCGTACTCCTCGTCCTCCACCAGGTGCAGGAAGCGGTAGTACACGTTGTTCATCGCCATGATGGCGGCGGCCGCGTGCGCCGCGCTCACGTGAGCGGCGTCGAGGTGTTGTGCCGCGAGCGCCTGCAGCCGTGCGGTGAAGGCCGCGTTGCCCGAGGCGCTGGCGGCGGCGAGCGCCACGGCCCAGATCTGCCGCTCGCTCAGGCCCGGCGCACCCGCCGGGGTGAGCACGGTACCGAGATTGAGCTGCAGGTCGCGCGCATAGCCCGGCAGCGACTCGCGGATGTTCTCGAGGGTATTCATCTTCACGCTGCCTTCAGGGTCTCTTCGCCCTTCTGCCAGTTGCAGGGGCACAGCTCGTCGGTCTGCAGCGCATCGAGCACGCGCAGCACCTCCTCGGGGCTGCGGCCGACGTCGAGATCCGTGACGTACACGAAGCGGATCACGCCGTGCGGGTCGACGATGTAGGTGGCGCGCTGGGCCACTCCGGCCTCGGAATCGATGATGCCGAGCGCACCGGCGAGCTCGCGCTTGATGTCCGCGAGCATCGGGAAGGGCAGCGCCTTGAGCTCCTCCTTCTCGCGCCGCCAGGCGAGATGCACGTACTCGCTGTCGATGCTGACGCCGAGCAGCTGCGCATCGCGGGCGCGGAACTCCTTCTCGAGCTTGCCGAAGGCCGCAATCTCGGTGGGGCAGACGAAGGTGAAGTCCTTCGGCCAGAAGAACACGACCTGCCACTTGCCGGGGAAGCTTTCGTGGGTGAAGGACTGGAAGGCGCTCCTCGCGTCGTTCGACACGACCCCGGTGAGCGCAAACTCAGGGAAACGACGGCCAATACCTATCATGCAGAACTCCTCGAACGTACGGGCGGCGTATTCCGCCTGCGACGTAGGCACATCATCCGGGCGGTGCTGCTATTATTCCAATCGATTGATTTTATGAATCCGATAGACCCTACATATGTGCCACCGCCATGGAACTCAAGCTTAAGGACCTGCGCTACCTGGTGGCGATCGCGGACCAGCGGCATTTCGGTCGCGCCGCGTCCCGCTGCTTCGTCAGCCAGCCGACGCTCTCGGCGCAGCTGAAAAAGCTCGAGCAGGATCTCGGCGTACAGCTCATCGAGCGCGCGCCCAATAACGTGTCGCTGACCCCCGCGGGCGAGGAGATCGTGGCGCGCGCCCGGCACATTCTCGAGGCGAGCGACGAGGTGGTGGCGCTGGCGCGCAGCCATCGCGACCCGCTCGCCGGGCGGCTGCGCCTTGCGCTGCTGCCGACCATCGGACCGTACCTGCTGCCGCGTGTCGCCCCGGCGATCCGCCGCAGCCTGCCGCAGCTGCAGTTGCGGCTGTACGAGTACCAGACCGCACCGATGCTGGAGAAGCTGCACGCCGGCGAGCTCGACGTCGGCATCCTCGCGTTGCCGGTAGAGCTCGACGGGCTCGAGTCCCGCGAGCTGTACCGTGAGGCTTTCCTGGTGGCGCTGCCCGAGCGGCACCGGCTCGCCGCGCACCAGACGCTGCGCCTCGCCGACCTCAAGGGCGAGCCGCTGCTGTTACTCGAGGACGGGCACTGTCTGCGCGATCAGGCGCTCGAGATCTGCAGCCGTGCCGGGGTGCGCGAGCAGCAGGATTTCCGCGCCACGAGCCTCGAGACGCTGCGCCAGATGGTCGCCGCGGGCGCCGGCGTCACGCTGCTGCCGGAGCTCGCCGGCCGCGGCGCTTACCGCAGCGCGCGCGGGGTGGTGCTGCGGCCGTTCGCGCGGCCCGCGCCGCTGCGCCACGTGGGCGCGCTGTGGCGCAAGAGCACCGCGCGGCGTGCGGCGATCGATGCGCTGTGCACCCTGATCGCCGAGCACGCGCGGTGACAGAGGGCACGCCGCCGCGGCCGCTCGCGCTCAGGGCCGGCGACGGGCGCGAACTGGCGGCGTTGCTGCTCGAGGCAGGCGCGGCGCGTGGCGCGCTCGCCGTCAATGGCGCCACCGGCTTTCGCCGCGAGTTCTACCTCAAGTTCGCCGGCTACTGCGCGCAGCGCGGCTATCACGCCCTGGTGTACGACTACCGCGGCATCGGCGCCTCGGCATGCGCCCCGCTCGGCAAGGAGCCGGCGCGCATGAGCGAGTGGGGTCGCCTCGACATGCCCGCGGCGCTCGGGTCGCTCGCACAGCGCTATCCATACCTGCCGCTCTTCACGCTCGGGCACAGCGTCGGCGGACAGCTCATCGGTTGCATGCCGAACCAGTCGCGGGCGCGCGCGCACGTGATGATCGCCGCCTCGACCGGCTACTGGCGCCGCCAGCGCCTGCCGTTTCGCTACCAGGCGCTCATCTTCTGGAAGGTCTACGGGCCGCTGATGCTGCACCGGCGCGGCTACGTGCCGCGCGGCATGGTATGGACCGGCGAGTCACTGCCCGCGGGCGTATTCTTGCAGTGGCGCGATTGGTGCCTGAGTCCCGCGCCCTTCGGCGCGACGCTCGATGCCGACTTGCACGACGACGGCTTCGCCGCGGTGCGCGCGCCGCTACTCGCCTGGGGCTTCGGCGACGATCCCATCGCGACGCCAGCGGCCGTCGAGGCGCTGCTCGGCTCCTACCGGAACGCGCGCATCGAGCGGCGCTGGACCAGCCCGGCCGAGGCCGGCGTGCGCAGCATCGGTCACCACGGGTTCTTCGCCGAGCGTCACCGCGATTCGCTGTGGCGCGGTGCGCTCGATTGGATCGACGCGCGCTGCACCTGAGCGGGCGGCGGACGTGGAGGCCCGCGCGCTGTCATCATGGTCGGTCGCATGCAGGCACGTCTGGCATAATCGCCGCCGAGCGCCCGCTCCGGTGCACGGATCCCACGCTTGAAACAGCCCGCCGCGCTTCCTGCCGTCTGCCTCGCGATGCTCGGCTGCGCCCTCGCGCGCGCCGCAGCGCCCGCGCTTTCCGCGCAGGACGCGTGGGTTCGCGTCACGCCGGGGAGCGACGTGGCGGCCGCTTACCTGACGCTGCACAACGCGGGCAGCGCGCCAGTAGTGGTGTTGGGCGTACGCTCGCCGAACGCGGCTGAGGCGATGATTCACGAGACCACGCTCGCCAACGGGCAGTCCATCATGCGCCCGCATGAGCGGCTGCGCGTCGCGGGCGGCGCCACGGTGCACCTCGCACCGGGCGGGCTGCACATCATGCTGCACATGCTGAAGCACCCGCTGCTGCCGGGGGACACGGTGCGGCTGGTGCTGCTGCTCGAGGGCGGCGGGACGCTCGAGGTCACCGCGCGCGTACGGCCGCTCGGCGCCGAGTGAGCCACATGCCGCGCCGCACCCGCTCGCGACGCTCCCACGCGTGATCTCAGGCAAGCCACCCCTCGATCACGTCACGCCCTACGACCGTTTCGCGTGGAGCGACACGCAAATCGAGCGGTGGCTGGCGCGCGGCGAGCAGCGCCGTGAGCTCAGTGCCTACTTCGGCGCCGCAGAGCACCGCGCGCTCGCGGCGCTCGCGCGCCGGGCGCACGCCGCGCGGGCGGCCGACGCGCAACGTACCGTGCTCATCGTGCCGGGCATCATGGGATCGCAGCTCGGGCTGCGGCGCGCTGCGCCGCTACCCGACGACATCGTGTGGCTCGATCCGATCGACATCCAGCTCGGCCGGCTCGCGCTGCTGCGCATGCCGGGGACGGCGGCCGTCGTGCCGCTCGGCGTGGTGCTCTACTCGTACCTGCGGCTGAAGCTCTATCTGCGTGCAAAAGGCCTCGCGGTGGAGTTCCACGATTACGACTGGCGGCTGCCGGTGCTCGAGTCCGGTCGTCTGCTCGCCGAGCGGCTACGTGCAGCCAGGCCCGCGCGCGTTGCGATCGTGGCGCACAGCATGGGAGGACTCGTGAGCCGCGCGGCGCTGGCACTCCCTGACACGGACCACGTCGAGCGCGTGGTGCTGCTCGGTACGCCGAACACCGGCTCGTTCGCCGCGGTGCAGGCGGTGCGCGGCTCGTACGCCGTGGTGCGCAAGGTGGCACGTCTCGCGCTGCGCACCTCCGCCGAGTCGCTCGCCGCGGAAACCTTCAACACCTTCCCGAGCATCTACGACCTGCTGCCTTCGGGGGACAGCGCCCCGCGCAGCGACCTGTTCGACGCCCGCTGCTGGCCGGTGGCGGGCCCGCAGCCGCGGCCGGCCCTGCTCGAGGCGGCGCGCGCGACCCGGGCGCAGCTCGCAGCGGCCGACGAGCGCTTCGCGGTCATCGCCGGCGTGGGCGAGGAGACGGTCACCGCGGCCGCGCGTCGCGACGAGGAGTTCCTCTATACCCTGACGCGCCACGGTGATGGCACGGTGCCGGTCGCGAGCGCCGAGCTTGCGGGCGCACGCTGCGCCTATGCCCGTGTGGCGCACAGTGACCTGACTCGCGACCCGCAGGTGGCGGCGGCGGTCGTCGACCTCGTCACGCGCGGCACGACCGCGCGGCTGCCGGCGCGCTGGGTTAGCCGCAGCCGGGCGCGCGCCGCGGTGAGCGATCGCGAGCTGCGTCGCACTCACGTGACGAAGGTGGACTGGGCGGCACTAACATCCGAGGAGCGCCGCCTGTTCCTCGAGAATCTGAACGAGCCACCGCGATTTCACCTGCGTGTGCCGGCGCTTCGGGCCAAGGCACGGGCGCGCGGCAGCAACGCGGTCAGGCGAAGGCGCGGGCGATAGCCTCGCGCTGCCACGCATCCGGCAGGCGGCCGCGGCCGCCGCCGAGATTGTCCGTGAGATGCGCGGCGCTGCCGGTCGCGGGGATGATGCAGCTCACCGCCGGATGCGCCGCGATGAACTTCAGCGCAAGCTGACCCCAGCTCGAGGCATCGAGCTCCGCGGCCCACGCGGGCAGCGAGCGGCCGCGCACCGCCTGGAAGAGTGCGCCGTCCTCGAACGGCCGGTTTACCAGCACCGCCACGCCGCGCTCGGCGGCGAGCGGCAGCAGCCACTGCTCGGCGGCACGTGTGACCGGCGAGTAGTTGAACTGCACGAAGTCGAGCCGCTCGCGCTCGAGCACGCGCGCAAGCTCCGCGTGGGCGTTCACCGTGTAGTGCGTGACGCCGATATAGCGCACCCGGCCGGCGTCCTTCCACGCGTACAGCGTCTGCAGCTGCGCATCGAGATCGAGCAGGTTGTGCACCTGGATCAGATCGAGGCGCGCACTGCGCAGCAGCTGCCCCGAGCGCGTCATCTGCTCGACGCCGGCGTGCTCGCCGCGTGTCCACACCTTGGTGGCGAGAAAGGCGTGCTGGTGCATCTCGGGGGTCAGCAGCTCGCCGAGCACGTGCTCGGCGCTCGAATACATCGGCGAGGTGTCGATGAGGCGGCCGCCACCGGCGAAGAATGCCGCGAGCACCTGCCGCAGCGGCGCGCGCTCGGCGGGGCTGTCGCCGACCTCGAAGGGCCCGGAGGTACCGAGACCGATCACCGGGATCTCCTCGCCGCTCGAGGGGATGCGGCGCCGGATCAAGCCGGCAGGCTCTGGGTGGGCACGTGAGGCCAGCGAGGCGGCAGCCATGACCTGAACTCCTCTGGCGAGCAGCTCGCGCCGTTTCATGCGTCCTGTGCGATCCAGCGTCGCACGCTGCAGGCGACGCCGTGACGGCGCAGCCGCGCCTTCCAGCTTTCCTGCTCGGCGATCGATGCCACCGAGAAGGCATGGTGACGCGTGTCGCGCGGCAGATCGTCCGCCGGCGGCCGGCGCGCGCCGCGTAAAGCGCACAGCGCCAGTAGCTGACCGCCGCCGGTAGCGAAGAACATCATGAGCCAGGGCTTGCCGCCCCAGTCATCCCCGCTGAGTGCGTCCACCAGCGGCAGTTGCAGCACTTCGCTGTAGAAGCGAAAAGTCTGGTCCGCGTCGAACACCGGCAACGCGAGGTGATCGAGGCGCAGGGCAGCAGCAGACATGTGATCGTCCCGCAAGGGCGGCCTGGGGGCTTTTGATATTGGCACGCGCCGGGCGCAGGTGTCAGCGGCGTAACGAATGCCGCGGCCGCGCAGGCAGGCCGCGCCGTGTGCCTCAGACGAGCGCTGCGTCGGTCTCGATGACGCTCGCCGCGCCGGCCTCGACGGTGCGTGCGAGTGCGCCCGCAATCGGCAGCACCTGCGCGGCGTAGAACGCCGCGGTGCGCAGCTTGGCGGCGTAGAACTCGCGCTCGGCGCCCGCGCGGCCGCCCACGGCGATCGCCGCCGATCTCGCGAGCAGCCAGCCGCCGATCACGTAGCCGCACAGCCTGAGGTACGGCACCGATACCGCAAGCGCCGCTTCCGGACGAGTGGCGAGCACTGCGAGCAGCGAGCGTGTGGCGCCCCCGAGCGCGGCGACTCCGTCGAGCGCCGCCTGGCGCACCGCCGCGACCACGGGATCGGTGCCGGTGAGGGCGCGCAGCCCGCCCTCCATGTCGGCGAGCAGCGCGCTCATCGCCGCGCCGCGGTCCTTAGCCAGCTTGCGGCCGATCAGATCGTTCGACTGGATGCCGGTGGTGCCCTCGTAGATGGTGGTTATGCGCACGTCGCGCAGGTACTGCGCCGCACCCGTCTCCTCGATGAACCCCATGCCGCCGTGCACCTGCACGCCGATGCCGGCGACTTCGTTGCCGATCTCGGTGCACCAGCCTTTGACGATGGGGGTCAGCAGCTCCCCGCGGACGCGCGCCGCGGCGCGCAGCTGCGGGTCGCTGGCGTAATCGGCGAGGTCGAACTGGAACGCGGCGAACAGCGTCAGGGCGCGCGCGGCCTCGGTCTGCGACTTCATCATGAGGAGCATCCGCTTCACGTCCGGATGGTTGATGATCGGCACGGGACCGTGCGGCTGCGGCACCGGCGGCCTGCCCTGCACGCGGGTACGTGCCCAGTCCGCCGCGCGCTGGAAGGCACGCTCACCCACGGCGTAACCCTCGCTCCCCACCGCGAGCCGTGCGCTGTTCATCATGATGAACATGTATTCGAGGCCACGACCCGGCTCGCCGACGAGATGGGCGACGGCGCCCTCGTGCTCGCCGAAAGCGAGCACGCAGGTGGGGCTTGCGTGGATACCGAGCTTGTGTTCGATAGACAGGCAGCGGACCTCGTTGCGCGCGCCGAGCGAGCCGTCGGCGTTCACCAGCACCTTCGGCACGATGAACAGCGAGATGCCCTTGACACCGGGAGGCGCGCCCTCGATGCGCCCGAGGACCATGTGGATGGTGTTGGGGGTCAGATCGTGATCGCCCCAGGTGATGAAGATCTTCTGGCCGAACAGGCGGTAATGATCGCCCTCGGGCACGGCGCGCGTTCGCACCTGACCGAGGTCCGAGCCCGCCTGCGGCTCGGTGAGCACCATGGTGCCGGTCCACTCGCCGCGCGACATCTTCGGCAGGTAGGCGTGCTGCTGTGCCTCGCTGCCGCACAGCTCGAGTGCGTGGACCGCGCCATGCGTCAGCATCGGGCCGAGCTTGAAGGCGAGGTTGGAGGAGCCCCAGAACTCTCCCACCGCGCTCACCAGTACCCGCGGCGCGCGCTGACCGCCGAACTGCGGCAGCCCGCCGAGCGCTGGCCAGCCGCCCTCGACGAACTTCCGGTACGCCTCGCGGAAACCGGGTGCGGTGACCACGCCTTCGGGGGTCCAGCGCGCTCCGTGCGTATCGCCCGGACGGTTGAGGGGGTCGAGCACCGTTTCAGCGAAGCGCGCCGCCTCCGCGAGCACCGACTGCGCGAGCTCATCCGAATAATCGGCGAGCTCGGGGGCGGCGGCGAGGCTGCTGGCGTCGAGCAGCTCCTCGAGAACGAAACGCACGTCACGCACTGGCGCACGGTACATGGTCGGACCTCTTTCGCTTCGTGACGGTGTCGGCGCGCTCGGCTAGTGCGGCGCCCTCGCCTCCTGCACGCGCGCGTGCGCCGGGGCGTTGCGGCTCGGG
>Ga0335079_10008357_pt1 | contig 11805 bp, 7 predicted proteins | sample Lox_Sample_33_FD_206719 | JGI IMG/M metagenome (GOLD analysis project Ga0335079, IMG submission 206719) | Soil microbial communities from Loxahatchee National Wildlife Refuge, Florida, United States - Lox_Sample_3.3 | ecosystem: Environmental > Terrestrial > Soil > Wetlands | place: USA: Florida... | reverse complement strand
TGACCGTCACCTCGCCAGGATGGCCGAAGGAGGCAACCGCGCGCTCAAACCGGCGCTTGCCGATGTAACACCACGGGCACACGACGTCAGACCAGATCTCGACATTCATGGCAGTAGCAACCGTCGCGACCATGGCATGATTCCACCGCATACGGCACCCGGGGAACGCGTCCAACCCAGGTGCACGGAAGGCATACAGAACGACCTGACCTGCGCGCGTCCACTGGTGATCACGCAAGAGACGGCAGCCGCGCCGAACGGCGGCAGTGCGCTACATCCAATCGCAGGGCCGATCACACAGCGTGGACGGCAGCACTGGGTCGCCGAGTTCCTGCCGATTTGGGGTGGTCTGTCGCTGCGTCGATCAGGCGAGCGGCTGCGCGCAGAACTCCCTGCTCTGGCATACCCGCGACCGTCGCGAACGTACCGGATGGCGCTTTTACGGGACGATGTAGCCTGGGCCTTCGTGGCGGTGAATGCGGAGCAGGCCGAGGACTGGAACGGAGCCAGCGGGCGGGAGTTCACCGAGCAGCATGAGCGGCATGAGCGGGTGCTGGGCCGGATGAGGGCGCGGTCGCTGGCCGCCGCGGCGATCCAGGACGGGGAGTACCTTCTCGACGTCGGGCGCGGCTGTGGTGAGACGGCTATCCTGGCGGCGCGCGCTGCCTTCTCCGGGACTGATGCGCAAGCTAGGCGCGACCATCGCGCTTCAGCTGATCGCCTGGATTACGGGCGGGGACCAAGAACCGTCGAGTACCTGCGGCGTGGGGCCGTACACGCGAAGCACCAGGCTGAACGCACCTTCGGGCGCCGGGAGCCAGTTCACGTCCGTCTCACCGGGACGGCCGGCCGACACGACGATAGTGAGTGAGCCGTCGGCACCTCGCATGAGGCCAGGTGTATTATCGCCGATTGAGTAGCGGCCGATCGGGTTGGCCACAAAGAACCCTGCGGCGTTATAGAGCGTGATCGACCAGAAGCCGCCGGATCCATGAGGCGGAAGGTCGCCGGCCGGGAACCGGATCTCGTAGCTGCGGGTTCCCGCCAGCGCAGTCGTGGCCGTCCCTGACCGGGCGCGGCTGGCACTGAAGTAGACGGCCTGGGCCGGGACCTGCGTACCGAGCGTCTCCTCCGCCAGGCGGGCGCGGTCCAGGTAGTCGGTCCCATACGATCCCACCACGGCACCCCGGGCATATCCGGTCCAGATCGTGGCGGAGCCTGCACCGGCCGTTCCGGCCAGAAGGCTGGCCCCGAGCCTCAGAGCCCTGAGGTATCCGGCCGCGCTACCCGAACTGGCAGCTCCGGGCGTTCGCCCCGGGCCGATGCCGGCCGCAGCCATGGCCCGGACGACCGGGCCGTCGGCCGCCGCGGGCGGATCGGCAGCCATGTCTTTCTCGAGATCGGCCAGGAACCCGAGCGACGCCGATGACGGCAGGGCCGGCGCCGGACAGGCCAGAGTGCTCGGCCCGCCGGCCGTCCCCGAGCCGTGGCCGGACAGAGCACTGAGCGAGTACCGTGCTTCCAGCTCCACCGCCGCAAACAGGTCAGCCGGCCCCTTCACCTGGGTCCGTCCGAGCAGCCACGCATCTGGCATGGGGACATCGACGCGGACAGCACCTTCCGGGATGGTGCCGTGCCAGCCGGGACCGACGAAAGCATAGGTGCCACCATGGCCGCCGCCGGTCAGCACGCCTATGTCAGCGATCGTGTTGGTGTACATGTCGAGCAGCTGGAAATCGACGTAGCGTCCGCTGACCGGGGGAATGCTGAAAAGCTGAGGTCCGGCGCGCAGGTCGAGAAATGCAGTCGAGTAGAGCGTGTCGTCGTTCGGGTAGGCCACCGAGGTCGAGTTGGGACCAGCCAGGGTTGTCGCGTTGTCCAGGACGTTTACTCTCAATAGGCAGGCCAGTTGATCCCGCAGATTGCTCACGCTCACCAGAGGCAGGCCCCAGACCTCGGCATCGACGGTACCCGCGCACAACCTGATGTCGGACACCCCTGCCCTCCGGCATGCAGCGCTCGCCGCGTCCAGCAGCGCAGGGTGGGCACTGACCGGACCCGGCGGCTCGATGAACTTTGCCGCGGGAACCGGCGTCACAGCCGTCGAAGTCCCGCGGCTTGCCGTCTTAGACAGTCCCGAAGTGCATCCCGCCAAGACAAGGGACACGACAACAAGGATGGCGCCGATGCGGAAACAGCGCGACGTCCCCTGTCCGCAACCGCCCAGATGACCTGCCGGCATCGCGCGTTCGCGGGAAGTCCCAGGCCAGCATCGCAGCACCGCCCGGGAATCGCCTCGCCGCCTCTGACTCCGCTTCACGACCCATCGCCCCGCTTGGGCCGGCGACCGCCCTGCCGGGCAGGCCGCAAGGCGCGCTCGGCGAGGGCAGGGGCGATACCCGCTCCGGTGACCTCGACGGTCTTATGCCTAGCGGGCGCGGCGCATGCCCCGGCGAGCAGGATGCTGGCCCCGGCGACGACGCCGTCCGTCACCGCAAGGCCCCGGAGCGTGCCGCCATCAGTGCCCAGCTTCGCCGCCTCCTGCGATCCGGCGCTGAAGATAAACAGCGTAGTCGACTCCGGGCGCCACCAGGAAGAACGAAGATGTCCATCGCGCAGTGCCAAGGGAGTTCGCTGAAGGATGTGAAGGTACCATCTCAGAGGGTGAGCGGATCCTCTCCGTGACCAACGCGGCCGCCTCCTCCGCTTTCCACCGTACTGAACCAAGCAGCCTTCGATCTCCCGCTTGGAGCCAGGCCAATACGTCAGAGCCTGGCGGGGCACCACGCATAATATCCGTACGGGTGCGGCTCGGACGGCATGTCGGCTGACTGTGGTTTGCCGACAGAACGGCGGTTCGCGTGCGTCCTGGCGTCGCCGTGCGTGACCGCCACATGGTGGGAGCAGCTCCGCCCCGCGGCCGTTACCACCAGACGGAGCTGCCCCAGCGCATATGCCGCTACCGGGCGGCGCCCGCGACATAGGCGGCGACAATGTAGGTGGCGTGCCGGTCCAGGCTGCCGCGGGCCCTGTCGTAGCGCATCGTGGTGCGCGGATCAGCATGCGAGGCGGCCTCTTGCACGTCACGCAGCGGGACCCCGGCGTCCAGCGCGGCCGTGATGAACGCATGTCTGAGCGTGTGGGGCGTGACGGCCTTGGTGATCCCGGCGCGCCGCGCGACCTTGCGGACTACCCGTCCGGCGCCGTGCCGGTCCAGCCGCCGCCCGTCCGCGGCCAGGAACACCGGCCCCTCGGTGCGCTCGGCCATGGCCAGGTCGATCGCCCGGGCGGTGCGCGGCGCCAGCGGGATGGTGACGATCTTGCCGCCCTTGCGGGTGATCGTCAGCGTCCGATGCCCGCGTTCCACGCCCAGGTGCTCGATGTCGGCGCCGGTGGCCTCGGAGACCCGCAGCCCGTTCAGCGCGAGCAAAGAGATCAGCGCATGCTCGGCCGGCGGCCCGAGCCCGGCGGCGACCAGCAGCGCGCCGAGCTCATTACGGTCCAGCGCGATGGCGTGGGACTCATAGTCCACCCGCGGGCGGCGGACGTGCGCGGCGGGTGAGTGTTCGAGGAGTTCCTCTTCAACGGCGTACTTGTAGAACCCGGCGATGGTGCACAGCTGACGGGTGACTGTGGCGCGGGCCCGGCCCCCGGCCTCCAGCTCACGGGCGAAGGATTCGATGTCGGCGCGGCGGACGGCGAACAGGTTCAGGGAGCGGGCGCGGCACCAGGTGGCGAATTGGCGAAGGTCCAGGGCGTAGGCGTCGCGGGTCAGGCCGCGGTATCCGGCCAGGTACCCGGCGAGCGCGAGCCGTTCGGGGTCGGTGAAGGCGGGCTGGATCGTGGCGAGTGCGGTGGATGGGGCAGCAGTGGTCATCGGGCACCTCCCGGCCGGGCTGAGACCCGGAAGGGCTGGGCCAGCTGCGGGTCCCAGCGATTGAGCGGAAACTCACCGTAAGCCGTCTGGCCTAGTTACGCTATGCCACCGATGAGCGCGCGCCGGGAGCACGTCAAGCCTCCATGAAATGCTCCGGATCGCCGATTCCGCGCGCAAGATGACCAGTTAACCGACGCACACAGGCGTTCACAGATCACCCAGTTCGGCGTGCCGCGGTTACCCGGTGGCAGAACGCTTCGGATGACACGATCATTCATGCTTTGGAGCTGCACAGGGAGCGGTCTACAAGACCGTGAGCTTCTGACCAAAGGACGTTCGGAGGCGCGGATGCGCTCTGATGCCCGAGCCACATCACGCAAGCTCGCATTGTCAACGTGGCTGATTTGACGCGGAGGCCGATGTGCGCAACCAGGCCGCAGTCTGCCGGCCGGACCAACTCCCCGCTGACAGTGCGCCTGCCGTGCACGGCTACCCGTAGACCTTCATGGTCCGGGAGACCCCTACCTAAGGGGCTCGGCCGGGAGTCACTCCGGCCACTCCACTGCTTTCGCTTCACGCGCCGTCTTAATCGATGAAACACCGCAGAAGGATTGTCTCGGCACCCTGTCCTCAGGGACTCTCACCGCCCTCGCCCAGTGCGCGCAGGTCAGCGGCGAGGATGTTCACCGCGTCGAACGCGTCCGTGAACTGCCCGGCCCGGTCGCGGACCAGGAACCGGAACTGAGCGGCGCTCCCGAGGTCCAACAACAGGTTTCGGACCTGCCGTACGGTCCACGCGCCGTCCGGATGTGCGGTCACGCCCGGGACCTGGGCGTAGCCGGCGCGATCGAGGACGGCTTGTTCACCGCCGGGCAGGCCGAGCTGCTCGACCGCGCGCTGACCGGCGCCGGGGTCGACCACACCGTCGAGTTCTACCCGGCCCATCACGGGTTCGCGGTGCCCGACAACAACACCTATGACAGCGACGCCGCGGCCCGTCACCGGTCGGCGCTCCAGCACCTGTACCAGGCCCGCTTGCACAAATGAGTGCGTAGCGGCTCAGGGGGCTCAGGCGCACTTCGGCGGCTTGCGGATGATCGGGGACTTTCGTCCCTACCTGCGATCGTGGCACTGTGATGAGTGGACGTAGAATTGCAAAGCAAGGCCGTTGAGCCGGAGCGTTATGCGAAACCCCACCGCTCCGAGTCGCTGACCTGCGACGACGCGTCCCGAGAACGGAGTTTTGCATGATCCTCCCAGTATGCGGCAATTTGGAGTGGTATGTCATACGCCGCGCCCTAACAACCCTGGGATATAGCCGTGCGGAATCAACCCAGCCGAGCACCGGCCGCATCGTTGCGACTGCGGGTGTTCCTGGCCTCACCTGGTGATGTCGTCGACGAGCGCACCCTCGCACGGAAGGTGCTCGAACAAATACGCTCCGATCCGCATATTCGCGACCAGATCGACCTGCGAGAGGTGTCCTGGGACAAACCCGGTTCCGGTACACCGATGCTGGCGACGATGACACCTCAGGAAGCGATTGCCAGCAGACTGCCGACACCGTCCGAGTGCGACATTGTAGTGGTGATCTTCTGGACGCGAATGGGTACACCGCTGCCGACAGACCTGACCAAGCCCGCCGCATTGCGGTATCTTTCCGACACGGAATTCGATGCGTTGGATGCTCGTTATCTTTCCGGCACGGAATGGGAATACTTCGATGCCTTGCAGGCCGCGGAGACTAACGGCAAGCCCAAGGTGCTCGTGTACCATCGAATCGGCCCGCAGAAGCTAGATCAGGATGACCCAGAATTTGATGAGAAACGCCAGCAATGGAAGCTCGTCAAGGCATTCTTCGAGTCCTTCCGCGCGGCCGACGGCTCGCTGCTCCGGGGCTATAAAGAATATGATACGCCCACAAAATTCGAAGAAGATCTCGGCTACGATCTGCGGGAACTCATCAATGAACTCATAGACACTCACGAGTTCGGCCCCGCTGCTACGTCAGTGACACCAGCAGCGATTGAGCGGTCGCTATGGGAAGGTTCTCCGTTTCCCGGCCTGCGGTCCTTCACGGACCAGGACGCTCAGGTCTTCTTCGGCCGCGGCCGGGAGGTCGACAGACTGGTTCAGATACTCGCCGATTCCGCAAGCCGTTTCATTGGGGTGATCGGTGCTTCCGGCTCGGGCAAGTCATCCCTGGTGTGGGCAGGCCTCATCCCGCGCCTTTTCGGGCAGCCGGCCCCCGGCGGTAGCTATAAGTCCCGCATTGGCGCCCTCCCCGGCAGTCAGGATTGGCTGTGGGCACGGTGCACGCCCGGTGAAGTGGGCGATAACCCCTTCATAGCGCTGGCCGTAGCGTTCAAGGACATCCTGCAGCGGCATGGTCAAGCCCCGCGGGAGCTGGCGGAGAAACTCGAAGCAAATCCAGCGACACTGACCGAATTGCGTGACCTGGCGCTGGCCGATAAGCCCGCCTGGGCTGAGCTCCTGCTGTTCCTCGATCAGTTCGAAGAACTATTCACCCTGGTAGCACCGCGCTATGTCGACTCTTTCATCGAACTGCTTGACCGAGCAAGGCAGGACACGCGCATCCGGGTAGTAGTCACCCTGCGGGCGGACTTCTACCAGCAATGCATAGAAAAGACCCCGCTCGCGGAATTGTTCCGTGCGGGCACCTATCCGCTGGCACTACCCGGCCCGGACAGCCTCCATGAGATGATAACCCGCCCCGCCGAGCGAGCCGGCCTGGCCTTCGGGGAAAAGCTGGTAGACGAGCTACTGCGGGATACGATCGCAGAGCCGGGCGCCCTCCCGCTGCTAGCGTTCGCGCTAGCGGAGTTGTACCAGGCACGGGACGAGCCGACGGGGACATTGACATATGCAGCGTACCAGAGCTTCGGAGGTCTCCACGGGGCTGTCGCCGAGCGCGCCGAAGCAACATACAACGGGCTCGATAAGGAGGCCCAGGCGACAGCTCAACGAGCCTTTACGGAATTCACGCAGGTGGACGAGAGAGGGGTGGTCACCGGGCGGCGTACTTCCCTGGACCGCTTTGCCGGGAACGCGGCGACGCTGCGCCTCATCGGTGCCTTCATACGTAACCGCCTGCTCGTTATGGAGCAGGGCGAAGGCGACCAGGCCGTGGTCGAGGTCGCGCACGAAGCGCTGCTCAAGAGCTGGCCCAGGTTGCAGGCATGGGTCGAATCCACGCGGGATGACAGGCGCCTGCTAGCGGAGATGCGGCTGGCCGCCCAGCAATGGGCCGCCAAGGACCGGCAGCGTGCCTACTTGTGGACGAATGGCCGCGCCAGCGAGATGATCAAGATGCTAGACAGGCTGAGGCCGCGGCTGAGCGCGACGGAGCAAGCCTTTGCCCGGCCTGAGGCCGAGCATCTGCTCGACGAGCTCGATGAGCCGCGGACCGCACATGACCGGCGCGCCCAGATCGGAGACCGCCTCGCGGTACTCGGCGATCCGCGGCCGGGCGTGGGCTTGCGCCCCGACGGCATGCCTGACCTGGACTGGTGTCCCGTAACGGGCCGCGGGCGGACGGGATCCTTCCATGTCGGGCGTTATCCAGTGACCTATGCCCAGTACCGGGCGTTCCTCGAGGCGCCTGACGGCTTTCGCAAGGTGCGGTGGTGGGAAGGGCTCGCAGCTAGCGAGCGTCAGCGCGCTGCGCCAGGCACCCAGAGCCGTAAGATCCTCAACCACCCGGCGGAGAACGTCTCCTGGTACGACGCGACGGCATTCTGCCGGTGGCTGACCGCCCGGCTTCGCTATGGGGTTCGCCTGCCTAGCGAAGCGGAGTGGCGGCTGGCGGCAACCGGCGGCAACTTCGGCTTTTCTTATCCCTGGGGCAGGCGCTGGCGAAGCGAGTGCGCCAACACGGCATCGAGCCACCTGAGCCGCACGACTGCGGTCGGCATGTATCCCTGCGGCCGGACTCCCTGCGGAGCGCTCGACATGTCAGGCAACGTTTGCGAATGGACTGCCGATCTGGGCAGCGAGGACGGCCGTGGCGTGCTCTGCGGCGGAGCGTGGTACCTGAGCCGCGCCGACGCGCAGGCCAGCGCGCGCATCTTCAGCTTTCCTTACGAGCGACTCAGTCACTTCGGCTTCCGAGTCGCCTGTAACGCGCCGGGCCGATGATCAGCCGTCATGTGAGGAGGACGGAATATTGGAAGCAACGAGCACCGATTTGCCGACGACCGCCTTCGTGTCGATGAGCCCGAATCCTGATCTCGAGCCGATTTATGTCAAGGTCATCAAACCGACTTTGGAGACTCACGGGCTCGTGTGCTCGCGGAATGAAAATAGGGGCGGGGACGCGATCATCACCACTCAGGTCTTCGAGTACATCGACGCGGCCGACCTAGTGCTCTGCGACCTGACCTACAACTACGGGCCGACCTATTACGATCTCGGGATTGCCCATGCGTTCCGCAAGCCCACGATCCTGATCTCCCAGCAGGTAAGTGATGTCCCCTTCGACACCCGATACCAGCGGGTGCTCGCGTACAAGATAGAGGATCGGTTCAGTCTGCTCGACCTTCGCGACTCCCTGTCCGCCATCCTCAGCAGCCTCTATCCCCAGGGCGTTCAGGTGCCGCGAAACCCGTCGCTGTCCGAGGAAATCCTGCCTGTGAGCCTGAGTGAACTAGATCAGGCCCGGATAGCGCTGTTCCACCATAGTCTTGACGCACAGCGCTATGCTGTCCGCTTCCTGGGCGATAACAGGGACAGGGCGTCCTACGAAAAGATTCGTTCGCTAGTCGCCAACAGGACAGCGAATGCCGAGCTGGTCCGGGACGGCCTCGTGGCTCTATACAAGATCGATCCGGAACGAGCGTTCGACCAGGATCTGCTAGGTGAATACGGGATCTATCACCCCAACTATCTCATCCGGGAGCAGGTCGTCTCCCTGATCGGTAACTATCCGAAGACCGAGAAGCGGGTCCTCCGGTTGATCGACCAGATTACCGACTCCAGTTGGGGCGTACGGGTCGCTGTCTGCCAGGTCCTGGGTAACTGGCGCGCGACCTCAGCGCAGAGCATTCTGGCCCAGAAAGTCATCGATCCCGAGAACGCCGTGCGGGCGGCCGCCGAGGAGGCGCTGCGCAGGATCACAGAGGAAGCGGAAGAGGACGAAGAGGAAAAGGATGGCGATCGGTGAGTTCAGACCAGCCCACGCATCGCCTGACGATCGCGGTGCTAGCCAGGTGGATCGACCAGCGTGATGCCAAGGATGACGAGGACAACAAGGACCTGCAGGGTATCGCCGTCGAGGTGGCGAGGCTGGCGTCCCGCGAAAGCGTACCGGTCTTGGCGGTGCTGACGCGAGCCGGCGACCGCTGGGTGCAAGTGACGGCCGCTCTCGCGCTAGCCAGGCTGGGCGAGCCATTGGGGCTGGCGACGCTGGAAACGCTGCGGCACCAGGGCCTTGACTGGGTAGATCGACAGCATGTGGCCGAGGCCCTGGGCCAGACAGGCTCACCCGCCGCCCTGGAGCCTCTACTCGACATGCTGAATGATAGTGATTATGACGTCAGGACGAGCGCTGTCAAATCGCTCGGCTTGCTGCGGCAGGATGCTGCCATTCCGGCTCTCCGGCAGACAATGGAACGAGACGATAATAAGATAGTGCGCGTCTACGCCGCTGAAGCGCTGGCGAAACTGGAGGAGCCCGCCGACAAGACCTCGCTGCTGCGCCTTGTTCGGGATAGCAATTCTATTACGCAGTACCTGGGGGCCCGTGGTCTCCTCGAGCTCGGTGATCCAGCAGGTATCGAAGCGCTCGCCAAGCTTGCGAATAGCGAGGGCGAATATGTGCCGCGAATTGCCGCCGCCGCGCTTTGTTCCGGTGCTGTTACCGTTCCCATGGATCCGCTGCTCGCGATGACACAAAGCCAGAACCCGTACGTACGGGCGAGCGCGGCGAAGGCCCTCGGCAGGCTGCCGAGACAAGAGCCTTTCGAAGTTCTGCTCGGCATGGCCGGCGATGAAAAGGAGTTCGTCCTGTTCGCGGATGATCCGGAGTTGTTCCAGCTGGCGGCCAGGACACCGTTGAGGGTATGTGCGGTCGCCGCCGAGGCCATCGCCTCGTCTCGCCGTCCCGAGGCGGTGGAAAAGCTTCTTGAGCTGGCGGAGTATCCGGATCCGGCGGTGAGCGAAGCGGCGATCAAGGCGCTGGCCAGCCGGTCCGGGCTCGTGGATGACGAGACGGTGTCCCGTTGGGCGCACGACCCCGCGGAGCAGATCCGGCAGGCGGCCGCGGAACTAATGGGAATCAGGCGCGCTCCTCGCGCCCTCGATGACCTGCTCGCCCTGGGGGACGATCCATCCATCGCGGTGCGCGCCGCGGCCGCCGCGGCAATGGGCAGCGTGGGCGACCCACGCGCTCTGGACCAGCTCATGAGCGGATTGGATGACTCAGCCTGGCAAGTGCGGCTGGGCGCGGCCACCGGTCTGGAAGCCATGGCCCGGCAAGCCGTCGATTCACTGATCCAGCTGGTCGGCCAGACGACCGGTACCGGACAGCCGACTCGCGCCATATGGGTGCTGGACAAGCTTGGTGATCCCGCGGACGTCAGGCCCGTGATCCTGGCCCGGGGCACTGGCGAGCCGACCATCTGGCAGCGTGTGGCGGCGGAGGCTGTCGAAGCGGGCGATAGCACCGTCGCGGGATCGCTGGTCACAGCGCTCCGAGACGACAATTCGCGCGTTCGGGAGAGCGCGGCTGAGGCCTTGGCCGTCCTCGGCGACAGAAACGCCGTCATTCCGCTCACAGCGTTGCTGGGCGATCCCGATTGGGAGGTCCGCCTGGCAGCGAGAGCGACGCTTGGCCGGCTCGGCCCGTCAGCCGTGGATTTGATGGCTGTCGCGCTGCGGGAAGGCAACAGGAACGTCCGGGCCGGGGTCGCTAACATGCTGGGTAAACTGCAGGCCCGCGAGGCCGTCGACCCGCTCATGCGGGCGCTCGGTGATTCCGGCCGGCTAGTGCGGGCCAATGCCGCGGAGGCGCTGGGCAGGATTGGCGATCCGCGTGCTGTCGATCCGCTTATCCACGCCGTGCGAGATTCAGATCGGGGGGTGCGCAACAACGCTGCCGTGGCGCTGCGCCGCATCGGCACGCCGGAAGCCCTCGCCGCCGTCAGGGACTGGACCCTCGCCCGGCGTAGAGGCGCCACCTTCCGTTCGGGATAATTGGATTACAGCACCGCCGCGGAGAGATCCTCTCTTAGTCCTTGTTAGCGCGGATTTCCACGCAGCCGGTTAACACAACCTTCAGCCATGAGCTCGTGATAGAGAAGCCCATCTGACCTGCAGCAACATAAGTCGATGACACCTCGAAGGTGAGGCAAATAGGAGGTCAATATCGCTGCGCAAGGGCCTCACCGCGTTCATTATCCGGCCGCGCCTGACACGCTGCGCGAGCCAGCGTGACAAGTAGTGAGGACAATCAGGCATGGATGGTTCGATCACGGCTACTTTCGGACACTACCTTCGGCGACGGGCCGTGGCCACTGGAAACAATCAGAACTCGCATGACAGCCAGATCCCAGCAACGGCTGCAGGCGGCTCTTCGTCGGCTGAACGCACTGACCTGGCCCTATCCTCCGGCCATGATCTAGAGATCAGCCTCCAGGCAGGGTCAGATTCGCTGCGTGGAAATCGGCGTTAGCTACTTCGACCTGAAAAGTCGGAGAGCCGAGTTCGGGGCTGATCCGGCGGCTGGCTGGCCGCCGGGTCAGGCGGCGAGGGCGCTGATCTTGACCAGGTTGTGGGCGAATACCCCGTCCTGGGTTCCGCAGCTCGACGCCAGCATGGTCTACGGATCTGGCCTCTGAAGTGCGGAGACGACAGCGATCCAGGTACGCGGCGCGTGTATCTAGACACTGGCGTTACCGCTGGTCAGCGCG